>LFCJ01001433.1_pt1 | contig 16598 bp, 15 predicted proteins | sample 643141 | NCBI WGS metagenome assembly LFCJ01 (sample SAMN03766243, study PRJNA286221) | soda lake metagenome | biome: soda lake; feature: Kulunda steppe; material: water; isolation source: sample B1-Br-g2 brine of Lake Bitter-1 | place: Russia: Kulunda steppe | collected 2010-07 | reverse complement strand
GGTTATATGCTGACCTCGCAAAGAATGATGACGGGAGACTCCCCACACCGGATGATGACGGCATTTACCCTACATCCGACGACGAAACGAAGGAATTTATGGACAACGTATTCCGTAGTATGGCGGAGGAGTTCCAGCCGCTTGAGGACGTTGAAGACGGGTACCCTGAGCCTTCCACTCCGGCGGAATGCCGAGAATGCATTATTTATGATGAGCAGGGCCGTCCAGTCATCTCACCAGACCACTACAGCAGCCTGATTGAGCGAGATGATCGCTGGGTCGTTACTGCGTGGTTCAGTTGGTGAAACGATCTCAGGGTGCCGATAGTACTGGTCATTTGGTTCGGCCCAGTTACTAGGTGATATCGTCGTACTGTCTGTCTTCGTCCTCGACTGGGAATCTAATAGTGGTCCTTTTCCCCCTTTGCTCCGATAAATCAAGGCCGCATTCGACCGAGCTGCGTCTGGCCGACGAAAGGATGTCCCGCCAGTCCTCGTCTTCTGCAAACCCGAATCCGGTGTCGTCGAATTCTATGGGGTGTACGTCCCGGATCACTTCGAGGTCCGCTTCTACCAAAACCACGCCGGCGCACAGATCCTGAACTATCTCTTCCACTTATCGATCCTCAACACATAGTCTATCGCCGTCGCCTGGCTACACGAGCACACCTGGACGAACGACGACGCCAAAGCACCAGATCTCTGGAAGCACCGGGTCGAAACCGGCGACGCCGCGCAATGGCCGACCGGCGAGACACTCGATCAAACCGGGCGCGTTCGACGCTACGAAACATCTAAAACCGTCGTGAGCGACGCCATCCGAGAGGCAACGTTCGACCGGTACGGTCACACCTGCACGGTGACCGTAAACTAACGGTTCCCAGCCTCGCTGAGATGACGTCCAGACGCTCGATATATGCGTCAGTGAAGACGTGAAATCGCCCAAGACGCGCGCTCACGTACTGTTTCGTTCAAATCATTCTCTTTCGCCGTCTGAAGTTTCTCAATAGGTACCTCTATCTTCGCGTTCCCAATGAGCGAGCACGCGTTTGCGCGGACTTCCGGGCTCGGGTCCTGCAGCGCACTTTCCAACAGTTCCTGTTGTGCCCTGATTGCACTCGGATCTGTTTCGCCTGCTTGAAGCAGCGCTAGTGACGCGTTCACGCGCGCTTGAACGTTGTTATCCTCGAGCCGCGCTGCAATCTGGTCAGCGTGCTCGATCACGATGCCGGGGTGTTCCTGTGCAAGATCACCCAGCAATCCGACCGCGTTATTCCGAACGCGCTTCGCCTCAGCATCGAGCAACTCTACTACCTCGTCGGCGATTGGTTCGGCAGCGTCAGGATAGTTCGCCGCGATCTTCCCAACCGCTGCTAACGCGTTCGTCTGCGTCGTGTCATTGTCGCTCTGCAACACCTCGATCAGCGCGTTTACCGCGGGGAATACCTCTTCTGGGTGTTCTTCGGCGACACTCGAGAGTGCGTACACCGCGTAGCTCTGTGTCGTCTCACTATCGACTGTCGCAGCAGTTTCCAGGGCTGGCACCGCATCAAGCACGCTCCCAGGATCAGCCTCAGCAATTTCCATCAAACAACGCGTTGCATACACCATACACGGCGACTCTTGACTCGCATACCGCGCTAAGTCAGCGACGTATCCTTCCAGCAGTTGCGGGTTATCCTTCGATGCTTCCCATACGGCTCGCAGCGCTTTGAGGTCAACCGCCGTAGGCTCATCAGCCAGTAACTCGAAGACACCCGCTATTGCCAACTCGCGTTCAGCCTCTCGATGTTGCAGCGTACTCATCGCAAGTCGAAGCGCCTCGTACCGATCCACACTACTCGGATTCGACACGGAATCGGTCAGCATTCCTCGGAGCGTCTCACCGTCTACCGACTCGACATCGTTTTCGAGTTGAGATCGAACCGCAGCGAACGCTGCGCCCGAGAACGAATCAGCGAGGCGCTCATACGCCACCGGATGGACCGCCTCGATGTTCGGAAGTCGAACAGCGAACTTCTCGTCGTTCCCCACGGTTTTGAACCAGAACGCCGGCGGCCCTTTCAACGGCGTCATCGACGGGCGCTCCGGCTCAAAATGCGTGACCAGCTGCGTTTTCGTCTCCCCATCCGGTCGATGCATGAGTTCGAACACGTGCCCATCGGCCAGGATATCTCGAACCGCTGACTCGGACTCGAACCCGCCGTCCGGCAGCACACCAGCCGAGGACGGGACCGAGAGATCGAGTTCCCCATCCCGAACGAGCTCGACGAACTCCCAGGCGTGGTAGTGATCCCACCCGTCGACGTGGCTCAGATCAAGGTCATCGACGACGACGTACTCGTCTGCGTCGGGGAACAACTCAGCGAGTATTCGCAGTCGCTGTTCACGTTCGGGCCACCACTCGTAGTTCCCGAACGCATCCCGGTCACCTAACGCATCGATATCCCCATCACGCCGCCGAACGGATTCAACTGTCCCCGGAATATCGGCTTCGTCGACGAGGTCCTGGTTCCCGATCGCCCACACCTCGTGATCAGTCCCGTCCGCCCAGTACCGAACCCACTCGAGGGGCACTGCGTCACGGTGCGGGTGCGGATTCACATCGACCGTCCAGTCCCGGTCGAACGCAAGCACGTACATCACGCCACCTCAACAAGGGCTTCAGCAAGGCTTTCGATCTCGTCTGTTTCATCGATAGCGTCGAGCCAGCGGCCCGGGAGTTGCGACGCGCCGAACCGCGCACCAGCAACCGCACCCGCGATCGCCCCGATCGTATCAGTATCCCCACCGCGATTCACCGCAGTCACAATCGCTTCCTCAGCCGTTCCAGCGCAGAGCCCGTCATGAAGTGCTGTTTGCAGCGAGTGGACAACGTACCCGGACGTTTCGAGGGTCCCTGGCGAGGCCCCGTCAGCGATGGGTTCAAGCGCGGTCACGAGTTCTGCCGGGGCCTCTGCCGCGACGTACTTGAGCGCGTCTTGTAGCGGCGTGTTAGCATCGCTGAGTAGGCCAGCTACTGTGAGGTTGAGCACCGCGCTGCCGTACGTGCATCGCGGGTCAGCGTGCGTGATCTGTGAGGACTGGCGACTCACTTCGACGAGTCGCGCCCAGTCCGACACGTACGGGATAGCAAGCGGCGGGCACCGCATCACACTCCCGTTCCCAGCGTTCTGCCCCTCTGGACTGTTCTCCCAGACCCGTTGCCCTGCTTCATCCCACGTTCCGCCTTTCTCAAGGCGGCTGAGCGCGCGTAGCGTCATCCGTCCAATGTCGAACGGATCGCTCTCGTACCACGCGACGAATCGATCCGCGATGTCAGCCGGGTCAAACCCTTGGTGCTCGACGAGACTCCGCGCGATGCACAGTGACTGCTCCGTATCATCAGTGATCGTTCCCGCCGGTTGATTCCACGTCCCATACCCGATCATCTCGGCGAGTTCCCCGTACTCGGCAGTGATCGTAGACGCTGACTCGAACTCGACCGGTCGTCCAAGTGCATCCCCACATGCAAGCCCTAGCAAAACACCGCGGGCACGATCAGAATTCATGCCTCACCCAACGAATACATTCAAGAAAAATGTAATGTCGGGATCACTCCTCAGGGTCGTTTCACCCCCGGAGATTCTCTCGGTATATGCCCCACGCCCTGTACCTCTCTGCCTGTTCAGCTTTCGTCATCGGCTCGTGCTCCTGCTCGCCGAAAAACGAGAGTGTGAATAGACGATACGGAGTAGAACCTATGGATACGACTCAATCTTCTGTTCCGTCCACGTAGACAGTGCGGCTATCGCTACTCCCGCCGATTTCTAGACGGACGGGGAACGAGTCGTCTTGCGCAACAGGATACGTCTCATATACAAATGAGACGTGGTCGGTTTCACCGGCAGCGAGCGAGACAGTGGTGGTTGCTACGGTTTCTGGCTCGTCACCAGCCACGAACTCGACGGTTCGCGTGAGCTCCTCGCTACTAGTGTTCTCGACCATGGCTCCGACTTCGAGGGGGTCACCACCAGTCACTGGACTGGATGTATCGACAATCATCACAGCAACCTCGTCGTCATCACTGGTCTCGTCGCCTGTTTCGTCGAACCCTTCGAACACCCATGGACTGATCGCTGTGTAAGCGTTGGTCTCGTCGATCACCCACGCCTGAACCCGGCACGTGTGACACCCACCGTCGATTTCGATCGAGACCGTATCACCGGATCCGCTGCTCTCGGAAACGTCGAGAATCGCGTCTGCCTGCGTCATCCACCACACAACGCGGTCCAGATCGGAGTCGGGACTTGAGAGAGCTAATTCGAGCGTATACGCGTCGTCAGTAGCGAGTTCACTGACCACTGGCCGGGCCGCATCGACGGCTGGTGGTGCGGCCCCATCGTCGGTCACCGTCACGTCCCAGCGAGCGACGGCGTTCTCGTCGTCCGTGACCACCGCTGCAGCGACCTCGTACGTGCCTGCGGACTCGAACGGGTCCGAGAAATACTCCCAGCCAACTTCGTTGGAATACGTGCTCGACCAGGCTCCCATCGGGGTTGTGACGTACTCGCCATCGACGAACCAGTGAATCTGCTGTTCCACGCGCTCGCCGTCGATTTCGAAGAGACACTGCGTTTCCGGCTGGATCGTTAGCTCACGGGCCGGCCGCAGATACTGCTCGTCGACGGCGTCGATCCCGAGCACATCGACCGTCTGTTCAGCGGAGTCCCTGTCGGTCTCAACGCGAACCGTGACGGTATCGTCTTCCGTCACGGGATAGGTTCGGTGACTGAACCGGTCGTAAGTCGTCGTCTCACCAGGGTCAACCGTCGTGGAAACTGTTCCACGCTCCTCACCGTCAACGGAAAACGCGAGCTCCGGCCGGTGTGCCGTCTCGCCGTCGTTGCTGATTTCGATCGTTACCTCGAGCGAATCGCCGGCTTCAACGGGTGCATTTGTCTCAACCACTTCGACAGTCACCTCACGCTCCGCCGGGTCTACAGTGATCAGTTGGCGAACTGTATCCTCAGCGCCGGTCTCGTCGATGACGGTGAGCGTGACCTGGTGTGTGCCAGCGTCGTCGAACTCGTACTGGACGTGTTCACCGGTCCGGTCTGTCTCTCCATCGCCGGTGAAATCCCAGCGGTACGACGTAATATCGCTGTCTACCGCGTCGGACGCGGACGCATCGAACTCGACCGGCTCCGTAACGGTCGGCTCCGCCCGGTCGACCGTAAAGTCTGCCAGAAGCGAGCGATCGTACGTCGGCGGACTGGGTGCTTCACTACGAGTCACGTCGTCGTGATGACCGAGCGTTCCGAGCGAAACGCGTGTTCCCTCACTCGACCCATCGACGCCCGCCGCCAACGCGTAGACGTGGTTGTCGTAACTGCCGACGTAGACGGTGCCATCGACGACCGTAGGGGACGACAATACCGGCCCGTTAGCGTCGAACGTCCAGACTCGATGACCTCTGAGCGCATCGATCGCGTAGACATTAGCAGCACCACGCGGCGACGAGTTCCCTACGTAGACGATACCGTCAGCAACCGTCGGCGACGATTCCACGGTCGTGGTAGTTTCGACCGCCCACTCCTCCTCGCCGCTGGAAGCATCGAGCGCATAGATGTGGTCGTCGTAACTCCCGATGTAGACAGTCTCGTCAGCGACAGTCGGAGACGAAGCGCCGATGTGACCGTCTGTTTCGAACGTCCACTCGAGGTCACCGCTGGCGGCATCAAGCGCATAGACGACGCGATCGAAACTCCCCACATAGACGGTGTCTCCGGCCACCGTCGGTGAGGACCGCACATCGCCTTCCGCTTCGTACGTCCACTCTTCCTCGCCGCTGGCAGCATCGAGCGCGTACACGTTGCCGTCAGAGCTCCCGATATAGACCGTTCCGTCTACCACGGTCGGCGAAGGACGTTGTATCGACCCGTCAGTATCGTACGTCCAGGCTTCACGCCCGGTTGCAGCCTCAAGAGCGTGGGCAGTACCGTCCCAACTCCCGATGTACACGAAGTCGTCGTCCAGGGTCGGCGACGACGCTTCGATACTACCGGTTTCCGACGCCCACCGTTCGTCGCCGCTGTCAGCCTCGAGTGCGTACACGTTCCCGTCCCGGCTCCCGACATACACTGTCTCGTCGACTACTGCCGGCGACGACGACACGTTACTCCCGGTCTCGAACACCCACTCTTCGCTGCCGGAGTCAGCATCGAGTGCGTAAACGTGGTTACTGCCACTCCCAACATACACCGTACCGTTAACGACCGACGGTGATGATCGGACCAGCCCGTCCGTATCGAACGTCCACTGCAGTCCCCCACCGCGTCGATCCTCGGAAGCAACTGCTCGAGCTCTGATTTTGTTTCCAAGCGTAATCGCGCCAACCCCCGCCGATAATTCGAGGACCCGTCGCCGATTGAATACGAGGTCGTCGCTGTCTCGCATTATCCGTCCCTGCCAGTCGGAAGACAGTGTTCACCGGCTCCCGTTCGCTGTGTACGCTGCATTTCCCTGTACTATAACTCCTCTCAACAACTAGCGACTTAATTATAACACGCTCCAAATGAGAAAAACATCGCGGATTATATTTCTCTAACCCCGTCCGCAAAGCTTCTTCGACCTCATAAGCAGGATCTCCACGACCAAGTGGAACGGGAACACCGCTTTGAGAAGCAATCACCGACCGATCAGAACAATTCACGTCCGCTGCCACCCACGACCTCCAGGACGTCCTATGCATGGTCTCGAGTTACCTGCAACTTATCGAACAGCGATATGGTAACCACCTCAACCTCGTCTCTGGCCGTACTGGCCACCAGCTCGTGCACTACGAATTCGACACAAACCTCGGGCCGACCGCGTTGCGCCAGACGGGCAATACACCGCTGCCAGTACACTCAACCCCGACTGTAGAACCTACTCTTCGACGCTGAAACCGGTAAACTTCGACTCCAGGATGAGAACCAGGAAGGCAACGTCCGCACCTCGACACTTGGTGGACGCATACACTAAGATGGGCTACGAGCCAGATACCCGAATCTCCGAGTTACTTGTTCAGTGCAACGACGCTTGGGAGACTTCGAACGGTCCGCTCGATACGGACCCAGTAGCCACTGATCTAACTACAGGAAGCCGCTCACGAGGCCCACCACTACCAAGCAACGAGGTCGAATATGATCACTATTTAACCCGTTACCGAAACTGATCCTCGATTGAAAATATATAGTGTATCACTCCCTTGCCCACACCAATGCCCTTCATCGCGGTCGATCCCGTCGACAATCGCCCTCGAATCCCGATCGGTGTCGGTGACGACGAAGAAGTTCAGTGTCCGATCTGCGACGATCCCCTCCGTGTTCGTGACGGCCCGTCTATCGCTCGGCATTTCTACCATCCACCAGACCACTCCTGCTCTGGTGAATCCGCTCTCCATCTCAGGATGAAATCGATCGCGGTCGAAAAACTCACAGACGAGTACCCTGACGCATCAGTCCACGTTGAGTTCGTAACCGGCGAAGTACCGCGTCGTGCTGATGTCTTCGTTAAACTCGATCGACCACAGTTCCCTCTCGGTGAAGAAATCGCTGTTGAGGTACAGTACCGGAACGAACAAAAGGACCTCACCGAAACAACTGTCAGCTACCTCACCAGCCACACCAGTGTCCTCTGGCTCTTCGAGGAAAACTACGTCGGGACTCGCCCAGAGTACGATGACGTCGAGCTTCCTGACCCAATCCCGGTCTGGCCGTACAGCATCCCTCACGGTGACGCACCATCGGTAGAACCCTCGGCCGGGGACTACCTGGGTATCTCTGAACGTGATCTCGTTGCGATTCTCCCGAACCATGCAGATGATCAAGTTTCACTGGCGGAATTCCCGGCCGAGTCAGACACGAGTGAAGAGCCCGATGACCTGCCGGAGTGGACTCGTGAGAAAGAAATCCACCTCAACCTTTCTCTGGAGTCGCCAGGTGTCCGTGAGGTCTACTACGCATGGCTCAACGGGAAAATCCAGAGCAAACACAGCGAACACCGAGACGACGTCGAAGACCGCCGCGAGATCGTGGCGTTAGAAGACCGATTCACCTATTTCTCCGAACGCTTCAACAACGGACCCGGAGACACGTTTGAATTCAGTATCGGAGTCCGCACCTCACCCGTCAGTAAATTCACCGTGCGGAAAATCGTCGACGGCACAAAAATCACGTCGCTACTCGATAACGATGACATCGACTCGCTCACCGAGTTCGTGCTGGAACTTTGCTACACGTTGGAGTGTACTCGCGCTTCAGCGTCGAACGAGCGAGGGCTGAACCAACCCGTTGAATCCAACCTCAGTACGCTCCCGTACACGATCGCTCAAACAGGAAACGAGACGGTTACCGTCGAACTGAGCAGTACCACGGAGACACTGCATCTTGAATTCTGCCCGCAACAGATTCAGTCGCTCGTTGATCTCTGTGCACAAATTCAACTCTGGCACGACTAGAAGCGGTTGCGCTCAACATCTGTGAACCCATCCAAGATACTCATCCAGAGCGGTTTCCCGTTTCTTTAGCACCCGGTATTTTTATCCGCAGATGCACTCGTGGGGCTGGCCAGCCAACCGGACGATTTGCCGGTGGATTCGAGTTGACAGCGCTACCATTGTTTCTGCTCGCTCCCGGGTAGGCATTCCGTCCTGGTAGTACGTTTGTGCACGATTTTCGGTCCAGAGGTTGTCGAGTCGAGCTGCGACTTCCTCACTGATGAATCCGACTTCTGCGCTGCGATTGATTGCAGTTGTATGTGACTGTGGAGGGTTCGCTGGGTCCTGGTGCCCCTCGTGAATTAACCAAAACATGAACGTCTTCTCGATGGACGTGAACGCTGCTTCGATTGTCAGCGTGTAGTAGCCATCACTCAGGAGTTGATTTGCGCCCGAAAGCGATCGACAGGCTTTGCGAAGTTGCACGAGACCCGCATCAGAGACATCAAGCCCTGCCTCCGAGTCTTGACCGCCGTGACGGAACGCCGTTTCAGCATTAGAGAGTTCCGGCTCAACATCATCAAGCGTGATCGGCATTACTCACTCGCCTCCTTGCCCCGTTTCGTATACTGTTTCTCGAACATCCGCTAATGCATCGGTCCGTTCTAGCACAATTCCTTCATCGAAGATCTCCCGTAACGTTCCACCGTGAGATGCGGCAGAATCGGGCGTCTCGGAGAGGACTTCGAACTGGTACCGTTCTCCCCGGAACGTTCGGTCCTCTAAGTCTCTGGCGAGTTGAGACGCGAGGCGACGCCCGTACGTAAGGTTTCCCCTGACGATAACGAGGAGATCAATGTCGCTGCTTCGATCGGCTGTTCCACGTGCGACGCTCCCGAAGAGGATGATGCCGATGATCTCGTCCACGGCATCAGAGGCATCGACGTTCTTGGCGAGTTCATCGAGGAATGCTTGTACCGGCTTTCGAAACTCTTGTTGTGGAATGGTGAACACCGGGTCGGATCCAGTGATGTGATCTTGATCGATCCTGATCTGTGCTGGTTTCCCGTTATCGATGTCGAGGACCCCCAGCTGTTCAAGGAGTTCGACAGCTCGTGAGACGGTGGACACGTCGGAGTCAGTGATCGTCGCTAATTCTTTCTGCGTGAACTCTTCGAACGGGTTATTCACCAGGTGGTGGAGAATGTCTTGCATCGCCTGGTATCGGAAGACCCGTTCTTCCGGGAACGGGAAATCGAGCAGAACCCGCGTCTGTCTTTGCATAGTAGACAAACTATTGCAGAATATGCAAAAGTGTTGTGCCTGCCGCGTTCATCCGTCGGTTTCCGGGCACGGAATATTCGCTCGGGAATGCCACAGGACACGCGTTCTTCAGGAGCATTTGTCTGTGATATAGCAACTTATTAGTGCTTATTATAACAATCAGACATATGAGTCGAGATACAGAATTCTCATGGAACCGACGACGAGTTCTCCAGATAACCGGGGGCGCTACGATCGGAGTAGCCGGGGTTAGCCAGACAGGATTCGCAGCGAAAACCGATGCTCACGGAGCTGTTACCGATGAGCCTGACCCAGGAACTCCGGAGTCCGGGGTAGAGTTCATCGACGCAGATCCAGATGCCGGATTCAACTACCCGTACTACCTGTACACACCCGAGCGGGACGAATACGAAAGCGAGCTACCCTTGCTCGTCGAACCGAACAACACAGGCGCTTCCACCGACGATTTCGATGAGCATCTCGAGATGGCCGAACAGTTGATCACGGAGCAGATACCCGGGGAACTCGCCTCTCGCTTGAACATCCCCGCTCTCGTCCCGGTGTTTCCCCGACCACGAGAGGACCCTGTGGACTGGCGCCACTACACTCAGCAACTCGACGCGGAGACGCTGTCGATTACCGACGGCGACCTGGAACGCATCGATCTGCAACTACTTCGAATGATCGACCACGCTCGTACCCTCCTCTCGGATCGTAGCGAGCCCGTCACCACCGACGGGGTACTGCTGAACGGGTTTTCAGCGTCAGGAAACTTCGCCGATCGGTTCACCATGCTCCACCCAGAGGAAGTCCTCTCCGTCACTGCCGGCGGTCTAAACGGGATGGCGGTACTCCCACTGAAAGAGGTCGACAACCAAGAACTCCCGTACCCCGTCGGGATCACCGACGTTGAAGAACTCACCGGTGACTCACCCGACCTCGACGCGTTATCCGAGACGCGGCAATTCCTCTACATGGGTGGCGACGACGAGAACGACACGATCCCATTCGAGGACGCCTGGTCAGACGACGATCTCAGACAGGTAGCACTAGATGTGTACGGCGAGGATATGATCGACGACCGCTTCCCTCGCTCTGAAGAACTGTACGAAGAAGCAGGGGTTGACGCCGAGTTCCGCGTCTACGAAGGTGCAGGCCATACACCAGTCCCAGCACTCGACGACATCGTCAAATTCCACCAGCAAACAGTCGACGAATACCGTATCACCGACGACGATTCCGCCGCCGATACCGACGACCCACAATCTGATGCAGAGACTGACGAGTCCAGTGCCGAGACCACTGACGAAGACCCAGCAGAGGAAGCGGCAGCCGAAACCGCCGATGACGAGATTCCTGGCTTCGGCGTCGTGAAAACCATAGCCGCTCTCAGCGGAGCAGGATACCTGCTCAAAAACCGGGTAACAGGAACGAAACATCCAGAGCAGTAATCAGCAAAACCAAAAACCCGATTCGGTCTGACGGTCCACTCCATTACTTAGGGGATGAAGCGGTGAAGGGCAGCGAGAGCAGACACCGCGCGCGGTGATGGCGCTCGGTATTCGACTCCATCTGGACCGAAACTCGCTATCGACCACCGTACGAGAACTCGAGAAGTACGGTATCGAACGGAGTCGAAAGCCGTCCACGATTGAGTTCAGAAAGCCGATCGTGGCTCTGTTGAAGGTGCTGAACCAGCCACGGTCGCGCTCGACGAGACAGTGATCTCGATCCATGGCCAGCAGTACTGGGTGTACGCAGCGGTCGATCCAGCAACGAACCGATTCCTGCACGTTCAGCTGTATTCGACCCGCACAACCGCTCTCAGCGAGCTGTGTCTTGCCGAACTCATGGAGAAACACGATGTCGAAGACGCGCTTGTTCTCGCCAATTCAATCGCGTGGTTGAAAGCAGCACTCCGCCGCCGTGACCTCAAGTTTCGGTACGAACGGCATGGTGATCGAAACTCCATTGAACGTGTTTACAGAGAGGCAAAACGCCGGACAACTTCGTTCTCAAATTCGTTCAGCCGCGTCGATCCAGCAACCGCTGATTCGTGGCTGCAAGCCTTTGCCCGCTGGCACAATGAGACTAACTAGACATGACCGCTGATGTCGAGGTGAGATTCGTCGGTGACTATTCTATAGGTGACTTCCGCTTTCGATCGTTCATCGAGGTCGATTTGGGCATCTTTTATTCCGCGCTCGGCTGCCATGCTGAGTTTCTGAGTAACGTCGTACTCCTGACTAACAGGTGAAGCTTCAGCAAGTGAGTGGAATAATTGGGGACGAATATCCGGAGAAGATACATCCATATATTGACGGGTCCGGTACAGTGCTTTGTACACCTGATACACTGCTGCTCTGAGGTCGTTTTCGTGACGTAACTCTCCAGAGAAGCCGAACGAGATCTTGCTCCAACGGCCGTCTGGATACTCCTGGAAAATCACATCGGCCGTACAGTTATCGAGATTAATGAAGCGTATCTCGTTGGCACGTGGCTCTTCGTCGAGACGGCCAGTGGGACCGAGATCAAAATCGTCGTGTTTGTTGGATAGGTCGTTGCTGGTCGATCGGTCGTTGTCGATGTGGTCCGTCATTTAGTATCACCTTTTGGACAGTCGAATCGGGTTTTGGAACCCGATCGGCCTCTGGTAAAAACCGACTGCGTGACTTCTACCATTACTATAGTATTTATGCCTGATCGTCATAAAGGTCTGCAAATCAATTGGGTATTTTCAGCTATTATCGTGTTTTAACCGCTTCTGTTGTGCATTCATCCTATATAGTTACGAATTGACTTGCAAGAGATATACTTGGGATGAAGAAGAAATGTCAGCCACCACTTAGTTATTATTACTACACCGAAACGCGAACCGCACAACCCCCGTTACCCCGTCACAACTCGTCTGAAAGCTGTTCTAACGCCGTAATCGCCACTTCCAACTGCTCCTGAGCCACCGAATCAGCCACAGTCACCGCAGCCCCACCAGCCTTGTCCGAGTGTGCCGCCTGTCCAGCGTCACCCGACTCGCCAGCGTCACTCTGACTCCGTTCGCTACCGACAGCATCCAATTGCTGCTGTGCATCACCACCAGTACTCCGCGAACCCGACTCAACCTCAGTGACCGCCTCACTCACCGTACTTCCAGCCGGGTGCTGCCCACCATTGCCACCCCGGCGGAACACATCCAGCGGGAAATCGTACGCGTACGCCCGTTTCTCCTTATGGAACGTTGTTCTCCGAGACACGTCAAGCACATCCATGATCTCGTCTCGATCACACCCGCGCTCCAGTGCTTGCCTGACTTGCTCATCTTCCATTCGCTGCACTAGCGTTTGCGGGTCAGTCGGGATGTGCCCGCGGGCTGAATGCTCGATCTGCTCCGTCAGGCCCCACTCACCCGTCTCCACATCTTGACCGATTACCTGTCGATCGCGTGAATCAACCATATTGTCAAGCCCCATCAGCACTGCGAGGCGCTCCCGCACAGCCGTCACTGACAGCTCCGCTGTCAACGCATCTGCGATGTCACCAGTCTTCGCCGGCCCCGCATCAGCCAAGTACCGCAAAATCTCGACATCCTGCGGTAACAACACGCTCAAATCCGCCTCGGAAAGCTTCACCGGCGCCTCAGCCGGCGTCGCCTGTTGATGCACCCAGCTGTGACACGACCGGCACAGCGTCGTCAAATTCGCCAGTGAATTCTCACAAAGCCCGTCCGGATCCCGCTCAATGTGATGCGCGTGCAGCGACGCTAACCCGCCGCTCTCCGGGCCACGCCGACCACACACCTGGCAGCGATACCCGTCCCGCTCCAGCACCGCGACTCGAGTCTCCGGATCCACCGTCTCAAACTCGTGCTTCCCGCACGGCTCGGTCACCCCGGACTCGTCGCCATCGTTACTCGCCGTGTCTTGCTCGCTCGATTCTGTACCGTCAATCACCGGTTGCGTGTTCGTTTGCGTCATAGGTTCGTTCGCTATCGTTCGTGGTCACTGCTGCGGTTCCACACCGCGGGTAGGTCATGGTGTATCGCTTCAATCAGCCGCACCGACCACGGTGTCAACGCTAACTACGAAAGACCGACGTGCTCCGCATCACCCGTACTCCGTCGGTGTCAGTGACTTCACTCGGAACTCTGATTTCGCACAGTACCGCTCGGCAAGCCGGCCGAGCTCTCGTGTCCGAAGCACGTCCGCAACGTTATGCAACGCGAGGTCAGCGTACCGCCCGTCCTCGAACGCCGTCACCGCTTCACTGCTTTCCGCGAACGGATCTACCTCGTTGTACGACCCGTCGCACAGCGTGCCGTACGCGCCTGCCAGGTCAGCCCGGGATTCACCGTCCTCGCCCGTCGTGTTGAACCGGTTCGTGACCACCGGGAGCAAATCCGCGTACGGGACATCCTGGAACGGCCACGCCGCGTCAACTCGAGCGAGCCGCGTCCGCAAAAACGGCAAGTCAAACCCGGATTTCCACCGCTCAGCGTTAAACCCGACCAGCAGCACGTCCCTGTCGCGGAATCGATCCGCCACAAACGACGCGACGCCCTCGAACAACGCTCGCTCAGACGCATGCACCGAGACGTTCACGCGCGTGTCAACCCGGTCCTGCACTCCAGCCTCGACGCCCGGCACGCCCCGCCCGTCAGTCTGCACGAACACCCGGCACCCCAGCGGCAACGCGAACCCGATCGTCGTCACCACGTCATCCACCGCGAACCCGGTCGTCTCGATATCGAACGCCACCTGCTCCAACGTCACACCGCATCACCCCGCGACGCAGCAACACGCTCCACCACTCGATCTCCGCCGGGCGGCCACACACGCAACTCACCGAACCCGAACCGCGAATGCGTCCCGACACGGTACACGCCGTTCACCGCCGTTCCAACCGGGTCCGGCCCCGTGTACGGCACGACCTGCCCGTGATCAACCACCGTTACGGCGTACGACTCACACCCATCAACGAACCGCGTCTCCCGCATCCGCAACTCGCCCTCGTCAACACCCCACCACCACGGCACGGATTGCGCGTCCCCCGACGGGTGCTCCGTCTCCACCACGTACGGCGTCACCAACTCGATCCAGTACGACTCATCACGGTCCTGGGATGCGTTTACCCGCGAGCAATCCAGCGCTTCTACGTCCACGAGTTGCGTCTCCACAACCGACAACTCGCCGAACCCGTAATTCCGCGCCCCACCGACCCGAACCCCATCAAGCACGTCTTCGGACACCGAGATCACGTGATCGTCACCAGGCTGGGCGTGCAGGTAGCAATGCAGGTACCACGACACGGACCGCCGGTGATCCCGCATCCCCTCCGGGCGACCAAACCAGCACGTCGAACCAAACGCCACACGACCCCCGTGTCGCTGCAACGGATGCGAGTTATGCGCGTCCCGCGGCCGGGAATCCAGTAACCACCGGTGCGCCGGGTCACGGAACACGAACACATCCGCGTACGACTCCACGTCCGGGAGCGACTGCCCGAGCTTCCCCGCATACCCATCCTGCGACGCCGCCGCCGGGTACTCACCGTACTCCCCCGGCACGAACACCCCGTGACTCACGCGAAGTGCTCGCGCCGTCTCAGAATCCACGCGACGCGCAATCGCGTTGAACAACGCGTTCCCCGTCACGAAATACGGATGCCCCAGGTACTGCCCATCCAGCTCGAACAACACCTGCTGAATCCTCGTCACGCACACCACCCCTCAAACCGCCACCGCAACCACCACACCCCGTTTCCAGTGTCATTACAACGCCAGTGAACACCGCCGCGACACACCCTGTTTCCAGTGAGTTGAAACCGCGAGTGAACACCGCCGCGACACACCTCGCTTCCAGGTTGTTGAAACCGCGAGTGAACACTGTCTCGACACACCCCGTTTCCAGTGTCACGACCGGCACACCGGCCCACCTGCACCCCTGCATGCATCCGTCGCGGACGTTCACTCACGACGATCACCTCCCGACCCAGCGTCACGCCCACCCCGCGAGGTCAACTCAAACGTCTCAACGAACTCTTCAATGTACTGTAACGCCGTCGACCATGACCGGACACGCCGCAACTGCGCATCCAACATGCGCCACCGCCGCGACGCGTCCACAGCGAACGGCACCTCTGGCAGCCGCGCCCACGTATCCGCAAACGACCTGACCGGTACGTCACCGAGCCGCGCCGCCGGTCGCCCGCCCGGCTCACCAGTCACATGCAACGCAACCCCGGCCGTCGCCAGCACCGTCCGGTGCGGCACGATCTCCGGCACACCACCGCGCGGCGTCACCGCCAGGAACAACTCATCGAACGCGAAACCGGCCCGGTAATTATCCAGCAACGCCGCCGCCAGCAACGTGTGGAACTTCAACGACGTGTACGGATAGTACGGCGACTCGCTGAACAGAGCCGGCACCGACGACTCCAGCCACGCCTCGTGCACCGCCACAGGGTCATCACGCCCAACCAACCCGTGCAACGCAGCATCAACATCAGCAACCGATCCATCCACCGCAACATCACCAGTCACCAGCGACAACCGGTACCACGACTCGTGCGCATCAACCGTCCGCTCCGGCCGCCCTCGCGGCCGACTCAACACCGCCGCATCACGATCCGCACCTCGAGGCACCTCCTCATTCACCCGCACACCGAACAGCGTCTCCTCCGCATGCTCGTGCGCCCGCGACCGCGCCTTATGCACATCATGCCGGTACACCGCCACCATCGACGGCACACCAGACCCCACCGCGCCACCCGGCACCGATACATCACTCACCCCGACCCACCCCCAGCAATCGACCCCGAACCGTCAGGAACCGGCACGTCACCATCACGCGCCGCAACCC
>LFCJ01001432.1_pt1 | contig 16602 bp, 17 predicted proteins | sample 643141 | NCBI WGS metagenome assembly LFCJ01 (sample SAMN03766243, study PRJNA286221) | soda lake metagenome | biome: soda lake; feature: Kulunda steppe; material: water; isolation source: sample B1-Br-g2 brine of Lake Bitter-1 | place: Russia: Kulunda steppe | collected 2010-07 | reverse complement strand
TCTCCTGCGCGCATGCCGTGCCGCCAAGAACCATATGAGCATTGGGCCATACGGGAGCATTGGGCCGTATAAGAGCATTGGGCCGTACGAGAGCGTTGGGCTGCACGAGAGCATTGGGCTGTAAGAGAGCATTGGGCCGTACGAGAGCATTGGGCAAAATGAGCACTGGGCCCTACCAGAGCATTGGGCCGTACGAGAGCATTGGGCAAAATGAGCACTGGGCCGTACAAGAGCATTTGGCCACGCAGGACAGGCAGTGGCGCCATGCTGGTGTTCCTGGCGTGCATGCCCCACACTCCTAGAAAGCACCCCCCTGAAGCTTTGGCGTCAGCCACAAGTGCTACCGGCTTTTTTGTGTGCATCCAGCTTTAGTGTCCATCCAGGGATCTAGGTGCTGGCTGGTTGGAGGTAGGGCTCACTGAGCTTGGATGACCGATGGGCCAAACTTAGAGGGCAGGCGCGCATTCCAAGTTGTGGGCGCTTTTGAGACAGAGGGATGTGACAGAGCAGAGGGGACCTGGCAGAGCAGAAGGGATCCGGCAGAGCAGAGGGGATCTGGCCGGTCCAGCAGAGCAGAGGGGATCCGGCAGAGCAGAGGAGATTTGGCAGAGCAAAAGGGGTCCGGCAGAGCAGAGTGCGGGAGAGTCATGGAGAGGGTGGAGGGCTGCGCAGCGTGTGTGGTTGGGATGGGTGAGCCCTGAACTGCGCAGCACCACAAGCAGGGAACCCATTCGAACTGAGGCGCCTTCACCCAGTGCACAGAGTAAGTTGCACAGTGCACATCAAGGGTCAAGCTGAACAGCACACAGGAAGAGCATGCAGGAGGAACAGGGTGCAAGCAGGGCACACAGGACGCGTTGCTTGTTGTTTGTCATGAAGCCATGGTAGATAAGATTGAGCTACTGTTCACTTTCATGTGGCCTGAACTCCTTCTTCAAGCAGTCGCCAAGGCCAAATACGTGAAACATGGTCAGTGTACGAACATCTGGGCATTTGCTTGAGGACACAGGGCGCTTGTGCAGAAGCATAGCTGTGGCTGGCGTGGCTAAGCGTAATTTGCCCGCCCGTGTGCAGAGGGAGGCACCACGCTCTGGCACAACACTGCGTACATGCACGCATAATGTCACACTCTGCACGCATAATATCACACTCTGGGCTTTCCCTCAGAGCACACGCACGTGCCTGTGCTCCTACACTTCTACAGGCCTGCAGCACTGTCCCACAGGCGCCAGTGGTGGCCTCCATCAGCCAAGCACTTCCAGGCACTGCCAGGCACTGCCAGGCCTCCATCAGCCATGCACTGCCAAGCACTGCCAGGCCCCCATCAGCCATGCACTGGCAAGCACTGCCAGGCCTCCATCAGCCATGCACTGGCAAGCACTGCCAGGTGAATGTGGTCGCCTCCATCAGTCTAGGAGCACCCGCACCTGCAGCTCCACATATTTGGTGGCCACCTCCATCAGACGCTGTAGCTCGGCATGCATATCAGCTGTTTGGGCGGACTGGGCCTGCAGCTGCACGCAAGGGAGTGAGCACGCGCAGTCTGTGCTGGGCCTCCTTTCCTGAGACGCACATCTTGCCAGATACCAGGCTTACCACTGGCATGCGCTTGCAAGCATGGAGCCCTTGAAGACTCTCTCACTGGAAGCTGCATGCATATGCATGGCCCGAGTGCCCACCCACACACTCCCTCAAGCATCAGCAGTGACATGACATAAGGCGCTTATGCACACCCGCAGTCGGGAGCCAGCGCCCCACTCAACAGCGCTGTCAGGCTCCCTTGCCCTGGTACATCAAAGTCAGTGCAAGCAATGCAACGCAAGCCCGATTTTAATACCCTCCTCCTCATTCCAGCCCTTCTAAGGTATCTCCCTCCATCATCATGTATTTTGAAATGCATGATCGGGCAACTTAACAACCTTGCAAGCAGAGGAATAAGCTGAGAAATACAGAACCATCATTAGCTGAGGATTGAGCTGAGAAAATCACTTCCATCATAAGCTGAGAAAGAACCATTTTTACCAGGGACAAGCTGAGGAATAAGCTGAGAAATACAGAACCAGCATTAGCTGAGGAATCAGCTGAAAAATAATAATACCCTCCTTAATACCCTCCTCCTCATTCCCAACCCTTCTAAGGTCTCTCTATCCATCATCGTGTATTTTGAAATGCATGATCGGGCAACTCTACAACCTCACAAGCTAAGAATCAAGCTGAGAAATACGGAACCATCAATAGCTGAGGAATAAGCGGATAAATATGGAACCATCATTAGCTGAGGATTAAGCTGTAATACTCACTTCCATCATAAGCTGAGAAACAACCATTTTTACTAAGGAGCACTTCTTCCCTCACACACCTGCTGGCACTCCCGCTGCGCCGCGCCAAGCTCAGCCTGCAGGCGCTCAACTTCCCCCTGCGTGCACACACAAAGCAGTGCAATAGACACACTTATTTAGGCAAGAGGAAGACTTGGTTCAGGAACGAGCACAGAAAAATGAGTGGAGAGGCTGCCTCTTACAGATGCCAAGCACACGAATGCTAGTGCAGTGGGTGAAAGATTTCACTCAAAGCTTGGCAAGGATGCCTCCATGGTCACCGTGCTCGAAAGGAGAAAAGGCACGCTCGGGTGCATCATAAGGGGATGAGTTCATAATGTCACCTTGTGAGAGTGAACAAACACACACGCACTTGTTCAAAACGGAGACGGAGCATGGATCAGTGCAAAGGGTGTCGCAATTGCTGGCCACTGGATCAAGGATGTGAAACGTGGACCCGTATTCCATCGTCATGACAAGTGCAGGGCCTTTGGAGTATGAGTATCTCTGCGCTGCAAGCCGCATGGTGGCACATCATGCCAACGCATGAGCTATGTATTATGTACTGCTGTTTGCAATGCACCGTGCCCTGCTGTGGATGTTTCATGGGCCATGAATCATGGCACAGGCACAGCTGCAGGAGACGTGCAGCTGGACAAGCGTGGCGGCTGCGCTGCCTCTTGAACATGGCAGCAGGAGGCAAGTAGACGCGGGGCCCAGGGCGGGCCAGGCAAGCCACGGACCAACGAGGCGCCTGGAACAGGAGGGAGCCCACGCACCAATGGCGCAGGAGGGGGGCCTCATGCAACAGTGGCGCAGGAGGGGAGCCCATGCACCAATGGCGCAGGAGGGGAGCCCATGCACCAATGGCACAGGAGGGGAGCCCATGCACCAATGGCACAGGAGGGGAGCCCATGCACCAATGGCGCAGGGGGGGAGCCCATGCACCAATGGCGCAGGAGGGGGGCCTCATGCACCAATGGCGCAGGGGGGGAGCCCATGCACCAATGGCGCAGGGGGGGGGCCACGCACCATTGAGGCGCCTGACGCAGAAGGGGGGCTGTCTTGGGGCTGCGTCTTGGAAGCCTGCAGCTGCACATTGGCTTGCTGCAAATCCGCAACCTGCGGAGGGCAAGCCAGGCCGCGCGCGTGGGTGCTTGTGTGTGTAAGTTTGTGTGTGTTTACGTGTGTTTGTATGCGCACGCACCTTTTAGTTGCCTATGCATTGGCTTGCTGCAGATCAAAGGTCTACAGAGGGCTGCCAGGTCGAACATGTACACATACAGCACAGCACTCACAGCACGCGCACCCGCAGATCCCAGCACAGCGATAGGCACGCGCACACTACCACTTCTGCTCGCACCTGGCGCTGGAGTTCTAGGGCCGCCCTCTTGCGCTCGCTTGCGAGCACCTTGAGCTTGTCAAACTCGACGCGCGCAGCAGAGTGGCGTTCCCTTAGCTGTGCGTAGCGTGTCTCGGCCGCGTGCTTGGCCGCCTCCGCATCCCGTAGCTGGGCCTGCGTGCACATGCATCCCTCGACATCCCTCAGCGTCCACAAACACGCACAAGCATCCCACGACATCCCTCAGCGTCCACAAACACGCACAAGCATCCTGCAGCATCTCTCAGCGTCCACAAACATGCACAAGCATCCTGCAGCATCCCTCAGCGTCCACAAACATGCACAAGCATCCTCTAGCATCCCTCAGCATCCACAGACGTCCACAAACATCCCGCAGCCATGCCTGTGTGCGCGTGTAAGGGCAGGGCAGAAAGGCTAGGCCCAGGACGTACACAGCCTGGCAGGCGCGCAAGCAAGACCCACAGCAGCGCCAGCTAGGGTTGCCTGAACCAGTTGCTGTGTCACACACACCACACAGTCTGGACTGGAGAATGATGAGCTCAACCCCATCAAGTGCCTGCACCAAGCAACGCAGCACCGCCAGGTGCCTGCTCCAAACAATCAGCACCGCTTTTAAGGTGTCCAAAATTGTTAGGGACTCTAGACCCAACACGGCCTCCTGTGGCACTGAGCGCCCCAGCAGAGCAGCCACGCCCCATTCTTTAGGTCCCTCCCCCTCCTCTTTGCAGACAACAAGTTGGGTGCCATCTGGCAAGGGGAGGGAGGCATGCTACCGAGCCTCAACCGCACACACTTCCTTGCACACTGTGCCTTTCCTTGAACGCCTCTACTAAGCGGCATCATCTGCGTACCTCTGCAGCCTCCTTGCCTGCCTGCGCTTCTCGCTGAAACTGCTCCAGCACGCGCACAGCAGCACGCGCATCATCCAGCATAGCCTGCGCCTCCCGCAGCTGCGCCTGCAGCGCTGCAACCTCGCCGCCCGCCTCAGCTGCGCGCTGCTCCTGCTGCGCACGCAGCGCTGCTTGCGCCTCTTGCAACTGCATCTGCAGCGCTGCTGCCTCGCTGCTGGGGTCAGCCGCCTGCTGCTTCTCCTGAGCCTGCAGTGCCACTCGTGCGTCCCGCAGCGCCGACTGGGCCTCCAGCAGCTGTGCCCCAAGGGCTGCCTGCGCTGCTGCCTCTGCTGTGGCCTGTTGCTGCAGCAGTAGCGCCTGCGCCTCCTGCAGCTGGGCCTGCAGCTGCGCCACTTTGCTGCTCTCCCCAGCGGCCTGCGCTGCCTGCTGCTCACGTAGCGCCGCCTGTGCCTCCTGCAGCTGCGCCTGCAGCTGCGCCACCTTGCTGCTCTCCCCAGCGGCTTGCGCTGCCTGCTGCTCACGCAGCGCCGCCTGCGCCTCCTGCAGCTGGGCCTGCAGCTGCGCCACCTTGCTGCTCTCTCCAGCGGCCTGCGCCGCCTGCTGCTCATGCAGCGCCGTCTGTGCCTCCTGAAGCTGCGCCTGCAGCTGCGCCACCTTGCTGCTCTCCCCAGCTGCCTGCGCCGCCTGCTGCTCACGCAGCGCCGCCTGTGCCTCCTGCAGCTGCGCCTGAAGCTCAGCCAGCGCGCTGCCTCCATCAGCTGCCTGCTGCTCTTGCTGCGCAGTCAACAGGGCCGCCTGCGCCTCTTGCAGCCGCGTCTGTAGGTGTGACTGCGCCTCAGAGGCGGCAGCCAGCTGCTGCTGCAGTGCTGCCACCTGCCTGTGCAGCTCCTGCATGTCCAGAATGTGAGGGTCCTGGTGCGATAACTCAGGCAGTTTGAACAGTCAGCGAGCATCAAGGGCCTCTGCCGCAGACGCTCCAATGCCAAGCATACAAGGGCAGACACAGCTCGCTGCCTAAGTGCACAGGCTGCAGGCATGCAACCCTGGGCTGCCACGCACCTGCTGCGCTGCTGCGGCACGCTCCACCGCCGCGTCCGTCTCTGCGTGCCACCTGGCCCGTGCCAGGTCCATCCGCACCTCGTGCTCCTCCTCCACACTTGCGATCTGTGCATGAGGGCGGGCAGCACCTCGTGAGGATGAGCAGTGCTGCCAGGTGAACAACGGCGAGCAAGGGGGTGGGAGGAGGAAGAGGGCATGCAAGGAAGATGGAGGGGTTGGGAGATGATGGTTGGTACCAACTTGGTAGAGGGGTGAAAAAGGGGGGTTGGGATCGTCGTGTATAAGGGCTCTGTGAGGGCTCTTGCCAAATACAGTAAAACACACACACCTGCTCCTGCAGCGCTGCGTTGATGCTGAGGAGCCCTTCCACGCGCGCCTGCAGCTCAGCCACCTGCGCGTTTTACCCACAGCACCACACATTGAATGCGGTGCCTGCAATCCAAAGACGTGCAAGATGCAACGAGCCCTGAACAAGAGCTCCAAAGCAAGGGCATGCACTGCACACAAGTGGCACATGCAGGCGGGCAGCCAAGCTGCCAGGCAGCTAGAGGCTCATGCATACATACATGCCCCGCTGAGCAGTTGGTGTCTGCATCAATGTCCCTTTTAAAAGGCTTGTGCACCAATGACACAAGCACCCAAAAGCTCAGCAGCCACGGCCACTGTGGTGCTCACGCAGGCAGGGCGGCCTTGCCGCAGGGGGGCATGCCTGTCTACTATCATGCCTGCCTACTAGCACACTGCCCGGGGTCGTGTGCACGCCCATCTTTGTCCACTAGCATGCTCGCAAGCAGCACGCCCACTGGTAAGCAGGTACGACCGCCATGCAGCAGGGCCGCAGACACACGCCCTCGTGCCCTGCCCACTGCACGCACCTGGTCTGGTGCTTGTTCTGGCAGGGGCGCACACGTGCCTCCGTGCTGCGGCGTCTGCGGCTGCGCGTGGGGCCTGGGAGGCAGCGGGTGCTGCTCCGCCGCGGTCCCAGGCGCGCGGGCCTGCTGCTTGGGCGTGTGCATGTGCGCATGCGGCCGAGGCGGCAGCCCCGACATCGCCTGTACCACCGGCAGCCCAGCCCCAGGGAGCTCCGTGTGCACAGGCACGGCAACCATCGCCTCTGCAGCCTCTGCGGCTGTCGCTGCAGCCGAACCCATGCCTGCGCCTGGTTCGCGCTCGAGCACTGCGCTATCCACTTGTGGCGGGGCCTCAACCACCAGCGCGGTGCTCGCTGCCTCTCCTGCCTCTGTGCTTGCTGAGATTCTCATTGCTGCTGCTGGTGCTGCCGCTGCTGCTGCTGCTGGTGCTAATGCTGCTGCAGGCTGCTCGTAGCCTGGCTCCAGGGGCGCTGGTGCGGGCTCTGGTGCATGGTGCGCAGCCGCTTCTTCTTGGTCACAACCAGCGGCACCCGAGGGTGCCAGCGCCGTTGCGCCCCCGTTTGGATGCTGCAAAGTGGCATGGCCAAAGGGGGAGTAGGTATTCGACACACACTGGCATTTGAATGCCACAAACAGGATGTTTGAGGTGCACTGCCAGCACTTCTTGGCTCCAGAAGGGGAACCTGCTCAAACCTTATGCCCCATGCATCTGTTACTCAGCTTCCAGCCTGTAAGATGTGCATATGGGGGGTGCGCTCTTAGCAAGATCAGGGTGAAAACAGGGCCGTGCAGGCCTGAACAGATTGTGGACAGGAGACTCATGCCTTTTGAGCATGGATGAGCTGATCATCAGGACGTGATGGACCTGATTGTGGGGGAGCAAGATGCCTCAACCATAGGGTGCAGTCCCACAGTAGCCAAAGTTCCATGAGCAGATCCGTAGTGGACTGCGCATGCCGCGGGCTGCTTCTAACAGCTACTCTTGCGCTGTGTGGCATCTTGGGCACCGGGAGGGAGAGGCTGAAGCTGAGAGACTTGGCCACCATGGCCAGCATTGAGGCATCTGTTCACCTGCTGGTCATACACAGGCGCTGCATCCCCCTGCCCTGTCACATTGGCCGTGTCCTGACTGGGTGCAGGAGGATGGTGCACTTGAGCAGCTGCTTTGGGGTTGGGAGATGCGTGATGACTCCGCAGCGCAGCCCGTCTGGCCTTAAAAGCAGAGAGCTGCAAGTGAGGCAGCAGCATGCTGGCTCATGAAGGAAGGACATGGACAGGCATGAAGATGACCAGTGCTGTGACAATGATATGATTTGGAGCAGATGTTAAAGAATTATCAACAAAGGCAAAAGTATCTTATCAACTACCCATCAAGAAGCCAAGGCCCTGCCTTGGCTGTGCCTAGGGGCCAATGCGCAGCTGTCATGGGGTATTGATTTGGGTGAGCTGTCTTGGCATGACAAAGACTCACTGTTTGCCTCCCGATGTCTTGCAAGGCTGCCCTGTTGGGCGTACTAGCGTTTTGCGGGGGCATCTGGTACCGGTCCGCCACAGTGAGAAGGTCGGGGCTCAGTAATGGAATTACATCGTTCCAGATCGATACGAATTTTCTGAAGTGTAATTACGGTAATTTTACTTATTTAACGATAACCATCACTACTGAGGCTTCACGCTGCCCAAGCCTCCATCCACCGCAAGGCACTGGCCTGCAAAGGCAGTTACAGTGAAACGTTTGGGATGTTCAGTGTGAAAATTCATGAAGAGGAGGGGGGTTGGGGAATTTGCATAGCTTTCGCAGCCACCACCTAGATCAAGACCGCACCTGTGACAAAGCTGTTGCTGGGGTTCATGAAAAACTCCAAAGCCGCCGCCACCTCGTCTGGCTCGCCTACTCTCTTCAGTGCATGCATGGCTTCTGACACCTGCGAGATAGTGAGCAGGGAACACTTTCGAGGCAAGTGGCACGGCAAAGCACTGCCTGGGCAGCTGTGGCCTGTGTAGCTGTTGTGCAGTGACGCCAGCTCATTTCCAGCATGTCCACTGACTCTGGATTATTGTCCAGCAGGACAGCATGCCTGTTAGCCTGCTAACTCGATGCACTCAATCACCTTCAAAGCTGGAGAACCTGGCTGCGTGATCTTGGCAGACATTCCGGGCCCTCTGGTCAGGCCCGGCGCCACACAATTCACGCGGATATTTTTGGGCGCATAAGTGGCGGAAGCACTCAATGCCAGGCCTGCAGTGTGGCACACAGATGGTTACCCAGACGGGGGGGGGGGCATGGGCAAGGACAAGTAAGCGCGCATGCCATGCAAACTGGACGCATGTAGCCTCCTCTGCTGAATGTTCAGAAGTGCCTTTTTCTGAGAAGTAGCATACCCAAGCAGCAGATGATGTGCTCAGGACAGCCCAGGTGCTCACCAATGATGCCTGCCTTCGCGGCAGCGATGGCCTCGTGGTTGGGGATGCCATGCTTGGCCACAGCCGAGGAGCAAAACACAATCGAGCCCCCTCCAGTTGTCATCATGCTCTTGACTGTGGGCTTGAGAATGTTGAAGCAGCTGTACAGGTTGACCTTCATCACCTGCCAAGCGCCAGAGTGTGCACTCCTTTTAACCCTGTGTTGGCAGGGTGCATCACTGAGCAACCTCCCCTTCCTTGTGCGAGTGCCTCGCTTCTGGGGGAAAGATTGTCAGTCAGCTATGAGCATTATTCCTTGGTTAGAAAGCCTCAGACCTGCTTCACCCGTTTGCGTGCTGAAAATGTGAAACCAACCCCACACAGGGAGCTAGCACCTGTGTTTAACCAAGGTCCGTCCATCCAGGGAATCGCAGCAGTGCCTCGAATTTCTCCAAACAGCACAGGAAAAGATGCAGCAACCCCTTCATACCTGATCAAACTCAGCTTCAGAGGTGGCATGTGCAGATCTGAGCACGATGGACCCTGTGCAGTTGGCAACCCCTGAAATCTTGCCATGAGCCTCCACAGCCTTCTTCACTGCAGCCTCTACCTGGAAGGAGGGAACAAGATTTGGACTATTTTGCCTCGGGATGTAGCTCCAATGAGCAGTAAGTAGCTAAAATATCAAGAACGCGGGCCTTGTGAAATGCACACCTGCAGTTAAGCTATGTTTTTGCACAAAGGACAAAAAAGGTTGATCTTGAAAGAAAACCTCGGTGATCGATGTAAGTTATTTGCGCATTCGATTTACATGCAAAAATTGCTTGTTAGAATGCAGACCTTGCACCAACCTGCTTAGCATCAATGACGTCTGCCACGGCTGACATGATGGAGGCCCCTGGATGCAGCTCAGACTGCAGCTTCTCCAGCTTCTCTTGACTCCTGGAGGATGTATTGTGCCAAAGACATTTAGCTCTGGTGCGTGGCCGCAATGCAGGAACGTGCAAATAGGTCATAGGAGCTGTGGTCGACACTCTTTATTCTACAGATCAGCATCTGAAGACCACGCCGTGACGGTGGCCTCACCTGCCCACGAGCACCACTTTAGCTTCAGGCTGCCTGGCCAAACGATGTGCGAGGGCACTACCGATTCCACCGGTTGCTCCATAAATCATGTAGACTGCGTATGTGCAGCACGGGAGTGCAGGCAATTGCAGGCAATTTGACCTGGGTTTTGCTGACCAGACAAAAAGCTAGAACGCACAAGCGACGCCATCTCCAAGTTTCATTGTAAGACATCAATAACATTCTCATCATGACTTAACCCAAAAGTACTCATGGGAACCAAAGTTGGAAGTGAGCAAACAAAGTGAGCTGAGCTGGCGGAGAGTTGTGGCCAGCTTTGTCTGGCCATGCCACAGTGCAGACCACTGGAGAACAGACACTTATATGGGCAGCCATACTAACATAGAGTGTACTTTTTTGATGAGAAGCTCATTGTTTGATAGGGCGCATAACCGATCATTGCACACCACCAGAACTGTTCCAAACACAACACAAACCTGGAGGTCCATCAGGGGGGCTAGCTGCACTGCTCATATCCATAGCTTGGGCCCTTAGATGTGTTGCATTTAAAGCCACTTTCTGGAAGGCAGCTCTTTGAAGGGCCCTGGCAGAGGGTAACAGGCTGCCTTGCAATAACATGGTTTCTCGAAGAATATGATGACGTTTTATTTTTTTATCGTAATGGCCGATATGTTTGACGATGACACGGATCGTGCAACTTTGTGGCTGAGCCTGTAGTGGCTCTCGCAGAAGCTCATCCATCACGGTACATCCCATGCCTCCAAGTTTCAACTTCAAGTATGAGTTGCAATAAAGTCATACATGCTGCCATCAAAGTACCATTGCCCTCGCCACCCTCTGGGATCAAACAGTATATGGAGGCACGCTGGACGGCAAAAGCAACTGCTGGCACCATTGCTGAGAGCCACGCACCAACAGCACCAGTGGTCCTCTGGAGTTGGTCTTGGGCCGTTGCACACACTCCTGGGCCTGCAGGGCAACAACGGAGAAGTCGCAGACAGCGAGGCTGACCTTTCAAGAGCTTACAGGCGGTAAGGCGAGGCAAGCAGCAATGGCGCACAACCTCTACTGTTTAATAGGGCATTGTGAGCGCGCGCAGCTCTGAGTCTAGAAGTGTCTGTCCTGTGCAAGACGTGGCATTGCTAGTGGCCCAACTTGGAGCACCCCAGCCGCTCCTTCGTGCACTGTGCCTGCGTGCTGGCTAACAGGTTGGTGGCCACGCTGCACCCGGATGTCAATCACTCCAGTGGGGCCACCCAAAAGTTCAAGGCAAGTCCCAGGCTTCTCTGAGCGCACAGCACTGGCATTCGCTGACAGCTGTGGTTCGTGCTAGCAAGGGCGCGTGCACTTGTTGTTTCCCAAACATCCAGTACCCAGTGGGATGCATCTGCACCTCCACCCCGCCATTCCTCTTTGCCGGGACTTGTTTTGCACTATGGGGCACAAGTGTTTTGCACTATGAGGCACAAGTGTTTTGCACGATGGGGCAAGAAAGTCGCGATCATTCTGCCCAGCGCTCCAAGAGCTGTGAGCCAGCGTATTGCAAGCAAGCTTGCCATCACACCTATTAAGTTTGCTGTGCGCCGCGCTCTGGTCGCAAGGCACCTCTTGGCTGCAAAACCTCACAGCAGCAGCAGCAGTAGCAGCATGTCAGCTGGTACATGGCTGCAACGCGTTTGCGCGTGTGAGTGATTCCCGCCCTTTGTGGGCACTTCGGGCCCTTGCAGGCCGTGAACCAGGCTTACCAGATCCTCAAGACCCCAGAGTTGCGCGTGCGCGCTGAGCAGCATGGCCTCAGGTCGCTGGGGCCCAAGTTTGCGCTGCTACAGCAGTACCTCAACGCGCACTCCGCGGGTGAGAGGATTGGGGCCTACCCTGCTGAAGGTCTGTCCTGGTGCAGTGGTGCCTCAGGAGAGTTGGCTGGGCGGGTTAGGCTGGCAGGGCTGCCTACCCTTATGAGCACTTGCATGCTACATGGACAAGGCGGTGCGCAATGTGGGTGTGTCATCCTCTTGCGCAGGGGCCATGCAACGTGGGTGTGGCTGCGGCCCTGAGGTGCTTCAAGAAACCCTCTTGGTGTGCATGCAAGGCCTCGCCAACGTGCATTGACTTGATACCTCGTGGGACAGTGCTGGGGCCTTTGTTGGAAGGGGATGTGAGGTCGTTGGTATTTAGACCAGAGCCTGCCCGCCAGCACTGCCGGCAGAGGGAGTGGTCCCCCATCATGCTAGCATGCCTGGCCGTCCTGCCTGGCTGCGTAATGCGATGAGCTGGCGGAGCCGCCCAGCAAAGCGGCCCCTTTTCTCTCCTCCTCACGTCCTCTTTTCCCATGTCTACACCTTGGTCGTACCAGCCTTCCTTTTCCTTGCCTTCTTTTGACCGGGTAATCCCACCTATCCTTCCTCCTGCTGCAGTTGACCTTGGCCGGGGGAAGAGGGGTGGGGACCTTTACACCGTAGTCGGCCTCGACCTGCGCGAGGCTTCGACAGGAGTGGAGACTTTAGTGTCTGTGTCTGCACTTGGCCCATGCACAGCTTGCAAGGTGCGGCAGCTGTGGGGCCGCATCGTGTGGGGTGCTGGGTAGCTAGCATGCCGGCTGGGATGTGTGCCACAGCTCAGAGAAGCACAGGTGGTCTGCAATGTGTGCTTCCGCCCTGACAAGCCCAGCTGCGCACATGTATGTTGACGCAGGGCTCCGGTGTGGTCTGCAATGTGTGCTTCCGCCCTGACAAGCCCAGCTACGCACACGTAGGCTGGCGCAGGGCTCCGGTGTGGTCTGCAATGTGTGCTTCCGCCCTGACAAGCCCAGCTACGCACATGTATGTTGGCGCATGGCTCCGGTGTGGTCTGCAATGTGTGCTTCCGCCCTGACAAGCCGAGCTACGCACACGTAGGCTGGCGCATGGCTCTGGTGTGGTCTGCAATGTGTGCTTCCGCCCTGACAAGCCGAGCTGCGCACATGTATGTTGGCGCATGGCTCCGGTGTGGTCTGCAATGCGTGCTTCCGCCCTGACAAGCCCAGCTACGCACATGTATGTTGGCGCAGGGCTCCGGTGTGGTCGCCCAACAGAGTGAGGACTGTGATGTGTGCCACGGCTCGGGCGAGATCTTGCGCACGCGTTACAACCACTCGGGCTTCAAGGCGATCCACGTGGGCGTGTGCCCCGCGTGCGGCGGCAACGGCTCCAAATCCAGGGTGCTGTGCAGCAGGTGCGGCCAAAAACGACTGTGCAGCAGGGTGCTTTGGAGCTGGTGCAGCGGAGATGTTAGAATCCGACAAGACATGAGGCTGGGTGCAGCAGAGATTTTGGAATCCAACATGGTATGAGGCTAGGTGACAGGATGCTCTGCAGCGGGTGCGGCTGATGTGCCATTTGGCGGCACAGTATCTGGCAGAGGATACTGTGGGGCACGTGTGACGGGCTTGTCGTGTTTTGGAGTGCCATGCAGCATCTGAATCTTTGGTGGTGGTTCAGACATTGACGCCTCTCCCATACCCACAGACTTTTGTGTACAGAACCATCCACAGCCTTCCTCCTTGTGCTACCCTCTGCTTGCAGCTGCCAGGGTGAGGGACGCACAAGTGTGCGCAAGCGCATCGCCGTCAAGGTGCCCGCAGGCGTGGACGAGAGCCGGGTGCTGCGCCTGAAGGGCTTGGGCAACGCAGGCATTGCGGGTGGGCCTAGTGGAGACCTGGTGCTTAAGTTCCAGGTGGGGTCCAGCGGGACCTGAAGCCTCGCGGCGAGTGCTTCAAGCCTGGAACATTTGGCCCAAACACACGTGCACATGCGTGTGTGCACCCGTGTGCGTATTTTTGACAGGGCTTGCTTGAAGTCCTGATCTCCTTTCCTGAGGGGGGGGTAGGGCTAGGGTTTAGGGTTAAGGATTGGGGGGAGCTTGAGGCTGCACAGCCTTCCATGCTGGACGCATGTCCTTGTCCAGTGAACCTGGCTTTTAAGAATGATGCCCCAAATTGGATCATGTTGGCGGGCATGATATGGTCCACGGCCGTGAGGCCCAATCACCACTGCTGGTAAAGGGCCCAATCAGCGGGGTTGGCGGCCACGATGCCCGATTAGCGTGGTTGACAGCCACCGGGCCCTGTGCAGCCGTCAGACAATGCAGGTTGCTGCAAGCCGGGAGCAGCCCCCAGCCAACTCGTCACTGCACACAGCATGCAATGTCTCACACTGCATCCGTACGATGCCCCCAGATCCACACAATATCCCGCACTGCGTCCGTACGATGCCCCCAGGTCCACGCGACGCCAAACCTGGAGCGGCGAGGCATGGACCTGCATTCAGAGCTGCAGTTGTGCTGTACATCAGCGGTGCTGGGTACCATCGTGCCTGTCAGCAGCGTGCGAGGCCTGCGCAACCTGTACATCCCGCAAGGTGCGCGCCAACGCAGACGCATGTGCGCGTGCGTCGCCAGTGCTTTTGCGTTTCATGACAATTGCGCGTGGGCAGGCATGTCCAAGTGTTCTTGTGTGGGACGCGAGAATGCATGCCCGCATGAGTCCCTCAGAGAACTCCTTGCATCCAGACTGCCAGAATGCATAAGCAGTATCGGAGGCCCGCGTGTTCTGTGCCCATGTGTTTGCCGGCGGCCTGCTGCATGCATCCTGACACCAACGCATGCAGTCGGGCATGTGACCATGCACCTGCATTGCATCAGGTTGCGTGCAAGGGACGTGACAAATGCGCGCGTGCGCGACCGGCTAGCTGGGCATGCCACTTGGCCGCTCAACAACAAGCGCGTTGCAGCTTCGTGCGCGCCCTCTTGCCATGGGACCACCCCTGGCGCCCTGGCAGTGACCAGCAAGCCCAGCAGTCGACCCACCTGGCTGAAGGACCGATCCCATCATGAGCCTGTAAGCTTAACCTACACTGAACATGTGCATCAGTATGCTGGCGCCCCCCATCCACCGCAGGCGCCCACGCGACTGACCCCACTGCAAACTTGCACACTTCTACCCAACAAGTCAACCTTGCAACCCTGCGCTGGCGCCCTCCTTGGATTGCAGGCACCCAGGACGGCGCCGTCATCTGCCTGCACGGTTGCGGGCTGGCGTATGCTGAGCAGGGCCTGGTGCGCCACGGCCACCACTACTTCCGCATCTCCCTGACAGTGCCCGACGGCAGCAGCGCCAGCCCTGAGGCACAGCAGCTGCTGCGCCAGCTGCGCCAGCTAAGCCTCCATCGGGCACAGCAGCAAAGCCAACAGCAGCAGCAGCAGCAGCAGCAACAGCAAGATCAAGATCAAGAGCAGCCGCAACAGGGCCGGGATGGGGGCCAGCATGGTCAAGTGCCGCGAAATGCGCAGCAGGAGCAGCAGCAGCAGCAGCAGCAGGAGGGCAAAGAGCGGGACAAGAAAGGGGGGAAGCACAAGGTTGAGCAGGCATTTGTTTCTCCACCGGCTGATGATGGGAGCCGCATGGACATGCAGGGTGGCCAATGTGGCATGAAATCAGGTGCAGATGGCAGCAGCGGCGAAGAGGAGAGCACAGAGGGCAGCAGAGGAGGCACGGGCGCAGTAGGTAACGCGGTTGGCCACGGGCAGCAGGGAGGAGAGATGGGGGGCTGCAATTTGGGGGAGGTGCTGCAGGGCAGTCAGACTGAGGGAGGCGGCAAGCAGGAGGGGCTGCAAGGGAGCGGGGGGCAGGGGAGCAGCTTGCAAGGTGGGGGCTCGGTGTGGGACTGTGAGGGTGCATCAAGTGGCAGATCGAGCACTGTGTACAGGTTTGTGGGGCCAAGGGTAAGAGGCAGCAGTAGCAGCAGCGGAGGCAGCGGCAGCAGTGCTAGGAGCAGGTTGAGCAGAACGAGCAAATGAAGTCGTAGGGGTTTCTTAGTATGTGGGTGGACAGCGCCTTGCAAGCAGTGCAGAGCTTGCGAGCACTGGCGTAGATGATTTCACCTTGTGCTCAGGCCGGCCTGGCGCCATCATGACTGAATGACAGTGAGGCTGTAGGGTTGAGAGCATTCGAGGGGCACCTCCCCCTGAGGAGTTGAACACAAACAGGTACGACAGCGCTGAGGGCGAGCTACAAGCTTGTCCAGGGCCTGCAGTCTGTAATGTGGACAAAAGGCGTCCTAGCATTCACAGAAAAAAGAAAACAAAAACTACGCAGGTGGTTGAGCATTCACAATTGGGAACACGCAAGGCTCAAAAACATACCGGTCATTGGGCCAGAAGGGGATTTTTTTTGTTTACAACTTCTCAGACCGACCGATCAAGAAATGCCTTTCGAGTCAGGCGAGTGAAGGCATGGTTTACTTCGAAATCCTCTCTCATGAACAGATTGTCACGCCGAGAGATTGCTGAAACCAAATCAAACTTATGGCATGGCCAGAACATCAGGCTTTTGGAAAGAAGCGACAGCCAGTCAACACACCGCGTCTGCTCAACACAGCTACAGCGCGTCAGCAGCTTTAAATGCTTCACCAACAATTTTAGCCAACAAGATGTTTAGTAGCTTGTCACACCACATTAGTGCAGTGCCAGATTTCTACTGCATTGTGCCCCAGAGTTTACAAGTTTACAAGTTTAAGTTTGACCTTCAGCCAGGTAGTTTGACTGATCAGGTTGCTGGTGAACACCAGCCATCATATAAACATCCATAAGCTTTGAAATAAAACGATAGGAATCATTAG
>LFCJ01001431.1_pt1 | contig 16604 bp, 20 predicted proteins | sample 643141 | NCBI WGS metagenome assembly LFCJ01 (sample SAMN03766243, study PRJNA286221) | soda lake metagenome | biome: soda lake; feature: Kulunda steppe; material: water; isolation source: sample B1-Br-g2 brine of Lake Bitter-1 | place: Russia: Kulunda steppe | collected 2010-07 | reverse complement strand
GTACAACAAAAAGAGCAGAGGAGACAAAGGGCACCCTTGTTTCACACCCACAGTAGGCTTAACCCGTGCAGCTTTATGCCCGTCTTGAAGGAGGTACTGGTCACCAGCATACAGGCTTTGAAGAGCAAAAAGAAGAATTGCAGGCATGCGTATGCGACGGAAATGTGACCAGAGCCTGTCTGGGGATAGTGTCGTAGGCTTGTTTTAAATCGATGAAAGCAGTGTGCAGCCTGGAAGAGTTGCTTGGCTTAATGGTACGGGCAGCGTGCTGCAGGTGCCTGAGGATGAACATGAGCTGTAGTGTATTCCGGCCTGGGTAGAAACCAAACTGTGTGTCCGGTATTTTGCTTTTTGACACGCACCAAGTTGTCAGCAGGGAGCGAATGACATTTGCGAACAGTCTGTACATGGTGCCTCTAACCGCCAGCATGCGATAGCTGTTGGGGTCAAGCATGGGGCCCTTCTTGTAAAGCGGGGATATTCTTGCAACTTTCCAATCAGCTGGAACCCGGGCACTCTCAAAAGACAGCAGGAAGAGCTGGGCCAGGAGGGGCAAAAAAACATGCTCCGCATGAAACCACGACCCTCAGCCCTAGGCACATAACGAACGACATACTTCAGAAAAGGTGTGGCCACCATATCCAAACCAAAGGAGGAGCTACCTTTCAAGCGCTTCAAGTGCTCGGCAAGGAGAGAGCACATGGACCCTAAATTTGGTGCAGGGATGGAGTCAGGAAGGGGGAACCAGCCCGTTGCAGCACCGTTTGCAAGCAGCTGGGCCGGGGGGGGTTGGCCTCTGCCAAGGCGGACAGCCATGTCACTAGGTGAGGGGCGTGAGTCCTGCACCTCCCCAGGAGGACAAAAATGATCATCTAGGTAAGTCTGCCACGCTTGTTCAGAAAGCGAGGATTGTTGTGCGCGCTGGGGGGAGCGCAACATAGAATGCAGGTCTGCCTAAAAGGCGCACAAGATGTCCGAAGCCCAACATGTTATAACCTGAGGCAGCAGCTTGAGGTCTACATGATGAGCCTGCTTAAGAGCGGCACTATTGGATGACAACAAGCCGTTATAACATAGCTCTGCAGAGGTTTGTGTTCACACTCACGTAGCACAGCCCAATGAAGCGCAGGCTGCTTCACACTGGGTGCCCTTCAAGAAATTCAAATGCAATATCTGCAGGATAGGCCTAAATACATCAACTTTGCCCAAGAACCCTGAGCTCCAAACCTGACAGCCATACTCATCAGCCAGAACTACATATGTCTTAGCTAGCCAAAGGGAAGCAAACGGTCTTTCGCATAGGGCATGTCCCGTACAAACCCACGTATACGATGAGCTGCTGCAATCATTGGTGTGGCTGCATGCTCAGACAAGGCGCCATGTTTGGTGTCCGGTGAAAAGTCATGCCAGTTAGCTAAACGAGTCAGAGCACTTTACCCTGCTAACGTAAAAATGGGCACCTGAGCACCGCGAAATGGACCACCTCTGAATTTGCAGTGTTGATGGTGGATTTTTTGGAGGGTGCACACATGGTTATCTATATAGACCACAAACCTATTGAGTATAGTTTGCAGGGCATCAGGGGCATTAGCCAGCAGAGTCAGGTCATCCACGTGTGTGGTATATACACTTATAAGGTTAAAGATGCAAGCTTGTGTGCCCATGGGCAATCCCAAAAACATCATTAAAATTTTTTTAAAGTAAGCTTTTGCACTCTTGCATATGAAGAGTGCACATCATAATGGGAACAGTCAGTCTTTCAACCTTTTCAAACATGCACTTTCTGAACCCTCCGCACTCATGCTTTCCCCCTCCGCGCGGGTATCCGCAAGCCCCCGCCCCCCTCCCCTCTGTGCGGATGGGTCTAGCCTACTAGGGTATATACCATATATGTACATACAACATGTGCGTGACCAGCACATCCTCTGACCCGGTGACTGCACCTTGCACGCCCTCAGCATTCTTACCAATGTCATAGCTGTACAAGGAAAAGAGCAGCGGAGAGAAAGGGTACTCTTGTTTCACACCTACAGTGGTCCTTAGACCTTGGCACAGCAAACCAAGCACCCGTGCTTGTCTATCATTCCCTGTAGACATTATAATACAACTAAACAGGGTTGCAAGCTACGTTGCTACGGCCACCATTTTGTAGCGTAGCCGTAGCCGTAGCGTAGCGTAGCCATAGCAGTGGCTACGAAACAGTGACTGGTCCCGTGCGCTCAATCCTGCTACCTAGACCGATCACCTAACCCAAGCTATACAAAGAATTATATAAAGACGAATGCTGATGTAATTTTCAAGTTATTATTTTGCAAGCACGGGGAGCCAAAACATCAAGCAGTGGAGATGCAGAGGTTGTGAAAGCCAGTGGGTGTGTGCTTTGAGCAAGCTACGAGCACATATCCTCTGCATCAAGAATAGGGACATCTAAGACAGGAAGAGGAGCCTGAGGACTACTTTTGATTTGTGTATCTCTGGATTATGAAAGCTATTTATTTTACAGTCGATATTGGGCAGGTCTTTGACGATGCTGACTCAAGTTGCAAACAATTTTCGGGGTCCTACCTGCATTTGCTCTCTGACACACATCAGTGACTACCTTTTTTTGTGCCACACTTGTTCTTCTGTGGCACACTTAACTCTGAGTTTGAAAATGAGTCTTTCTTTGGTAGCTCCAATGTAGGAAGTACCTTAAAAAAATCTCCTAATGTCGGTGGGCACTCGTGACTATTTATCATATTCATGTCTGGACATCCCAGACATAACTATGTCAGTGTTTTGGCTTCGTAAATCAACAACATATAATGTTAAGGAGAGCAAATGAGAAAAAAGTACTCCTCCACTGGAAGGTAAGAGAATGTAAGGGTTACAAATCTACACCTGCCAGAGGAGCTTAGGTGAAGCCATGCACGCCCGCAGCCTGAACCTACATAAAGAAAGGCACAACACAGAAATCAAAATTTGTTTAAAAGACTGCTTGCCAACAGAGTTTTAATCATGAATAAGATTTTATATGTACCCTGAGACTTATTTGAATCCAAACTTAACATGTGTGCATGTGCGTTCTTGGCCATGGCTGTATTAGGCTTTGGAGGGCTTCTCTCTATCATGCATTCCGTTTATTCCATTTAATGAATGCTTGCAGCTTGCACAAGGTGTCTACAGAAAAGACATTGAGCAGAGACGGTGACCTACCAACGGCTACTGTTTGGAAGACCGTAGCGTAGCCGTAGCGTAGCCAGAGCGTGCCACCCTGCAATTAAATCTTTGAATGTTTGCTTGGATCCGTATGGAGGGAAGTCGACGCGCAACAACATCGTGTCGCGGTGTTCCAACTGGACACAGGAACACGCTTGATCAAGCATTTTAATGTGAAAAATTCGCCTTATTAGGTGTATTCAGATTCTTAAAAAATAGCTAAACATTATATCAAATTTTTATATACTGATCAATCGTCGAGGGAGCCCAATCGTCGAGCGAGCCCAATCGTCAAGCGAGTTTGTAATTAAAACTTTAGTTCAAGCGAAAAAAATAGAGGAATGGCTAGTCCATAGAGTGACTCTTGGAAGAAGAGATCACCCATGCGCATAGTTAGGCTGTCTTAATCTTAATCTTTTCTTAACAAGACTTGCCAGAAATGCTTACTTCACACCCCTGGACTCCCCCTTATGGAGGCGCTGGTGCCACTTGTGGGAAGGCAGACGAGGGTTCCTTGCACACTTGGCCTGTGCAAGTACTTCACTTCAGGCCCCTGGCAGCTATATTTGCCCAGAAGGATAATGGGAGCGAGATCGGCAGCGAGTGCAGCGGGTCAAGTGAACCCAGCTCAGATCTGTTGAGCAGCAATGACAGCGATCAAGATCCCTGGGAGCTTTTAAAACAGGGCCGGTCTCTGACAAATCACCATTCCTATGTGCTTGAATACCAAGCTTTTCAGCCAGTTGTAGCATTGCCGGCAGCCCGGCATGCAATGCCTTCCCAGTATGCCATCAAGGAGGACGGCACTGCCAGCGGCGGCCTGCGTGCAGCCAGCATGGTCATAGCATGCATGCAGCAGGCACTGTCTAAACACAGCACTGCTGGCTTGCAACAACAGCTGCTTTACCAGTTCTCCTGCTCACTGCAGCCCCCTGCCCCTGGCCCGGCACCAACTGCCGCCAGCCAACTTGAAGTAGGCATACTTCCAGCTGTGTGTCTTTTTAGCAATGGCAGTAGATGCAGCAGCAGCAGGATAGCCTGGGAGGCAGCAGCTGGGGCGGCAAGGAGCATCAGGCAGGAGCTGCAGTTGGGGGGAGAGGCCTACAGCTGCCAGACTGATGGTGGGCTCAGCTTTGTGCCCCAGCTGGTAAGGCATGTGCATGAAAGTGCACTGAGAGAGTTGTACAAACAGCCGCACCAGCACCAGCCCCACCAGCTCCACCAGCAGCAGCAGCTGCAGCAGCAGCAGCAGCAGCAGCAGTGCGGCAAGGCTCCTGCACAGACACTGCCCCTCCATAGTGGCCTTGTGGCCATCAGCGGTGGCCTGGGTGCCCTAGGCCTACTGATTGCCCAGTGGCTGGTGCAGCAAGGCGTGCAGCACATCCTCCTCCTGGGTCGCTCTGCCCGCACATCCTCCGCCGCCTCCCAGCAGCTCCGCCAGGTGTGGCAGGGTCCTGCGCAGGCCACGATGGCTGCGTGTGATGCAGGATGCGCAGAAGACATGGCTGCGGTCCTTGCGCCTGCCTCCCGTCCTGTGCACCTGCCCCCGCTTTCTGCTGTGCTGCATGCCGGTGGCGTGCTGGCAGACGCCACCTTGCGCAACCAGTCCCTGGCGGGGCTCCGCAAGGTCATGGGTGCCAAGGTGGCGGGCTTGCCCCACCTGCTGGGCGCGGCCCAGCTGCAGCCGGGCGCCCACCATGTGCTCTTCTCCAGCGTCGCCTCCCTACTGGGCAGCCCGGGACAGGCCAACTATAGTGCAGCCAACGCAGCCCTGGATGCGGCCGCCAGTGCCTGGCAACGGACGGGGCTGCCAGCTGTCAGCATGCAGTGGGGCGCCTGGGCTGGGGGCGGCATGGCTGCAGGGGATGCCATCACAGCTGCACGGGTTGAGAGGAGTGGCATGAGCCTCATCCAGCCCGAGCAGGGGTTGCTGGCATTGGAGGGTGAGAGCACCTTTATGCTGTCCACCTCACATGCATGGTGAATGTCTGATGTGTTCTTGATACGCCAGGTCAGGCCTGGGTAGGCGCTTCACTTTTGAGTGCACAGTGCCCTAAGCAAAGCTGCCACGCCCAGCTGATACCTTGTGCATGTGCGTGGCGCGCGAGCCTGGTGCAGCTGAGGCAGACCATGCCTCCCAATGATTGCAGCGTCCATTTCAAATTTCAAGACTCCAGGAAAGAGATTCTCATTCCGGCCACTTCCACCTGCTGGTCATGCTGCGCAGGTGCTCTCGTGAGCACCGGTGCTGGAAGCGCAGCCCCTGTGCTAGCAGCTGTGCCATTCATCTGGCCCGCCTTCCTCAGGCTCGCGCAGCCCAGCAGAGGCAATGCAGGTCCCCACCGTCATTTGGCCACCCCCTCACTCTTTTCCGAGTTTGAGCACCTGTGCAGCACCCCACAGCGCACCAGCCTCACCGCAAGCTCAACCCAAGCCCGCGGACCTGGGGAGAAGCAGGTGGAGGACAGCGAGGCGCTGAGGCGCAAGGTGCGTCTGTAGGTCTCTGCTGGGGAGACTGTGGGCATTTTGGAGGGGAGGCCGTGTTGCGCTCGGCCGGGCAGATTGTGAACATGGGAGGGAAGACTGTAATGCGCATTGCCAGGAGGACTGTTCCGCTCTGCCAGGGAGACTGTGGGAGTTGAGGGGAAGCCGTGTTGTGCTCTGCCGGGAAGACTGTGTTACGCTCTACCAGGAAGAATGCATTGCGCTCTGCCAAGGAGACTGTGGGCATGGGAGGGGACAATGTGCTGAGCATCAGATACATTGCCTTGCACAGGCACAGCCGTGCTACTCTCTGAGGGTGCAGGGGCAGAGCAATGCGCAGGATGCAGGCCAGGATCAGCTGTATGTATCCCCTGCTTTCTGCCACCAGCCTCTGAGCAACATGTGCAAGTACCCACCCCATTATGACAAGCGCAGCATGGTGTGCAGAGTGATGCTGGCCCAGTGTGCTTTCCCTGGAATGTGTTGGAGGCAATTCAGCCACAGCGCCTGGCATGAACCACTGCCACCAATCACTCGGCCACAGATCGACGCCGCCGTACGTGAGACTGCCCGTGGGGTGCTGGGCCGGGAGGATGTTGGAGCAGAAGAGCCGCTCATGTCTGGTAAGGCCGAGCTACAGCACTCAGTGCCGTCAGTGTGCTTTATCTGTGGGTGGCCTGGGATACCCTTGTGATCACTTCTGGCGCTCCTCCCCCTCTGTTCCATTGGCGCCCTGACCTTCCCTCTGTTCTGTTGTTGCCCTCGGTTTCATTGGTTGCCCTGACCCTCGAAGTTGTGGGATGTGTTTGCTCACTTGGACCTGCCTTTGTTTAAAAACCACATGATGCATTTGCTCACCTGTACCTGCCTTTGTTTCTGCGCCAATGGTGGGATGCGTTTGCTCACCTGGATTTGTCTTTAATTCAAAACCATAAATCTGTCTTTGTTTTAAAACCATGAGAGTGCAGCCGGCCTGGACTCGCTGGGGGCAGTGGAGCTGCGCAACAGTCTGGAAGGCAGCCTGCAGCTGCAGCTGCCTACCACATTGGTGTTTGACTATCCCACAATCTCGTCGCTCCAGCAATTCCTGGTTGCAAAGGCCTCAGAGCAGCAGCAGCAACAACTGCAGCAGCGTCCCCAAGGGCAGGCATGGATTAAGGGAAGGAGCAAGGTGGTCACTTCTGCTGCCAAGCTGCCCCCCTTGGTGTCAGGCAGCCATCAACAGCCCAGATCAGCCATCTTACAGGTATGGCTACAGCAGGACAAGCCTGTGTATCCATTTAACCGGCATTGAGCTTGATGGTTCGTCCCTTTACAAGGCTGGCCCACCGTACAATGTGCAGCAGCAGCATGCTGCAGAGTTGCGCTCGCTTCCCCAGCCTTTGGGGTGTGCTCCTGCTCCTGGTAGTGTGCACTGGGTCTGAGCAACACGTGTTTTGAGAGATACTGCAAGTCAGGGGTGAGGAAGCATCCCAAGGGCACACACAGCCTTCATTACCTGAGCTCCCTTGGCTGCGCCTGCGGTCCTGGTGGATGCAACTGGCATCCTGCTGCTTAGGTGCCCGCATTCAGGCAGGCTCCCGATGCATGTGCGCTCCTGCTCAGGTTGGCGCCATCGTGCAGCGAGCACCTCCTGTGCCCTGGGTGCCAGGCAGCGTTGCGGCAGACCAGGCACCCGCAGATGCCTGTACGGCTGCAGTGGCAGGCATGCCTGGGGATACTGTGGCATGTGTGCCCCTTGAGCGTTGGGACATTGAGACTGAGGGTGAGTGCGTGTGCACGCCTGTCATATTGTCAGGGAGCGCAGGGACATCAAGACAGAGGGTGGGTGTAGTTGCGCGCCTGCCAAATTTTCAGGGAGCGCAGGGACATTGAGACTGGGGGTGGGTGCGCCGTGCCTGTCATACTTTCAGGGAGGGCCCTGTGTGAAAGGTTGACTGTGCCCGTGCCTGCAAACATGCATGTGCTTGCTGAGCAAGCTTGACGTTGTTTGCTAGGGCTTAGTGGGAAGGGTCACATGCCCTCATGAATGCATAGCAAAGGGCATTCCACTTGGATGAATGGCAAAAGGGCACCTCCATCCTTTTTTCCCCTGGTTAAGGCTCTAGGCCTGGGGTATCATCCAGCAAGCTGTGCGCATCCTTCATGTCACCTCAAAAGTGTCAAGTGTCATTGGGCAGGCGATGAAATGAGAAATAGATGTGCCACCACTACCCAGAGTTTTACAAATGATCTGACAGCCGTTTCTTTCACTCTGGAATAGTTTTTTTGCACTGGAGTAGTTGAGCAGGTTAAGTCGCTCAATCGTCCCTTCCATGCAGGGGCTTTAAAAGGGCACCCCAAAGCTTCAAGAGCCATGGAAGCTCGGTTTGGTGCATTCCTGCCCGACGCTGCTCTCTTTGACATGCAGGTAGGGGAGACACGCATGGAGAGAGACATAACATCTGCAGCCACAGGAGTGAGAATAGCTGGTCTTTGTCTGCATGTAGAACCTCATGGAATCTCATGGAAACAGCCAACTTGTTCCTGTAACATGAAAGCAAGATACTTTGAACGCATGGACATTCAAGCAGCCAAGGAACGGGCCTGCGGCAATTTACAACCAGCCAATTCCATTGCGGCTGATCTGTGAGGACTGCTGACAGATTCAGACCCAAACCCAGTCAAGCAACACCAAATTCTTCCATCAGAGCATGTGACCTTCAGTCTTGGCTCACATGTGCGATGGTGCGCTATGCCTACATGCATGCTTTTGGCCTAAAGCCAGCCATGCCCATGTGCCTTGTGCGTGCGTTTTCCAGGCTCTTGGCCTAAAGCCAGCCACGCCTGCGTGCCTTGTGCGTGCACTTTCCAGGCTTTTACCAAAAGTTTTGGCCTTAAGCCAGCCACACCCATGCGCCTTGTGGGTGTGTTTTCCAGGCTTTTGGCATCAGCGCAGCCGAGGCCATGCTCATGGACCCTCAGCAGCGGCTGCTGCTGGAGTGCACAGCGGAGGCGATGGCGGCTGCCCCTCTGCTGGAGGGGGTCCAGGACAATTTTAGCACCAGTGCTGTCAATGAATCCATGGGGACGTACATCGGGGCAGCATCCTCTGACTACGGGTCAGTTGTCAAAAAGCACACACACGTGAGTGTCGTGCTTGATGGTGCAACGGAGAAATGTTGTTTAAAAAAGCTAGCAGAAATCATGGGGCATGCCCTGTTTTTGGTGGCAAAAGGCCCATCTAAGAAGCAACAAGCATGTTAGCAGCTCTACTCTGCCCTCTTGTCTTTATCAGACTTTTCTATGCAGCCCAGCCAGTTGCCTATAAGTAGACAGAACAGCTTCTCACAGTGGAAGCCTGCTCATAGGTACACACACACACACACACACACTCTGCAAAGAGGAGAAGCACTGGACTTTACCAAGGCAATCTTCATGAGTAAAATATTTGCGTTAATGCCTGCAGGCTGGGGCTTTCCATGCCACTGCAAATGCTCTAAGCGTCACAGCTGGGCGTTTGAGCTATGTCTTCAACTTGCAAGGTAAGAAAGATTGTCACTGTTGCGCCGAGAGACTCTGACTTATGTAAAGTTTATGTGAAGTCTTAAACCTAAAGAGTGAGCATGATTTGCCTTTATCCATAATTTTCCAATTTTTCATGCATTGCGTCTGACTGTGTGTGTGTGTGTGTGCGCGTGCGTTTGTGTGCATATGCATGATCCACTCTTGCTGTACAGGGTTATGCTAAGTTGAGCAAAATTTTGCCTGCTGATTAAGTGGACATAGCTCTGCTTGTCCTTTGGAATCAATGTTCGTTTTTTTCCTCCTTCCTAGAAGTGCTTCATTTAAGGATTTATAAATGTACTCCCAGCAATGCAATAGCTAAAACTGAGCAAGACATTGCAGACTGAGAAGTTAAAGCAACTCCCCTTCTCACTAGAAGCTAGCCAATTTTTGCTTGAACAGATATGATTGTGCCATCACAGAAGGAACTTGATGAAATGGTGGCGCTATGCCATTCCTCTTGCATGGATTGTTTTGACTTGGTGCATTCTGCTGGCCATCTGTTGCACAGGCCACTGCCAATTTGGCTCATGCCACCCTGCATTGGCTCTCTCCTTCTGCTGGTCCCATGTTTTCCCATATCATAGATTTGTCAAAAACATTAAACATATGCAGTAGGTTTGCCAATTTGTGTGTCAATTTGCCAGAATACATGGGGTATTCATGAGGTTTTCATCCACCCCTCATGCCTGCCAACAGTGCTTCTGCAATGGCTCACGTTGCCCTGCAGGCCCATCACTGAGCGTGGACACTGCATGCTCTTCTGCGCTTGTGGCCATGCACCTGGGCATGTGCGCCGTGAGCAGCAGCCACGTAGCTGCAGCTGTGGTGGGCGGCGTGCATGTGCAGGCAGCACCTACATCCACATCATACGTTGCAGCGGCAAGCATGCTGTCTCCTCAGGGCAGGTGTGCACTGAATTGGGGAGCTCTCCTGGTTCTGGGTGTCTGCTTGACTTAAAAGCCTCAAGGCCGTGAGCCATGCTGCCTGGCCTGCCAGGCACAGCAGACCTCCGCCAAATGTTAGTGGGGGGGCCAGGGTTGATCGGAAAATGGGAAGTGTAGGCAAAGAGATTTATGGGAAAAAGGCAGTGTAACTTTGAGCCCTTGCGTGCAAAAGTATTTGTGATCTACTTGTGCCCTTGATTGCAGGTGGTACACTGTGCTTTAAATATTGTGGGGTGAGGTTGTAGATGGGTGACAGCTTGTTGAGGTTGGCTACTGGTGCTCTGCTTAGGCTGGTGCATGGTCCTGGATGAGTGACAATCGGCCATATTTGGTGCCTTACATCATGCACCTTGCAAGTGCATGGCCCTAGATGAATGCCTGTTTGTCATGTTTTGTACCCCGTGCTGTGTGCTTGCAGGTGCATGGTCCTGGATGAGAATGCAGATGGATATGTGCGAGGGGAAGGTGCAGCAGTGCTCACCATCCAAGCATACCAGCCTCAGGTGGGCGCACGTGCATGTGTTCATTACAATTATTGTGCAGACCACAGGTTAATTGCCTTCCTGGAAAGACAGACAGCTGGAGCATCAGCAGTCTAAGCCTGGAGCACTGTCATACGGGTCGAGCCAGGCGTGGGTCATCATGGGCTGGGTGGAACACAATCCCCAAACCTCCGCCACCTTATGTGTGCATGTGTGCAATGATGTGGCTGATGGCGCCAAAGCAAATGGCTGTCCCCGTTCCTCAAAACGCTTCCAGGATGGGCCAAGCCCGCGGCCACCCCTGGCCTTGCTGTTGGCAGAGGGCAGTGCTGTGAACCAGGACGCGAGGAGCAGCGCCCTCACTGCCCCCAATGGCGTTGCCCAGCAGGTGTGCCTGTTCCCCTTGCACACCTTGCCTGTTCCCCTTGCACACCTTGCCTGTAGCGCACACAAGCAATTGCTGCTGTGTTTTGGCATTGCAAGCTGGACAAAGTGGGACCCAATTAAAGATCTTGATGGGCGTGTGCTTGTGTGTGTATGGTTGTAAGGTTCCTTGCACGCACCTGGAAATGCATGTTGAACTTCTGACTGGACATGCTGCATAACAACGAAAGACCAGTCTTTTGCATGTTTTCATGTTTCTAGCCACTGGTTGGTTGGCATTGACATTGGCTCAAACAGAGAGTCAGTGACGCTCAGGCTGACGCAGCCTTCTGGCAAATTGGCAAGTAGGGGGCAGAGCTCAGAGTTGGATTTGTTCAACTTGAAATAAGAAGAGTAGGGCCTTGATAGATTGTGTATAGTTCCAAAGTCTGTCAAAATTTTTTGCCATGAAATCTATCCAGAGGGTCATCCGGGCTGCATTGGAGGCCTCAGGGGTGTCTGCTACAGATGTGGACCTGCTTTCTATGCACGGCACAGGTGAGGCTATCTTGAGAAGCAGGCATTCAGCCTCCAGTGAGCGAAAATTTGTATGATTATGCCTGGCTGCATAGCCTCATACATCCACCACTTTGCATAAAGTAGCCAGGAGCTGCTCTGTCCTAGCAATTTGATTGCGTATCTAGCATCTAGCAAGCATATTATGCATCACCTTTTTCAGGCACACATTTTGACATCTGCTTTGAAGCCTGCAATCCAATAGAATATGTGCACGTCTTGTACACACACTGAATGCAGGCATGGCTGACATGTTATTGCATGCAGCACAAATGCACGTTTCTGACTTTGCCATATTTTTCTTGAAGACCACGAGCATGTGGTTGCCTTGCAGCATGTAACAAGTAAAAACTTGTTCCTGGCATGTTCAAAACGCAGGCACGGCACTAGGTGACCCCGTTGAGCTTGCTGCACTGAGCGCAGTCCAGCAGGAGGCTTGAACATGGTATAGTTTGATCACTGGATACTGACCGGGATTGAATATGCAGTGATTTGCACACTTTTTATGCTGATTGGAATTTAAGTCGTGGGTACATACAGGTGCACATGTGCTGGGGAACTAGGACAGTCATGCATTTAATGTAGCATGTTGAGCAAGCTCTCATCTGTCCCAGCATTATCTTGAACAACATTGATTTTAATGTGCAATTGACCGGACTTACCATTGAGTGCGCCTTGAGAACACTGGCTGCTACACAGAGAGGTAGAGAGAGAAAGTTGACAAGAATGACAACTGGGCCTGCCCTGGCTGTGCTTACCTTAATAATGAACAAAAATGAAAGACAAACAAAAACAAAAAACTCTGATCCATTAACAAAGAACTCATACACGTGACCAAACCTTTGATAATCTGAAAAGATAAGGCTTTGACATGTCCAAAAAGGCCAACCCCTGGATTCAAACACTGGACACTGGTCTATGGAATAAGTCAGGCAGTATCCACCCCTCAAATCCACAAGTGGACATACAAACCACCGGGAGCTGTGAGTTCTGGATCCGTAATGCAGACCTTGTTAGGTACAAGCCTAAATCTACCACGAAGCCCTGTCTCAACACAAATCCTCCACCTCTTATTCTCCCAGAAATCTACTCATCAAGAGTACCATGCACAAATGAAGAACTCCAGGACATGATGGCACCAGAGCGCCTCAACATCCTTCATACAGCTTTCCACACAGCCAAGCTTAAAGGTCTCCATAACAACACAAGATCTGCACCTAAAAGCTTCACTTCTGAGCTTCTGGGACTTCTTTCTAGGAAAACAGAGCTAGAAAGGAAAGACAACAACAAGAAGATAAAGGATTCTCACTCGCAAGCTTTGCCAACTCATGTACGTACTGCCGTCCAAAAATGGGCTCTGGTTGTCACGCCAAATCACCGTCGACGTCATTGGTGAATTACCATCTCACATACACATGCCACATGGGCTCAGGCACCAGGTCTGAGTGAGAGAGAACATGTGTGCTAAACATGTTTCTCGGATGGTGCACCTAGTATAGGTTTTTGGTACGCCCAGAGTGCAAAATCCATGCATCAAGGGACATAAAACTGTGGTACAGCCACAGCTGTTCACTTAGCCAGGGCACTAGGGTACTGCATGATGCTGCTGCTACCCATCCATGTCCCTCAGTCGCCGCACACCTTCTGCCGACTCAGACCATCAACAGGTTCATGTTACATGAGGAAACAAAGAGGTGCTCTTGCCCAGCCACAGGAAAGGCTAAATCCAGGGACGTAAGAGGGATTTAAAAAAGAGAGAAACTAGGAAAACACCTTAAACATAACCCCCTCCAACTTACTCAGGCACTCTGACTACGATTCATCGCTGACAATGATTCGTCGTTACATGGTAACTCAGGGAAGAATGGCCTCTCCGCTAGACTTCAACCCTAGCTAACCCCATGATTGGAGTTAAGACTCACGAGACCCACTCTTTGGTGCTCACCTCAACTCCCTGTCGTCCCAATCCACTGATTTCTCAGCGTGTCATCCCATCTGTAACGACCATACCATAAATCTTAGCCTGAGGCATGCCATCTACTCAGCCATCCTCAATACTGAGGCAACTGTTCTGCACTATGGCTTCTATGTTGCACATGCGGGACACCAAAAAGTGGGTGTGTGCTTGCATGTACGCGCGCACGCACACTGCCTCCCCCTGACCACGCCCCCATCCGCCAGCACCGCTGCCCCGCCCCCTCCTTCGCACACCATTGTTGATAGTGATGCCTGTCGCACGCATTGCGGGGGGTGCGCTGTGTGCTGTGAGGGGCTACCGTGCAGAAAGGGCGGGGGGCGGACCGACCGTTACCGGCATTAATCAATTGCAAGCACGTGCACGCGCGTCGGATCCGGAGTTCTTGAAGCACCATGCATCGCCCATGCCCTTGTCACAAGAACGCCACCACAAACACACCATAAACCACAAATCGCACTCGCAGCGCGGCCCCCGGGGGCCGGGGACACTGTGCCCAAGTGCTCCGCTTGCCAAGCCGCGACCACCGGCGGAGTCCCCGCAAACTGCGCAGTCCAGCCAGCATTGCCTTATGCTTCGATGTCGTTCTCTTGCATTAATCCGACCGTCCCAGAAACGGGCACATTACACGCTACAATTGCAGGTGACAAGTGGCCTGATCAGGCACCATAGTACACAACAACTGCCACTTTCATGCTCCTACCACCTTGGAATGGATCCATGATCACCAATCCTTACACAATTCTCCTGGCAGCCTATCCCCACTTATGCTATAAACTTGGAACAATTCCAGCTAATGAGATCGCCTATATGCTTCCCCTTAATCCTGGATAAGTCTACAGACTCCTCTACCCCAGGCCTCTTGGAATCTCCATATCATAGCAGTCTGAATGCAGCTGCACGGCTTCGACTAAGTAAACAAAATTTTACATGGCTACAAAATCTTGCTTGTGACATCCCTGAAGCAAAGTGACACCTCAACAACATTGCTAGCCATCCTATGTGTAATACTAGGCACGCTGAGACAGCGCCTGGTCTCAAGAAAGTTTATAAACTTCATTCAGACAACATGCAAACTATGAAGTGCTCCCACTGACCTGCTTGGGTAAAGTGGCCACCTTCTCCCATCATTTCAAACCAGGACTCACACTTAAATAAATGACTGGACATCCTGGACCTACACGGATGGTATCTGCCACATCCAAGAAGGCATAACAGTTATTGAGGCAGGTGTCTACCACCCCAGCTCGGGCAACTCTAATGTCGTTGAACCAAACGGTGCTGGTATAACCAACACCATAGGGAGAGCAGAACTGGCAGCTATAGCTGCTGCTATTACACACGATCATATTCATATTGCCACAGACAGCCTGACCACACTCCATCAAACTAGGAAACACTTGTTGTACCAAGAGAAGCACAGTCACCATGTCCAAGGAGAAATCCTCAAAGTTCTTTCTTATACTATCTGTAATTCTCAATCTCACATCTTCCTTTATAAGGTAAAATCCCATGCCGGAATTGTCGGAAATGATAGTGCAGACGCCCTTGCAAAATACCAAGCCTGCCACGGAAATAGCCTCTGAGCTGAAACAACTTTCTGCACCACAGGCCCTGGTGGCAATCCCTTCTTTGATTTTAGCTGGTAAGCTGTTGATGAAGTCAATCAGCAAGGATCTGGCACTGAAGCTCCCCAACACGGCACCAGATTGACTTACCTTCCAAATCTCCAAGCCGCACTTAAATCCCACATGCACTCAAACCATAAACAGGGCAATGCCAACTCAATAACAGGGAACTACTCTTACAGCTACTCTTGTTACCAGAGCCTGCTTCCACACCTCCACAAGGGCATTAGCAACGTCTTAAAGATCATGTCTTAACTCTCTCCAAACGAAATGCAGTATCTTCCACTACCGCACAGGCACCCTTCTAAATCAGAAACACGCTGTGCGCTTCAAAAAGTCCACCAGCCTTCAGTGCCCACTCTGTCAGCAAACAGATATTGCTTTCCATGTTCTCTCAGGGTGTCGACATACAATCATCTCGGGTATGATCATTGATTGCCATAATTTTGCGTGCAGGCCTATCATGAAAGCCACCTGCAAAGGCTCTCTGGCAGGTTGTTCAGGCCACTTGGATTTTGGTAGTACTCACCGTTTGCCCCAACAAAACCTTAAAATTCCTGAGCATGCTTATAACAGGACACTACCCAGCTGGCTTTTTGATGCTTGTTTATCCAATATATGGCAGAGTCTGCCAGAGATAGACTCACCTCTAGTCACCCTGATGCCATTTTGGTCACTCCCTAGCCTACTCAAAAATTCTGATCGTAAACCACTCCTCATTAGCACCAGGTTTCACACCTAAGACAATTCAATGAAGATGTACGCAGAGTTAACAAGCTCAATGTCAATAAGAGAGAAATACAACTCGAGGTTAAGTACTGTGAAGATACGCGGCCTGGACACCAATTGGAGGCCTCTAGAAAACAACATGAGATTCTCTGCAAGGCTTGAAGGCTAGAAAAATCATGCTTCACACTATCCTTCTTGGTGAGGCCCTATCTATACCTCTTATACTTTAAACCATCTTAAAGAGCTTGGCCTTGATACACAAAAAAACCCTTAAGACCTTGATACGTAGGGAGTGGTCTCACTGCCTATGTAGTTGTCCTTTTCTTATTTTTGAGTACAATCCAAGGTCACCACGGTGGTGCCGCAAAAGCTTCCAGCTCTTTGGATGTGATCTATTCCATTTGGATGTACTCCTCGAGCTTTGAAGATGTTGGCAGTAGCTAGTCTTTGTGCTACACAAGAATGATAGGACTAGATTTTAAAGTCCGCCCTTCCTTCAGAAGTGCTTTTTAAGCAAGCTGAATGAATAATTCCAGGGGTAAATCCTGGAATATGTAAGGAACGCTATAAAGAGGGTCTTTTATGGGCTGGCCGGGGAACGATCCCGGTTAATGAACTGGCCTGACCCCAGTCCAGCCCGAAGCCTGAGCCTGGTGGTTGGTTAGGTAGTTGGAGG
>LFCJ01001429.1_pt1 | contig 16613 bp, 18 predicted proteins | sample 643141 | NCBI WGS metagenome assembly LFCJ01 (sample SAMN03766243, study PRJNA286221) | soda lake metagenome | biome: soda lake; feature: Kulunda steppe; material: water; isolation source: sample B1-Br-g2 brine of Lake Bitter-1 | place: Russia: Kulunda steppe | collected 2010-07 | reverse complement strand
TTTCTTCCCTTTCTGCCAATCCTTTTCCATGGAGGCCCCTTATATTCCACATGCCTTGCCTAGTCAGACTGTCCTTGATTTTCTTTCTCAACGGCACAATAGACTCTGCCATTTCATTTCGGACATTGTGGACTATTTTTTGGCTGGCGAAGACCAGCAACAAACCAATCAGCCTAACGACCTGGCTGGCGGTTAACCCTTTAAACTTAAGATAGTTCCGGATACTCGAGCAGGCGGCGGGGCACCTGAGATGGAAAGTCGACTATCCACCCTCGCAACCTGTGGGTTCGGGGTTCGAACCTCACTGGAGGCCACAACCGGCTAAGCTGCCCTTGTTCGTGGCGGATACAGCCATGAAACCTTACCTTACCTTTAAACTTAAGATTACAAGATTAGGGTCAACCATAAGTTACAAGTTAGGGTTAACTGCTGCTGTATCTTACAGATGATCAGTGTCCTAATTTCATTTTCTCATCAGAATCCTGTGCAATCACGCCTCTTCCCCAAAGGTAGAGTACCCTGTAAAACCCTGTTAATGCCCGGCTAAGGTTAGGCTCGCTGTGCTGTTCTGGCCAAGCTAAGGCAACATTATTGAATCGTGTTTTACAGATAAATACCACTTACCCTGAGCAACATAATTGAATCGTGTCGTACAGGTAAATACCACTTACCACTTCAAGTCTAAGTTAGTTCAGATTTGGAAGTGATTTGTTACATTCAGACATCCTCATAACCATGACACACATGCCATGTGTCATGTGCTTCCTTTGTGTGATTTAGGCATAAGCAACGTGATGAACAAGTCTATGCTTCTAAGTGTATCAGAACCAATTTCCAGGTTCGACATAGAAAAATAGGGATAAAAGCTGCGTGAAGAGGGTGGACCTTGCTTGCCATCTCTGCAATAGAGCTGCCCTGACGCTCAAGGTTCATACAGCGCCGCATCACATGCCACTCTGACCACTCAGGTGCCTTGCTTCATCATCAGAATTCCATTACATCCAGCGCGGCGGGAACCTCCCTTTCTGCACGGGCGCATTGCCGCTTGATTTCTTACCTACAGTTCCTACAGTACGTTTGGATGCGTGTCTAATCTAGCAGGCAGCCCTCCACCTGCACAACTCAAACGCAATGGGCCTCTGCACAGCGCCCTGGGCATGGCAAGTGGCCCTTGGGTAACAAGAGAGGTCTGTGCAACTTGGCGGCAAGAGGGCGTGCTGTCACTCCATGATAATGGAGCCCCAGACTGCGGCAGCCCCTGCTCCTCATTACATCGCCCTCCGCTCAGGGGATGACTTACTTGGCCTGGTTGCGCAGCTTCTTGGGCACGTACGTGTCTTGGTACAGGTCCTGCGGATGTTACAAAAAGCAGCAGGGGGTGCCAGTCAGGACGCGCGGCGCGGTGGTGCAGGTCCACCAGCACCAGCCAGGACTGGGGAACGGGTGTGATGAGGGAGGTGTGTGCATGAGCCACACCAGCCCCTCTCAGCAGCACGTGGCAGAGATTCTTTAAATCCCTTAAGGGCGCACACATACTGTGCGAACACGCCCTGTGCATGCTGCCCGCAAGGTGCCCCTCATGATTCCACCAATTAGCTGGGAAATCACACTCCATCACGCTCAAGAGTGTTTGGATTGGCTTCTCACTCACTGACTCCTTGAAGCATTTAGCAAAGAAACCTGATTTAAGTTGGTTACACGTAGAGATGCTCCCAGTTATTCGGATGTCAGTGAAGTGAGATTGCTTGTGATGCCCGGAGAGCCAACTTGCGGACCAGTGCTCACTCGGGCATTGGCTGTCGGCGTGGAAAGCACAACGTTTTGTTACTCTGCCCACACTGCGCCTTTCCTGACTATTTCACCCACAGGCCTCAAATCCAACCGGCAGCCTCCTTAGAGCGGGGCACGCTGCGGTAATCAAGGTTGGGCTGTGCGCGGGGCTTCTGTAAGTCCAAGCAAGGCTGCACACACCAGTCAAGAGGCATGCAGCCTGCCAGGGCCACACACAGCCCAAGGCTCTCATTGCACGTGCGCTGGGCAGGCGGCAGACAGCAGGTCATGCCAAGCATATGGCCAGTCGTTGTGTGCCGCGCGCTGACCACAAGCTAGCGAGCCCATGCACGCGGGGGCATGTGGCTCTGCTTGGCTCACCGTACGCTACAAGTTGCGGCCCTGGGCGGGGGGCGACTTGAGCTTGTACAGCTCCTGCACGGGGGGGTGGCCACGTCCCAGTCGCAAACACACCACTTACTGCTCATGCGTTCCTGTTTGCGGCAATGCGGCACTGCCATACCACGCGCAGCTTCAGGCACCATCCTCCAAGCACAGGCAGGCAGGCAGCTGCAGGTTGGGTCGCATGACCCTGCAGCCTTCAGAGCAGGACCATCCCCTGTGCTCCAACTCGCGCCAGCGCCGAGCCCTTTCGGTCTGGCAGAGGCGTGGCATGCGCATGTGCGAGGCGTGCCTAAGGGTGCTCCGTTAGGAGCACTTCCATTTACCTCCCTAGTTTAGTCTCTGCTTAACGCCATTGCTCTGCCCGTAGGGCTGCAGCATATGCATGGCTTGCGTGCGGCCCGCCTCCCAATCACAGCACCCCACCCGCTCCCACTGTCGACCATCCCACTCGTCAGGCAAACGATCGTTTGCGATTTGTTTGCAAGCACAAACAATTAGGCACTCTGTATGCCACAGAGCCTTCCTGCTCCTCCCTTGCTTACCCAATTTCCACGTCAATTTGTCTGTTGCAAAAACAATTGACAGAAAGAGGCAGCAAGAGCGCTGCAGGGTAGAGGTGAAAGGCCATTGCACATCCACAAGCGCATCCTAACCGTCCCTCACCATTGGCATGCATATGCAGAATGCTCAGGCCAGTGTGTCTGAAGCATGTTTACCAAAGGGCAGGAATACGACTGGAACCCGAATATGCTCTCCACGTCATAGGTGGATCAGTGGAGCGGCTAGCACCAACCACAACTCAAACCACTCTACATCGCTTGAACCTCGCAACCCATGCAGACAATCCAACCACTGCGCACCCAGGTCTAATCTGCATGTTTTGTTGCCCAGCCGAAACATGCCTCATTGCCCGCCCACACACTCACCAGCGACTCCTTCACGACCTTCATTGCTGCCTCACGGCCCTTAATCTCATCCGCCACTACCACCTCCTTGTTCTCATTCTTCTTGTAGTCCTCAAAGAACCTGCGGGGTTGAATGAGCCAGGTGCTCAGTGTCTGGGTCAGGCCGTCAAAGGCAAGTGCGGGGTGTATGTGTGCACAAGCATATGCACATACGCGCAAGTGCATACCGTACATGGCAATGATTGCACGTGGCATGTCCAGAGTGCAGCATGCCGTAAAGATGCGCCTCTCACAGACTTGATTGTGTGTGCTCAGCTGCGTATGTGAAGCAGCACATACCGCCTAATTTCTTGCAGCCTGTGTGGTGGCAGCTGGGAGATGTCTGTAAAGCCCTTGAACTCTGGATCGTCTGCATGCACAGCGATGATCTTGTCATCCTTCTCTCCCTGTGCAGAGCAGCCCACATCAAAACCCTGTTGAGCCTTGTGGTCCTGCTGCGTGCAGCTGTGATCAGGCAGCCGCGACATGAGCGCTTTGACAAGAGTGTGCTCTGCTGACCAGCTCAATGGGATCACAACTTGCGCTTGAGTTTTGCCGTTGCAGGGCAGCAAACCCGCACAAGCTGATGCATGTGAACTCATTTGCACAATGCTTCTGCGCAAAACCAAGTACGTGCATGTGCACTTACACGCGCGCATGCGTACATGCACAACTTGCCCACCTGGTCAAGCATCTCAATCATGCCAATGGGACGGGCGCGCAGAAAGCACATGGGCACCACCGGCTCTTGCATCAGCACCAATACGTCAATGGGGTCGCCGTCTTCGCACAGCGTCTTGGGCACAAACCCATAGTTGTGAGGGTAGACAACAGAGCTGTACAGGATGCGATCCACGAACAGCAGCCCAGTGTCCTTGTCCAGCTCATACTTGACTGCATGTCACAAAAGGGGCAAGCAAGCACACGCAGTTTGAAGCGAGCCACAGGAGCCGCAAGCACGCAGAGCAGCCTGAGCCCCTGGCGATGGAGAGAGATGGCATGTTTGACGAATAAAAGTACTGATAGGATGATCGTGTAAATGTGTCTAGCTGCTTGTTTGTGTCATGGACCATAGGTGCATGGAGTCTGCTTCGCGTCTTGCAAGCTGCCCTGCGTGCTGGAATCTGGAAGCATGTACAATGAACCATGCTGGTACAGACATGACATGCATCAAGTCAAAGTGAAGGACTGCTGCGTGGAATAGCTCACGCTGTGTTCACCTAAACAGCCAGCGTGGCTCCATCAGCAAGGAGCGCTGAAGCTCTTCACACCGCGTCTGCTCGATGCTTCGTCTTCCGAGGGAAGCATCGTCAATGCATGGTGAGCTTCGCACTTCACGCGCTCCCTGGGCTCTCAGTACGCCTTTGCCTGGTGCGCGGGGCCCCTTGATGACGCGTTGCTGATGGCCGGCTGCTGCTGCCTCGTTGGCCCCTGCCCCTCCTCTCCCCACGAGCGCTTTCGCCTGCCCGCGCACCTTTACTGCCCTGCGGGATCTCCACGACACAGTTCACGAGCTCGGGTGTTCCTGGGTCAATGTCGTGCCTGTGGGGTGGAAGGGGGAGGACAGAGGGCGTTTTCGTTTGCAGGCCGCGGCAGCTGGCCTGTGCTGCACAGCACACCCTGGGTACGCATAACGGATCTTGGTCCGACCTACGAGTAGAACTCAGACGGGACAGCTACTGGAATAGACGCACCATGGATGGCTTGCAGTTCCCCTGTAGAACGACATCTGTGGTGGTAGGCTGCGCTTGGAAGCTATGATTGAATTTAAAATTGTAAAACCAGCAAATCCGAGTCCATAGAAAACTAAGAGGAAGCTGAACATGAAATTCCATAAAACAGTTTGAAAGGCAGGGTTTGCACATATGCAGCAAGTTGTAGTTCGCTGAGGAAATCCATGAAAGGTGTGAAACACCCAATGCATCAATCAAGGAACAGGAAACCCACTGGCTCATGAGGCCGTGTGTCTCCCTTAGGAATGTAAGGAATAACAAGTCAGGACGTGCACGATAATGTGCGATCCCCCCCCTGCTCGCAGCATTTGCTCTAGATCACTGTGATCAAGTGACTTCTCCTAGTCACAAGTTAGGGTTAACCGCCAGCCTGGTCGTCAGGCTGATTGGTTTGTTGCTGGTCTTATCGAGCCATAAGGTAGTCCATCATCTCCAAGATGAAATGGCAGAGTTTGTTGTGCCCTTACATTTTGCCCCCGCTCCAGCCACCCTTGACTGCAGTGCTGCTACGTACTCCGCGCAGTACACCAGCTCCATCATAGTCGCGGTCCACAGAGCAAACCTGCTGCCAGGGAGGGAGAACCTCACATTGAGGAAAAGAAATCCAAACCAGAAGGTTAGCATACGGCTTACATTCAATCACTGGTCCCCATAGTCCATGGGCAACACTAGGTCCCCTAGAACAGCCCGAGGGCTTGATTGCAAGACCTCAGGCCTTGTAACATCCGCTCGTTCCGCACATCAGGGACCAGGGGGTACCATCAACTGTGGTTCACGGGGCTGCTGCATCAACTGCAACCAGCGTCAGAGGCATCACGGCCCATGCACAACTGTACCAGAAGTTACCCTGCGCCTGCAAGGAGTCGCTGAGGACGCGTCCCCTTCCTCACCCAAGCAGGCAGGCGCACCTGCAAAGAAGACCCTGCACCTGCGCCAGATGGCAGGCACCAGCTAAGCCCAAAGCTCAGCCCACGCGCGGGCCTGCCACTGCTACTACTCAGGACCTGGCCATCACTTGAAGATGCTGGCTGGTGCTGCTGATGAGATGTGGACGTTTCTGCAGGTGTGCAAGTTCATTTATTACAATGCAATATAGACCAGTGAGCAATGGCAGTCCTTGCAGTCAGCATCCAACTTGCTTGGTGGATCTTGAAGTGAATGGCTGATAGTATGATGACAGCAGGCATTCCCCCATCGTTTTCTGGGAGGTATTTTCGGGGAGATGTCCGCCAGGTGCCCACAAACACTTCTGAATTAGTTTTTCAGCCATCTCTCAATGGCTCGACTCTCAAAAGAATGCAAGGCATTTAAAGCCTTATTTCTCCTAAATTTCTCGTCATGCTCAATGATGATCTAATGTGCCTAAGCAGTTGCACTAATCTTCTTCCCCAATGGTGTGCAGTGCAGCTCGTGGACATCTGTTCATTTTAATCAATGCAATGATTTGGTGGGATCAGCTTTTTGAACGAGATGAATGGAATGCTGATCGTGCTGCTTGCTACGCCTGCTCATGGGGTGGATAATAGGGATGGGTTAATAGTCTTCTCCACACGACAGCAGCTGCATGGGGCCGGCGCACTGCCAACCCACACCCGCACATGCATCAATGATTTCTGGCAGTTTTGCCAAGGACAAAAAGAATAGACAGGTGATCGATAAGCAGGACACGGAGACGGCAAACACACACCCCATGCCCTACTCACCTGCCAAATCATGAGCAAGAAATGAACCCTCGTCATTGCCACTGCTGCTGTCTCCCTCTTTTTCCGCCACATCTACCATGCGAAGTGAGGCAACAACACCTGCATGGACAAGGACGGCCTGAGGTGTTAAAACACAAGTGAAGCCACAAAGTGCTGGTCATGCTAGTTCTGAGAAGCAGCCCTAGCAGGCATCAGAGTGAGACACAATGTCGTGTTCGTCTGGAGCAATGTGCACCCGGGGCATTGATCGTCTCCGCAAGACATCAAGCACCATTTGCATGCTACGTCTTCCTAGCCCTAGCGGCAGAGCACAATCCAGGAGATAAGGGCAGCATGGGTGAAAAGGGTGGGACCGGCAGCTTGCACATACATGTGCGCAATGGTACACCCCCCCTCCCCCTTGCACACACCTCCTGGCAGCCAAAATGTCGCCCCTGAATCGTCATCAGCAGAGGGGGGACCACCCGGAACCTGCCACAGCTGCCTGTCCTCGTTGGTCATGTACACCCACGTCACAGTGGGCTCCCCTGCACAGTTTGGTCACGTGGCAGGCCTTTGGGACCTTAACCGCCAAACCAATAGCGTCAAGGGCAATGCTGCGTGATCTTCACCAATTGCTCCACAGTGGGTACCTTCCTTGCCAGCGTTCCCTCCCCCTGCCTGCAGCCCACAGCCAATCCTGGCCTGCTGATCGAGCATTGTGCAGTTGAAGAAGAGCATGCATCCCTGGGATGGTAGTGTGTCCCCCAAGGATGGCTTGCAGCAACCTTGAAGCTCCTGGGAGATGTCTTGCTCGCCGAAATGCGTGTGCATGCACACTTGGTGCCCCTATGCGTGCCTTCTGCCACCTGCCCTCGTCCACATGAGCCTTCTGTTCAACAGGCTGTCAACTGGTCGTGCCCCTAGGCACCCTCCAGACACTCGAGCAGGCGGCAGGGTACTTGTGTTGGGAAGTCGAATGTCCACCCTCGCGACCTGTAGGTTCGAGGTTCAAGCCTCGGTGGGGTCTCTGTCCTTTCCTTCAGCTAAGCTACCCTCATTTAACAGGTACAGCTTTTTAAGCTTAACCTAGGCACCCTCACAAGTGCACGAGCCTCACACTCAGCCCTGCTGGGCACAAAGCCACAGCGACTCCAAGCTGTTTCTAGCGCTTCTGTCATGCATGCAAGTAGCATATGTCATGTCTCCCATGGCCACCTTTTGGCCTGACACCTCCTGCAAGCTCAACAACCTGGCCTGCTTGCTCTCGACCTATTCCCCTTAGGACCCCTGCAGCGCTGGTCAAGCACCAGCGTTATGCACTACCAGCGCGAGGCTCAAGCAGTGCACATTCCCATTAAGTAGCAGACTGTCTGCACACATGGTGCACTTATGCATGCGGCACCGCACAGGGCTGACCCCTGTGCACCGCAATACACACAGTGTGCGCACATCAGTGCAGCGCAGCAGCGCAGGCCCCCACCTGTGAACGGGTCACTGTCTTCCACAGCCAGGGCGCTGGTGGTGAACACTGCCCAGGAGCCGTGCAGGCTTGTGCGGGAGGGGCGCGCCATCTCTGTGCAGGGCACCTGCAGGAGTAGTGCACGCGCAAGGAAGGGGTTGGCCATGGCACAGGCGTGAGTGAGGCACCCGCACGAATGGGGCGGGTGCCCTAGGGTATGTTGCCTACGCGCTTGGGCCTCAGACCAGCCGCAATGCAAGTGCAAGGGTGCGCGACGCGCGCGGTGCTATTGCAAACGCTGTTGCATGAATGGGGAGACGCGTGCTGGCAAGGGTACCGCTGCACCTGCAGAGAGCACTGCAAAAAGAGGGCCTGCATTTGTGGCAGGCACCACATAAGGCTTAGACAGCAGCAGGCCCCTTGCTGTGTTGCTGGCAAGGGTACCGCGCCCAATCCTGCACTGCCTGCCATCACTAGCGTACCCTGCTTGGGCCAGAGATTGACCCCAAAGCTGCATATGCACACGCCCCACACGCCTTGCCATCAGCCCCGGGCAGGCACTCAGCACTGCGCAGTGCTTTCGGATCCATCAGGCGCACGCACGCACACACATACACATGTGCACACACATACATGCGCACGCGCGTGCGCGCGCGCGCGCACACACACACACACACACATACACACACACACATTTACGCTCGCATGCTAACGTTCGCGCCTCGCGCATCAGCCCACACATGCGTGAACACGCGCACATGTATGCGCACCTTGTCCATCCCGGACTCTTGCACCGTGGCCCTGACATCCGCCGCGGGCACGCCGACCTGCCCCACCCACGCCTCCCTGAACAAAAGCACGCGCAGCACGTCCAGCTCCGCCTCCCCATTGTCCGGATCATGCGTGATGCGGACTGTGACTTTGAGCCGCACGCGGCTCTTGGACGCCCAGTCCACCAGGCAGCTCTCCATAATGGAGATGGAGCCTGGCGCGGACGCCGTCGACGGCACCTCTTCCCCCGCGTCCTCTGCCTCCCTACCCCGCTCCTGCCCGCTCGCCTCGCCGCTTGCCTGCGCTTCGTCCTCAGAGCTCGGGCCCTCGTCCTGCAATATCTTGTATGTTGGTGGGCCTGCAGCAGGAGCAGCCACAGCAGCAACAATGCTCACCTGAGTGAGCCATTGAGCGTTTGGAAATGCTTTGGAATGGCCACAGCTCTGATGGCTCTCCCCACAACCGTCCCTCTGCCCAAGCAAGCTGTTGCAGTGGGGAAAGACAGCTTTGCCGCGGCAAGGAAGGGGACCCACCCTCCCATCATGCAAGGCACCTGCCTTACCAATGAAGTCCGGCCCAGCTGAGTAGCTGCCGCCGTTGAAGAAAACAACGCCATTGGTGTTGTTGCTGAGTGCCTCTACGTCCACGCTGTCGCTGCCCCCGCCACTGCTGCTGGCATCCCCGTCAGACTGATCCGTCAGGCCAGCGCCTTCCAGAGGCTCTAGCTTAATTCCACTGCGCGTTTGTATGTGTGTGTGTGTCCATGCGTGCGTGCGTGCGTGTGCGTGTGCAGTGCATGTGCGTCCAAGTGTGTGTATTTGTGTGTGTCTATGAGTGCATGTGAGTGTGAACTGCGGAAGTGTGTGTGCGTGCATGCGTGCGTACATGTGAATGTGTGTGTATGTGTGCTGTGTCCACTCGTGTGTTATGCCAAGTGGTACTTTTTGCCCATGTCTACCCGATTTACAGCCAAGGCCCAGGGGATATGGCTCTCAACCCCATGCATCCCACACGCCCTCCGCTCATGCCATGGGCACATACACCCAGTACACAAACTCTCATTCGCGAAGCGCACACAGATGCACAATGTGCATGTCATGCGCACAAACGCAAACACACACTTGCACGTTCATATGCACACGCATGGACAAATGCGGGCACGCACACACGCAAGGGTACACACACACACACACATGCACGCACTCACCTCGCTGTGCACACCACACACCATGCCTGTGCGCGTCTCACATGCCCTCAAATGTACGCCTTCCCCCAATGAACCTCCGCTCACCACAGCTGGTCCAAGTCAACAGCCCGTGTCAGCCGGCGAATCAGCAGCTGGTCCACCCCGCCCGTGAGTGCTATCTCCCTCGGGCTCCTTCCAGCGCCGCTGGAGGCCACCGCAAGGCTCGCCCCTGCGACATCCCCACCCCTGGCGGAGGCAGTAGCTCCCTCGGCATCAACACTGGAGGTGCTGTCGGCCTCATCTGCTGGTTGGCCGGGGTACTCAATGCACCGGCTGTACACCCAATCTAGGTACCTGCAGGGTGCATGGGGGGTAAGATGCTCTGTGCGCGAAAACGTGGCATGTACGCCCAATGCGAGGCTCCAGCACACGCACTGTCCGCCCTCCTCATGCATTCCTGCACCTGGTTTGGGCAGCCTTAGCCACATGTTTAGCCCTGATGCCTTGCCAGCGTCTGCCAGCAGCAAATGATTTGTATTTACTTGTCAAAACCAATTTGTGCGTGGTCAAGGGGCTGTGTGCGCGTACGCAAGCAAACCAAATGGCTCCCACCTGCGCACCACGCGCCTCAAGTGCTAGGCTAGCCCCACTTTTGGGGCATTTATTACTTGCCCACCGCCACGACAGGCTGCTGCCAGCGCAGCACTGCGTTTTGGCCCTGTGAGCCCCCAGCTTGGTGCTCACCTCTTCTTGTCGTCCTGCCACACAGGCTCCGGCTTGGCCTCCCATGGCGTGTAGGCCCCATACTGGCCGACCCACTCCCCACTCAGGTGGTTGCAGAAGGTGTCCCACCTGCCAGGCATGCAGGGGGCCACACACGACATGCGGGCTTGCTATCAGGTACATGTGAACAGAGTCCAGTGCACATTGGCGGTGTGGGCGAGCGGAGAGTCAGCCGATGCGGTGTGTAGAACAGACCACTCTAAGGACAGCTGCGCGTGGATCCAGGTTGCGCTTTAGCAGTGCCTATCAGTGTCAGCCATCCGTCAGGGGCAGGCGGCGCCTGCCGGCCTGCCCGCACGCCGCCAAGCGCACCTGGGAGTCTCTGCGAATTCGGTCTTTGTGAGTTCATCCTGCAGCCAAAGCGCAGTTTTGCGCGTCCACAGTGGGGTGTCAGCCTTAGTGCTCCAGCAGGGGTGTCAGCGACTTGCGCTGGCCATTTCTTTTCAGCACAATACTGATGTGTCCACAAGCAAGCCTCATGCAACTGGGCTGTGTGTCAGCCGTCAATTGCTTGCCCTTTGTTCATCTGAAGGCCGCGGAAAGCCTGGCACAGGCTGGGGCACTCACAGCGATCGCCCCCCGTCTGGCCATTTTGGGTGCATGGCCTAAGCACAGGACAGGGCACACGTAATGTACGTAATGTACAGTCTGTCTCTACCCAGTATCTCTCACAAGCTTTCCATGAGAGATCGGCAAGCCGTAGGCCTCGCTGCGAGCACCTGGAGTTCCACAGAGATGGGCGATGACAGGAAGGAGGCCGGCTGCAGCTGGTTGCCTACAGCCTTCTTCACCCTGCTGACTGGGGGCCCAAAGCCAGTGAAAGCGGGCTTCTTGTTCGGCTGCCCTCTACCCCCCTTGGACCTGCCTCCACCTGCCTTGCCTCCACCCTTGCTTGCCGATGCCAGCACTCCTGCTCAGCAGCACAAGCACACCTCTACTGGTACAAGTCACGCCTTCAAAGGACCTTGAGCCAATGGCACACGACTAACTAACTGAACTAACACAGGCTGCAACAGAGGGAGCATCAGTGCACTGGACAGATTACTCACGTGTGCGTGGGTGACTGGGCAGGGATGCAGGGAGCACTTGCTTCATTTTGTTTTCTTACAGCCTTAAGGCACAGATCTATCACAAGAAGATGTTGCTTCCAACAGAGGAGACAAGGCTGATGGCTCTATGAAAGCCGATGATCATTTTTCCACTTAGGAATAAATTCAGTAGCGCAAAAAAAGTACATATTTTAAAGTTCCTGGCAACTGGCATGTTTTTTAGCAGGGCGCTGTACGTGGTGTTTAAGACCACGGGCGGCAAGGTGAGTGTGTATAAGATTACTGGGAACATGATTTTGACAGTTTACAGGGAAATTGGGCAAGTGTGGCAGTGTCTGGTAAGGCGCTGACGACGCATTTTTTTGCAGATGCGCTGACCTTGCTTCTCCTATCATGTGTCTTGCCAGGCATGGAACCCATCCACTGGCCTGAAGCCCCTGTCTGAGACCCAGAAAAGGAATCGGAGGAAGAACATTGAGCAGGTGGTTGATAAATGCAGGAAGGGGGGTGCTGATTTAACTGTTATTCATCTGTTAAGGCCTTAAGCAGGACACATTTGTTCATGAGTGTCAAAGTTAAACTTGTGCATGGTCTTTTTAAGCCCAGTTATGATGCTGGCTGTTTGTGCGGGGTGTGTTTGATCTTGTGACCATCGCTATGCCTCTCCCGGCCTTCTTCTGCACACCACAACATAAAAGAAAGAACCAGGCGTGTGCGTGTCTGTAGTTACAGATCATGCAGTTGGTTGCTGTTGATGGCTTTGGATGATTGCCATACAACAATTATGACTCTGCTGCAGACCTTGAGGAACAACTCCGTGCTCAAGATGGCAGCCGCGCGGCAGCCTGATGTGCCTACCCGCCTCTACAAGCCACTTCCCAACTTCCAATTGCTATGGATGAAGAAAAAACTTGCCAAGGTCGGAATACTTGCAAGCACAAGTGCTGTTTCAACACAGATTTCTGGAGCATGACCGTTGCATGCCGTTGCCTTTCCAAAATGCATGCGCGGCTCCGGGATGCCTCTTGCTACCAATGTTCCTTGCTTTGAAGATGCTGCTACTAGGCAGCGCAGGACACCCACTTGCCTAGCATTGTTTGCTCAAAATGGACCTGCTTTAAGCGAGCAATTGAGCCGCAAGTGTACCTACCACTTCGCAATGTGTCCATGGCAAGCCAGCGGGGTCTCCGCGGGTGGGAAGAGCGCCTTTTAATTTGAGCTTACTTGCACCTGACAGAGCTGGAGCCATGATTACACCCATCCACTGACTGATGTGTGAACGATGACCATGCGTGTGATGGTGCAGGCACAAGAAGTGCTGTCCTGGCAGGCAGGCACTGCTGCAGCCTGGAGCCGCACCAGCCTGCCTGGCAAGCTAAGCAGCCCAATCCTTCAGCTGCCTCAACGAGCCAGCAATATGCCTCAACAGCAATTGCCGTACACCATGCGAGTGAAGGCCCTGGCTGACCAATTGGCAGGCAAAACTGCAAGCTAGGGTTTATTTAGGTGATTGTGCTTTCTCATGACCCTCAATTAGTGATTTTCCTGAGGCCGCAGTGCCTAAAATAAGTGTATGTGACACAGCACACACCAACTGTCCACCCTCTTAGCCTTTTGTTATGTTAGTGCTAGCTATTAGATGCTTGATGTAATAAGTTCTCTTGAAGCAAACAACTAACTTTGTTCTTCTTGGTGTCTTACTTGCCTTTTGAAGTAAGGAATGAAATATGAAGACTTTTACTCATTTGTGCCAATGATATGGGTGCTTGTGGAACTGGTTTCTTTCTGTTGGCTGCATTGTAGATGTTTGAATCACTGGTTGACGCAATCACCATAGCTGTAGCTTGGGGCGGGCTTGCAAATGCTCTTTGGCAGGTTATTCATGGATGCACTCACATGTGTCCAAGAATAGAAAAGGAAAACTAAGCAGCAAATAACCCGAGGCCTCCCTTGAAAAGGAGAAGGACACATTGGCCCAAAGAGCTGTCTCCTCTCCATGGGAAAAAGAGGAACTACCAGGGATCCAGGTAGTGTGGATCTGGAGGGTGACGAGCCACCCCCTTCTCCAGACTAAGACCTTGAGAGCGACTGTTTTTTCCTAGGATGATGATTTAAGAGCAGCAGAAGCAAGCAGAAGATGAAGAGCATGATGCACAAAGCGAGCATATAATTTGAGAGCAGGTCGGCATGCAACGCCTGACTAACTGAAACTGTGAACATATTTTTTCACAGTTAGTAGGTTGCGACTCTGCTTCCAATCCATTGATTTAAAAATTCAATTAGCGAAAAATTGCTAAGATGGATGCAGATTGAGGAAAGCACAGGCGCAGTGCACAGGTGCGCGCTTTTTGCCCTCTCCCCTTCCCTCATGCTGCTACCTGAAGCGTGTCATGTTTACGTGCGATAATTGCAACGGTATTACTCTGGAGGGAAGGGCGTGCGCCATCTCCCTACATATTAGGGTTTGCCACAATGCTCCACCTGCGTGACGTTCTTAAGACCCCGATACACAGCTGCCGTAAGATAAGCCTCAATTATACGCGCAGGCCCGCAAGTTTGCGTGGAAACAATCCCTCCTCCTTCCTCCCGAGGTCAAGGGTAAGCTGGCCATGTCTAGCAGGAGAGGCAGTTCTTCGTCTTTGGGCAGCAGCAATAGCAGCAGCAGCAGCTTCGAGTTCCTGGAAAGTGAGGATGATGACCTGGTGGTGCTGCCTGACGTGCTCTCGGACGATGCTGACACAGACGGGGGTGTTGCAGTGAATGTGGAGGCGAGGGCAAGCGCAGGGGCCTTCCCATCTGATCACCACGATGAAGATGCACAGGTTGGTGAGATGGGGGAGAGGTTTTATGTCTTGGTTACACCTGCGTTCAGCATGCACTGCCTCCTGGAGGGGATCTTACAAGCTCGTGTGGCGCACTGGCGGCTTTGTTGGCTTTGCGGCCACGCCTTGCTGCCGTGTTTTGCAGATTACATGGCCTAAACTAAGGGAATCAAAATGAGTGTCATGAGGTGAGCAGGGAGCTGTGCGCACAAGTCCCAGTGTGCCAGATCTGCGGCTCCCGCCACGCAGGCAGTGGAGGACTTCACTGCAGATTGGATACTGGGGAGCACCAGCTACTACGCAGGCGCGCCAGCACCGCCATCCCCCGTATCGCCAACAGGCACACGCATCTCCCACACTGACATGTTGCATGTCAACCACAATGGCAGCACCGCCAATGCTGTGAGGGACGACAGCCACTCCGCTGGAGCACGCGCTGAGGCTGGCACGCAGGGGCATCAGCCCACAGCAGCAGCAGCAGCAGCATCAGCAGCTGTATCAGTAGCAGTAGCAACAGCTTCAGCGCAGGCTGGTGCTGAGATGCCGGAGGGGATGGGGTGCAGTGGAGGTGCTGTTGCTGCAGGCCAGGGCAGCAGCGAGCTGCTGGCAGCAATGGCGGTGCTTGAGCAAGAGCGGGATGCACTTGCTGCGCGCTTGTTGGACACAGGTATGTGCGTGGCAAAAAGGGACGGTGCAAGTGTGTGTGCGCGCGTGTGCGTGTGTGCACACGTACAGTACATGCGTTCACGCGTTTGTGTGAGAGTTTGTGCTTATATATGTGTGTCCATACATGTACGTGCAATGCTTCAAGGCAGGCAGGAAGAAGGGTTGCTGGAGTATCAGCTGCGTGATGCTTTGGATCTTGAGACAAGACTCAAGCATTGCTGGGTAGCAATCAGGGATGCTGAACTCATGCGAGCACGCACTCAAGCCCGAGAACGCACGCGCAGACATACCCAAGCACATACGCGCGCAAATACAAACAGCATGCGTGCGCACTAGTCATTGACACCGTGGATGTGCATGCAGATTATGCTCTGTCCGCCAGTGAGGGCGCACTGCGCAGCCTGACTGCGCAGCATGCTTCCACGCGCGCGCTATTGGATGAGCTGGCAGCGCACGCGCTGCTCGCGCCCGCACCAGCTCCTCCTGCTCCAAAGCCTTTGCCAGCCACACAGCAGGCAGCAGCGCCTCACGCCCACTGTACCCCCGCCACAGCTCCTGGGGCAGCGACGCTGGCTGCAGCAGCAGGGATTGCTGCGGCTGTGGTGGCCAACCCTGCAAGAGCAGCCGGCGAGAGCGAAGGGCTCCTGAGGGCCAATGGGCCTGAGCCGCATGGTGAGCTGCTGTGGCAGAGGCTGCATGGTGCTGCGTGTCACGTCAAGATGTCATTGTATCACACAGGTGTTCTCACACACACATGCGTGCACACACGCGCGCACACACATCCCCCATAGCCCTGCATGAGTGTATGCCTGTGCGCGTGCACGTGCGTCCGTGCATGCGCGTGCGTGTGTGCGTGCATGCGTTTGTGTTTATGCGTGTGTAGATGTGTATGTTTGCGTGCGCACATGTGCGTGTGCGCATGTTTGTGTGTGTGCATGTGTGTTCGTATATGTATGTGAATGTGTGTGCGCGCTTGTGCCTGCGCGTGTGTGCATGCGCATGCAAGCCTTGGGCGTGTTAGAGCAGCGAGGCAGGCGCGCAGCAAGACAGGTGTGCAGTGTGCCAAATTTGAGCCAATCATTTCGTCAGGGTAGGCCTGGAGGCTCCACGCATCGCGCAGTGGCGGCCTGCTTGTGCATCGAAAAGGGCATGCCCGGCCCAGCGCTGCTGCATGCACCATGGGCAGCTTGCCAAGAGCACAATGCCAAGCAGGCCTGCAAGTGCACTGAACTCCCAGGCTCAACCCCTGCCTGCCTGCCCCCAGCCCCCAGCCCCGCGCAACCCCACCCCCCACCCTCGCAGGTGTGACACACGCCACTGGTGGCAACTCAGCCATGTCC
>LFCJ01001428.1_pt1 | contig 16614 bp, 13 predicted proteins | sample 643141 | NCBI WGS metagenome assembly LFCJ01 (sample SAMN03766243, study PRJNA286221) | soda lake metagenome | biome: soda lake; feature: Kulunda steppe; material: water; isolation source: sample B1-Br-g2 brine of Lake Bitter-1 | place: Russia: Kulunda steppe | collected 2010-07 | reverse complement strand
GAGTCGACTCCATCGGCGGTCATGGACACATTGTCGAGAGAAGGCGATTAAAAGATAGGCTACTTGGAGTCCATCGTTCCGGTATAGATGCCATGCTCACGTGATTCTAATCGAGTTACAGCATAACTCGATTGATTTTTATATCGTAAAGCAGGCCTGAGGATTGGTCGGCAAACTCTTTCACACACCGACAACAAACAATATGACAACAAAAATGGCCTACGAGTTTTTTCAAATCCAGCAAGACACCACCCTCAGCTGTAGCCAGAAACTGGATGAAATACAGGACCTCATCCAGAATATCGGACATCCACCACCGGCAGGCCTGTACTATGTATCCGATATATTCGAAGACTGCGTCAACCAGGAACACACCAAATGCCTGGAAACCGCCTACCTCACCTCAAAAGAAGGAAATATACTGGCCACCTCCGATCTCGGAAGAGGTCTGGAAGCAATAGGAGCACACGACATCAACGCTGTCAACCAGTTCATCGACCAGAAGATCCAGGGCCAAAACCTCTGGAAAGCACACTACCTCGCCCCCATCGCTCCCCACCTCTACAGAGGCCAAGAAAACGAAATGGCCCAACAGATGCCTGACTGGTACCAGACCTACAGCTACTTCTTTTTCCGAGCTCTCAAAAGAACAGTCGAGGCCTTTCTGGAGGACAGAAGATCAAAAGGCGATTTCGACAGCGAACTCCAAGTCATTGAAACCGAACTTGAGAACATAACACAGACAGAGGGCATGGATCCCTCGGATGCTTACCTGGGCCGTCACAGACACGATCGACTTCTCAAAGTCTCACTGCTCCTCGACGATCTCGAATGGGTCAGCAAGAACAACATCAACTGGATCAAGGTACAAAACAATCTCTCCCAGTACACCCATTTAGAAAACCTTCTCGACGAGAACGACTCCGCGATCGACAACCTAAGCGACCACAACACCCATCCACTCACCAAATTACTCAGGTACGACCACTCCAAGCAGAGCGCACAGAGCATCCTCGACGACGATGACTCCTCACTTGAAGACCGGAGAGAAGCAAAAGCCAGTCTTGGCAAGATCCAGAAACTGGCCTACTACGATCACTGCCTCGAACCAATCGCTGGCAACGGACAACACGACGACCCGATAGGCACGTTCAGAAGAAAGCTACTCGGAAGACCGGAATACGACAGCACGATACCGGAGATAGAAGCCATCAACGTCCTCAGAAGAGAGTTCGGAACCTCCAACGTAGACATCGAAAAACCCGCTCCAGGCGGTCAAGAACCAGACGTCCATATCACCACATCGAACCATACAATCTGGGGCGACGTCACTATCCCTCGGCCACAGACATCCTACCAAGTCGCACGACGATACAGTATGGGAACGAACCCTCAGGACACCGATTACTGGCCTGAAAAAGCCTATATCCAGAAACAGATTCTCAACAAGGTTAGAGACCAGATCGAACCAGTGAAAGAGGATACCGACGATCTCACGATGCTGATCCTGAAAAACGAGGACTCGAAAGTCGACAAGGACACCTTCCGAAACTACATCTTAGGCCGTCTTGGACTTGCAATCCCAGAAAAAGACGATGCTGAACCAGTAGTCGTACGCGGAGAGACCGGCCTTGAATACGACGAGATCACCGACCACCTCGATATCATAGTACTATTCGATACCCTCAACGATCTCAGCGGGCCACCCTACATAGAAGGCCAGGTAGCAAACCTAACCGACGTCGACCAAAACATAATCGACCAGCTGACCAACGCCTTCAACGCAGAAGAACTCACACCGCCATGAACAACATGGAAGACCTCGATACCGGAGACCGAGTCAGAATCGATATCCCCGACGAAACAGATCCTGACTACAACCAGTTCCACGGAGAACACGGGACAATCGTCTCAACAGTTCAAGATGACCTCTCCGAAATAACAGGGACCGAAGGAAAATCCACCATCTACAGAGTAGACCTCGACTCAGGTCAGACAATGGACTTCCGACATCACGATCTCCGCCCACCCATCGAATAGCTATAACTCGTACCGGCCAATCTCAGAACTTCCATACTCCGGACACTGTTCATCGTCTGAAGAAACACTGCTCCCGCATTGGCGGCATTCAAAGACTACGTCAGGCCCTCGGTCAAGACTGAAAGCCCGCTTCAACACCCGTATCATAGTGTATTACTCCGGATCGACTGCTTCCCGGAAATCAGGACACTCTGCCCACACAATTGAGTCGTACTCAATCAAAATATGGTGAGACAAGATCTCACCTCCACACTGCGGACAAGTGCCGAGACGCGAATCCTGTGTGCTCATAGTACTGAAAGACCGGGGGAAGTATGTGACACTGAGGGCCGAAGCGCCCTCTACCTATCTCTGAACCACCGGGGAGACATATAGTTCAGCCAACCACAGCGAAAGTGAACTACTGGAACCTAATCTCTCAATTATCTACCAGGCCGTTGCCGTCCTCTGGTTTTCACTTTCACCTCGATTGGATGAATTATTTACCGATAAGCGTTCTACAGGTAAACAGAAGACACGAGACTGAACAGATGCCTACCTTCGACGTTGACCCAGAAGAGATCGCTGCATTTGAGTTCGCCGGCAGATATATTTTCGAGCAGTACTTTGACGAAGACGATCTCTTCCAACAGCTAGAAACATACTACAATATTGATAAATGCAGGTTCGAAATACCAGCCCAAGAGGTTTCGAACGTAAGACAGATGTTAGACAGCTACTTCTACGACTTAGAACTGGTTGAGGACTTCAATAACTTCTGTGTTGTCCAAGACAGACAGTTGGATTCATCAGACATACTGAGAAATGCGGTATCAGCTCAGCACCAAGGAAAATATGAGATTTTCTTAATGAAAGACAAACTCTCCGCTAAGCAAGCAGTCGAGAATGGGGCAACACGAATACAAAAATCCGACCTCAGCTTAAAACAAGTACAATGGGAAATCGATGGATCATAGCCGAATCGGTGGGAGTCACAACGGTAGATACAAGTATCTTGCACAGGGCTATCATAAACAAGGATTAGCGTAATGAGTACTGACAATCTCGAAGTTTCAAATACGGGCCAGGAAAAGGGTGAATCCGTATTCGAAAATCGGTCTCTTGAGGATATCTATGAAGAGATTAGAGAAACCTACCTCGCAGATGAACGTCCCTGGGTAATCGGATACAGCGGAGGCAAAGACTCCACAACCGCCCTTCAACTCATCTGGAAAGCAATCGAAGAAATTCCCAAAGAAGAACAATCTAAGCCCATCTATGTCATTTCTAGCGACACACTCGTCGAAACACCTAAGATTGTAAACCACATCGTCAGTACTCTTGAAAACGTAAACGAATACTCCGAGAAACAGGATCTCCCATTTGAGGCTCACAAAGTCACTCCCAAGGTAGATGACTCATTCTGGGTCAACCTGATTGGCAGAGGTTATCCCGCCCCTAACCAGACTTTCCGCTGGTGTACGGAACGCCTCAAAATCGATCCGGCAGACCGTTTCATCAAGGACAAAGTCTCTGAGCACGGCGAGGTCATCGTCATCCTCGGAGCCAGGAAAGCCGAAAGCGTCACTCGAAAACAGGTGATGGAGATGCACAGCATCGACGACACCGTGCTCTCCCGCCACTCCAAATTCGCCAACGCCTTCGTCTACACACCAATCGAAGACTGGATCGTCGACGACGTCTGGTCCTACCTCCTCCAAGTCAAATGCCCTTGGGGCAAGAAAAACAGGGACCTCGCAGCCCTCTACCAAGAGGCCGACGACGAGTGTCCGATGGTTATTGACACCAAGACACCCTCCTGCGGAAACAGTCGGTTCGGTTGCTGGACCTGCACCGTCGTTTCTGAGGACAAAGCGATGCAGAACATGATCGACGAAGGCGATGAGTGGATGGAACCTCTCCTCGAGTTCCGTGACTTCCTCAAATCCACTCAGGACCCGGATATGAAGCCGTCCTACAGACAGGTAAAAGGCCGGCAATACGGCAACGTCAAGACCAAGACCAACGGGGACAACGGAATCATTCCCCGAGCACACAAATTCGAGTTCTGTAAGGACCTGCTCCGGAAGCTGCTTAAGGCCCAGAAGGCAGTCAACGAACAGCTCCCAGAAGACGAAGATATGGATCTCATTCAGGAGGAAGAACTCCGAGAAATCCGTCGTCTTTGGAGAGAAGAACGGGCCGACTGGGAAGACTCCGTGCCCAAGATCTACCGAGAGGTCATGGAAGAAGACATCGGCTGGGTCCAAGACGACTATGGAGCATTCGGAGAAACCGAAGCCACCCTCCTCAAAAAGATCGCCTCCGAACACAACGTCCCACCTCAACTGGTTCAACGCCTGCTGGACACAGAACTCCAGCACCACGGAATGAAACGCCGGGCCTCAATCTACAACGAGATAGACAAAGTCATGCGAGAGGACTGGCGACCGATGGACGAAATCGTTGCAGATATCGAAGGCGAAGAGAACGTCGAAAAATGGCAGTACCCTCCTGAGGCTCAGCAATAATCAATGAAGCTAACTAAATTGGTGATATCAGATTTTGGCCCCTACCGCGACAGAAACGAGTTCACGCTTTCCACATCGCAGGATTCTCCGATCATCTTGTTCGGCGGGGCAAACGGGGCCGGAAAAACCACTCTATTCCGGGGAATCCAGATCTGTCTACATGGCCGCAGTGCGTTAGGCCGGAGAGTCAGCGAATCCGACTACAAGGACCACATCCGAGGCAAGCTCCACGAATACCCTGACGACTCAGCGAAAGAGGCCTCGATCCGCCTCGAGTTCGAATACGCCTACATGGGAGAGGTAGACCACTACAGCGTAGAAAGGTCATGGCGCGACAGAGGCAAATCCATCGTCGAGAACTTGGAAGTCCGACGAAACGGGAAACTGCCCTCCGATCTGGACAAAGACCAGTGGGAAGACTTCCTGAAAGAGCTGATCCCGCCAGGAGTCTCACAACTGTTCTTCTTCGACGGAGAGAAAGTCCAAGAACTGGCCACCGCCATCGAAGACGACGACAAATTCGAGGACTCACTGTTCTCACTGCTCGGCCTCGATCTCGTTGACCGCCTCGACGCCGACCTCTCAATATATCGATCCCGAAAACTCGACGAAAGCGGTCTCGAAGGCCTTGCAGAAGAAATCGAAGAACTCCGCCAAAAAAAAGAGGAACTTGAGACTCGACGACGTGAGCTGAAGGACGAGAAGCAGGACAAGGAAGAGCGTCTATCCGAACTGGAAGGCGAGATCGACTCCAAAGAATCCGATATCGCTCAAGAGGGCGGTGCCTACGCCGACAAGCGAGAAGAACTCAAAGAACGAAGAGCAGAACTCAACGCTAACATCGAGAACCTGGAAGAGGATATCCAGGAAATCGTCACAGGTGCATACCCCTTCACCTTGGCCCCGGACCTCTGCCGCAACGTTGTAGACCGGCTGAGAAGGGAGAGCGAACAGCAAGAAAAAGCTGCTGCCCGGGAACGAATCGACAACGAGCTTGATGATGCTCTAAACGGAGATGTCTTCGAGGGCCTAGACATCTCTGAGGAAAGAGCTGAAGAAATCAAAGCAAGGCTACAGTCCAAGGTTCAGAACCGGTTCAAGGTAGAGAATGAGGAAAGCAAACTGCTCCACCAGTTCTCTGAGTCTCAACGACAGGAAATGTACTCCGTCGTTGATGACGCACTGAACCAGGTTCCGGGCCAGATGGAGGAAAAGTCCACCAAACTTGAGGGGATGGTCCGAGAACGCCAAGAGGTAGAAACCAACCTTGGACGAGCTCCTGAAAAAGAGGACATCGGCCCACTCATCGAGGACCTGAACAAGCTGATCGAGGAAAAAGAAGGCCTCAAATCTGATCTCGGAGATATAGACGAGGAACTGAGCAAGCTCGAAACCCGTACCTCCCGGCTTGGAAACCAGATCGACAACAAACTCGACCGGAAGGAGGACGAAGAAACCGTTTCAGACAGGTCCGAACTTGCCTCCAACGTCCAAGACGCACTCAGCGAGTACCGTGACGAGCTCGCCAAGGAAAAGCTACGCAGGCTCGAAGACGCGCTCAGCAAACGCTATCTCGCCCTCTCCAACAAGAGCGATTTCTACACAGGCGTAGAAGTCGACGAAGACGCACTCAATATCGGAGTGAAAACCAAGCACGGCAACTACAAACCTCAGTCTGAACTCTCTGCCGGTGAACGACAGATCTTCGCTACCGCCCTACTCTGGGCACTGGCAGAAATCTCCGGCCGTCCACTCCCCTTCATCGTAGACACTCCTCTCGGACGGCTGGACAGAGACCACAGAGAAAACTTGGTGGAGAACTTCTTCCCAGAAGCTGCTCACCAGGTCCTTGTCTTCTCGACGGACACGGAGATCGACGACGAGTATTATGAAGAATTGAACGACGACGTCACACAGGCCTACCATCTGGACTACAACCAGGAAGAGGGTTACACCTCTGTCACACGAGGCTACTTCTGGTCAAGCCCTGACAGCGGTGAAGAGATGGAACTGGGAGGTGTTACACAATGAGCAGCAAAGAGTTCAACCGGATACAGATCGGGACAGACGCCACAAACCGGCTTCGAATGTTGAAAGCGAATACAGGACTAACGCCCAACTACCTCTGTCGGATCGGTCTCTGCTACTCCCTGAACGAACCACGGCCCCCAAACCCTGGCGAATACGACAGTGACGGCCAGACATTCAACCGCTACACCCTGCTTGGAGAGCACGACGCTCTCTACATGGCCCTTCTCAAAGAGCGCCTGATACAGGAAGACAAAGATCCTGAAGAAGAGCTGTACGATGAGTTTGTAGCGCATCTGAACAGAGGGGTGATCAGAGTCCACGGCAACATCAGCGACCTCACCGACTTCCAAGCACTGGTCCCCAACAGCCTGAAAAAAGAAACCGATATCGAACCGGAGAGCAATCTACCATGACTCCGGGCCTAGAGAACACAGTCTACCTCGACCATCACGCCACCACAGCAGTTGATGAACGAGTCGTTGAGGAGATGCACCCTTACTTCACTGAGAACTTCGGCAACCCTGCCAGCGACGACCACCTATACGGATCCAAAGCAAAGGAAGGCGTACAACAGGCCCGCGAACAGATCTCCAATGTCCTCAATTGCCGGAAAGAAGAAATCATCTTCACCAGTGGGGCCACCGAGTCCGACAACTTAGCTGTCAAAGGCGTAGCTGACTACGCCGAGAGAAAAGATAAGGGTAGCCACATAATCACAGGAGAAACAGAACACGAGGCCGTACTGGAGGCCTGCGAAGTCCTTGAAGAACGAGGCTTCGACGTTACCTATCTTCCTGTCGACGAAACCGGTCTGATCAACCCTGACGATGTTTCCGAGGCCGTACGAGACGACACGATTCTGATCTCCATAATGGCGGCCAACAACGAGATCGGGACAATCGCCCCGGTCAAGGAGATCGGTGAAATCTCCAAGGAGAACGAAGTCTTCTTCCACACCGATGCGGTCCAGGCCATCGGCTACCAAGACTTCGACGTAGAAGACATGGGTATTGACCTGATGTCGATCTCTGCCCACAAGATCTACGGGCCGAAAGGCATCGGAGCACTGTACGTCCGAAGAAGAAACCCGAAGGTCAAACTCGATCCATTGATCCACGGTGGGGGCCATGAGCGAGGCTGGCGATCTGGCACTCTCAATGTGCCTTCGATCGTCGGACTGGGCAAAGCAGTTCAACTGGCGGACAAAGAGAGTGAAGAACGCTACCAGCACGTCGACGAACTTACGACTTACATGTGGGACCGGTTCAACGACGAACTGGACAACATCGTACTCAACGGCCACTCCGAAAACCGGATTCCTAACAACCTGAATGTCAGCTTCCTTGGCGTCGAAAACAAGGCCCTAGTCCAAACCCTTCAACCCGAGATAGCTGTTTCAGCGGGCTCAGCCTGCACCACTGGCAAAGTTGAAGCCTCCCATGTCCTACAAGCACTCGGAGGTGACGAAGACCGGTGGCACTCCGCAGTCCGGTTCGGCCTAGGGAAGGACAATACCAAGGAAGAAATCGAACACGCAACTGATCAAGTGATACAAAGCGTCTCCCGCCTACGCAAGTTACAAATAAGCTGACAGAGAACGATGAAACAACTTTAAAATCAATGTCAGAAGGAATCCAGGCAGAGGAAGAACAAAAAAGAGGACTCCAGTCACTATCTCTTCAAGTCAGCTACAATTCGGGAGACTACGACCTCCTCAACGAGTTCTACATACCCTGCCTGAAACAGGCCGACAGATACGACCGGGCCGCAGGATACTTCGACAGCAAATCCCTAACATTGGCCGCTCAGGGTGTCTCCGAACTAATTCTAAATGATGGGAGAATGAGACTGATCGCCAGTCCCCGACTCTCTCCGCAAGACATCGAAGTACTCGAAAAAATAGCGAACGACAAAGAAGCAGACCAGGAAGAAACCGACGTCATTGAAAGCGCTCTTCACCGGGGAATCTCCGCCGAACAATTCTCGGACTTCCTCACACAGGACCGGTTCAAGTGTATGGCCTGGATGCTCGAGGAAGGCCTACTCGACATCCGGATCGCCTACCTCAGAGACGCCGATGAATCCAACCCATTCAGCCACTACCACGAGAAAATTGGTGTATTCACAGACCGATTCGGCAACAAGGCGGCCTTCTCCGGCTCCATCAACGAGACCGAACTGGGGTGGACAGACAACTACGAATCCTTCAACGTCTACCCCAACTGGCGTACCGGCCTCGACATGCTGGCCTCCGAAAAGCAAGAACACTTCCAGAACCTCTGGGACAACGAAGACTCCCGTGTAATCGTCAAGGAACTCCCTGAAGCCGTACAAGAAGGCCTGGAAGAACACAGCCCTGGTACGGTCAACGGCAGGCCCGACCTCGAGATGTTCCAGGAAGGTGATCTGGCCACGGGATCAATTGCCGCCGAAGAACAGGATATCCCTCTATGGGAACACCAACAGGACGCTATCGACGCCTGGATTTCAAACGACTATCGTGGTATCTTCGCTATGGCCACGGGAACCGGGAAAACCCGGGCCGCAATAAGCGCAGCAAATCTCGACGCCGATAATCGGCTTACACTGGTCGTTGTCCCTGGCTCAACCCTTCTTAATCAATGGCGGGGCGATATTGAGGAATTGATTCCGGATGCCGATGTCGTGGTATGCAGTTCCGATACTAAGTGGGATAAGCGGATTCTCGACGTTACAAGCCCGTACATGCTGGGTGAGCCGAAGTTCATCCAGGACAAGCCCAAACAATTCGTTGTAACTACTATCCAGACCGCGATTGGTGATGCTTTCCAAAGCTTCGTCCGGGACATTTCCCCCGACTATATCCAGCTTGTAGCAGACGAAGTCCACCGGTACGGTGCAGACACCTTCCAACGACTCTTTGAGATAGACGCAGGACGAAGAATCGGTCTCTCAGCAACGCCGAAACGTAGATTCGACGACCAAGGGAACGAGGAGATAATGAATTACTTCGACGATATCATATTCCGTTTTGAGACTGCCGAGGCCATCCAGAACGGCTACCTCTCTGAATACTACTACCACCCTCTAATCTGCGAACTTGACTCCGAAGAATACGAAAGCTACAAGAAGTACAGTCAGATGATTGCCAATATTCACCAAAAACTGGAGAGCGGTAACGTAGGTAACAGGCGCGAACTTAAAGAGAAAGATAAACGGCTGAAGCGAGACCGCGCTAAAATTCTGAAAAAGGCCGAGTCTAAACCAGGTCGATTCGGAAGATTCCTTGAAACCGAACACCCAACGCCCGCCATCATCTTCTGTGAAGATGGCGACCAAGTAGAACACATCAAGGAACAGCTGGACTCCAAAGGCAAAGACTACGCCACATATGTCTCCAAAATGGAAGATGAGAAACGTGCCAGCTCCTTCTACAAATTCCGCGAAGGAATAGTAGACTATTTGCTCGCAATCAACTGCCTGGACGAAGGAGTGGACGTTCCTGACTGCCCCACCGCAATCATAATCTCCAGTTCGAGCAACGAAAGACAATTCATTCAGCGACGTGGCAGAGTTCTCCGAAAAAGTGAAGATAAATCGGCCGCCCGTATTTACGACATGATCACTCTGCCGGGGCTGTCAGCGGAAAGTGGGGACCAGTCGGCCCGCCGGTTCATAGAAAACGAGCTGAACCGTGCCAAGGTACTTATGAAAGCCGCCGAGAATAAAGAAGAGGTTAGACTATCGCTGAGAGAAGAACTACAACCATACGGGTTTGGACACCTTGCATATCTATGAGCAAAGAAGAAGAAGAAGCAGACATCGACGACAAGATATTGGAGCTCATATCTGAGCAGTCAGACGAGAAAAACATTCCAGAAGACCTCCTGATTGAGATCTACAGACTGGAGGACAGAATGGTGGAAATGGGAAACAGACAAGGCCTTCCCAAAGAACTGAGGAAAATACTGGAACAATACGTTGACGACGATAACACGGTCAAGCAATAATGAAGATAGTCAAAGTAATTTTAGAGAACTTCCTGCCCTACTACGGAAGGACTGAAGTCCCTCTACAAACCGACGAAGACAAGCCACTTATCCTGATGGTCGGTGAAAACGACCGAGGTAAAACCGCATTTCTGAACGCTCTACAGTGGTGTCTCTACGGTTTTGACGGCAACCCTCCACAAATACGGACCAAACGCCGAAGCGCCATTAACCGGAAAGCTGTAACCGAGGATGACGGCGAAACCAGTGTCACAATCGAGTTCACCCACCACGGCACCGTCTACCGGGTCCGCCGCTACATCAAATTCGAGCAAGTTGACGACCCAAACGACCGGGAACCAGGGGAATCTGCAGTAATCGTTGAAAGGCCAAAAACCGGAAGCGGCTACGAAGAAGTCATCTCCAAGAGAGACAACAAAGAGGCCTACAGCGAGTTCATCAACCAGTTCCTCCCTGAAAATGCCTCAGACTTTTTCTTCTTCGACGGGGAAAGAGTCGGAAGCCGTTATGCAGGAACTCAAGAAGAAGAACGAGACAAAGGCGACATCAAAAAGGCGATAGAAACAGTTCTTGGCATACAGCAAATCCAGAAATCTATCGAGGACCTGGATAGGTACGGCAGAAAGCACTACAGCAAGCTATACCAAGACGCCGAATCCGACGTAGATGACCTCCAAGAATTGAAAGACGAGATCGGCAAAAAAGAGGGCGATCTGCAAGCCAAGAAAACAGAGAAAGACTCAGAGGAGTCTGGTCTTGAGACACTTCAGGAAAGTCTGGAAGCCGTCCAAGATGATATTGCAGAAGCTGCCGGGTATGAAGAAACTCGAGAGGATATCAAGAGTCTCGAAAAGGATCTATATGGCGATGATGAAGACGAAGATGACGACGGACTGTACGGCGACTTAGAGGACAAAAAGCAAGACAAAAAGGATTTCCACACCCGTCTCGGTTCACTGCTCGCAGGAATCGGCTCAGAATATGTCTCCAACGAGGTAGAGGCAGAGTCTGTTGACGACGGCGTAGAACTTGTTAAAAACCTACTCGAATCACCACGTTGCGTCTGTGGGACCGAGATAGGAGAACACGAAAAGGAAAAGCTTGAGCACACCCTAAACGAGCTTCAGACTAAAGGCGGGAGCACACTCGTCGACCTGAAAGAATCCGCTTCCGAACATATTGACTGCCTCAGGGACGCCAGCGGAGGAAAAGATGTTCGAGGAAGCAAAGTCGAGTATCATGAACTCCGGGAAGAAATCAACCAGATAGAGCAAGAGATCGACCGGAAGGAAAGCGATATAAGCGAACTTGAAGAGGAAATCGAGGATATCGCAGTAACCGGAGAGGATCTTGAACGGCTTAAAAAGAGTGAGTCTGACTTAGAAGAACAGATCGTTGACTCCAAGGCCACGATCCAGAGACTTGACGGCGATATCGACGAACTGGAAAACAAGATTGACAGTTTGAAGGACCGAGAAGATTCGATGAAAGGAGCCACGGAGGAAGAAGAACGGTACAGAACCCTCCGAAACCTCTGCGAGAAATGCGGAGAAGCCTGGAAAGAAATCAAAGACGACTACGTCCAAACACGCCGGAAAGACGTCGAAGACCACGCATCCAACGTATTCACCAGGCTCACCAACAAGAAAGAAGTCTACGAAGGCCTCGCAATCAGCGAAGACTACGACCTCGACATCATCACCAAATCCGGTAGAAGATCCATCGAAGAACAGGATCCCAGCAAAGGCGCACGACAGATAATCGCCTACTCCTTCATCGCAGGCCTCAACGCATACACCGCTCGGGACGCCCCGATCGTCATCGACACACCGATCGGTCCACTGGACACCACTCACAAGGAGAACCTGATCGACTACCTCCCCGAGTTCAAAGACCAGGTCATAATCCTGTACCAGCCGGAAGAGATTCACCAAAGCGATCTCACCAAAGTGAAGGAACACACCACCCGACACCTCCAGATCCACTCTACAGATGACGACCCAGAGGTATCCAGCATCAAAACAGTTGACCCGGAAATCGATCTTAGGGAGGTGTTGGTCCAATGAGCGTCACCCGCACCATCAAAACCGCCCGACGAGAGATCTACAAAAAACTGGTTCTTAGAACAGCCCGCCTCGAACTCGACGACGACGAAGAACTGGACAAAGACCCTGTCGAGTACCCATTCGACTACGGCTACGAACTGTTTGCTGCAGGCCTCGTACTCGGCTATCTAACCGAAGAACCACGGAAAGAGTCTAAAGGCAGTTACAGCCAGGACTTCACCGACGTGGACAGTGTAGGGTCTGAAGAAGTCCAGGCCACCATTGAGTTCATCTGGGAACTAATCCTGATCGAAGAAAAGGATCTGGACGAAACCGAGGCCTGGGAACTGGCCCGACAATACGCCGACGCAGGCGTAGAACGGATTAACCGAGACATGGACATCAAAGACGAACTTCACCTACTCGGCTTTATGAACACGGCAGAAAATCGGTGGGACGACAGGGTGGACAGCATCATCGAAGACGTTGAAAGCATCGCACCAGCAGAATCGGATTGAACTGTTCGCTGGTTGGAGACTGACAACCGTACCATCGAAACCAGGTTGACATGACCACAGTCACTGCACACCAACTTCACCCAGTCCACGTTCGGCCTATCAACAAGATCTATATGAAGATCGCTTCCGCACTCCCCGCAGTCGACCGAGCTCATGAATAATCACTTGGCGGATGCTCAGAATGGTAGAACAGATCTTCATCCACTTCAATCAAGATACCCTGGTCAAACAAGTACTCCAGCCTATTTCAACTGGAGTAACCTTCCCTCACTCAACAGGTTCAGAGAAGATTATTCAAGCGAGACAATCCAGCTGCTCATATCGTCCGGATTATGCTCCAGTTTGAATCGTGGCTCGATATCTAAGCCTTCAAGCTCCGGCTCTATCGCGAATAGGAGGACGTGACGATCCATTTCTTGGATCACTTCTACAAGATCTTTCCGGAGATTCCTGTCGATGCGGCCGAAAACCGAATCCCCGATTAACGGAGGTGTACCTGGCATCATCTCGCCAGCGACCAAGGCTGCAGCTTGCGAGATCAATATCTGTTGCCCTGCCGGGAGACTCTGAACTTCTCCCCCAGAGCCATTCTCTGGAGACCGACCAACTAATCCATCCTGCCTTTCCTCGACTCTGTATCGGCCATCAACACTTTCCAGCAGGTCGTTGATCCGGCGAAGCATTTCGTCTCCGAGATCGTAATTATTCGAGAAGAAATCCGGGAGTTCGACTTCTCGAGCAGCGGATTGCTGTGCTGCAGCTTCACCGACATCTTCCACGAGGTCGCTCCAACTGGTTCCGCCCCACGGGTTATCGATGCCGATGGAAGATTCAGAATTCAGCTCACAGAAGGTGAACGCTGTGAGCGGGAATACCGTGTTCACAGCTTCTGACGAACTGACGCTAACCCAGTTTCCGTCCTTTTCCTCTTCGACTTGGAGGGAGTCAACAGAATTGACCGGACCACGCCGTGTTTCGGACGTCTGGAACTCGCGGGAGAACCGGAATCTTCGGTCGAGTTCGCTGTCGGAAATTACTGTCGACACCTTCGCAGACACTTCTTCGCCTGGAGAGAGCTGATCAACCAGTTCGTAAGTAACCAGGGGTGCTTCATCCTCAAATTCCCCGGTGAGACAGAGATGGATCGAATCGGTCAGGGTCGTTTTCCCCGTACTGTTGGAGCCGGAGATCACGTCGATACTGGCCTCGTCGTCTTCCCCGAGGTCTAGTTGATGCTCACCGTTGAAACATCGCAGGTTCTCTACGCTGAGAGACTTAATACAAATAGCCACTATTGAAAGAATCGAGCGCGGATGTTATCAATGTTTCTGGCGTATGTCATAGATATTACAATTTTTGCATAGTTTCACTGAGTCTGGGCCGTGAATTCATTGGAGATGTTCTGGTAGCGACTGAGTTGTTTTGCTACGACCGGGCTTCGGCATCTGACGGCGAGTGTATCTGTTTCCCATTCGTCAGCCTTTTTCCCAGGCCAGACACCCCACAGGTCCAGTTTAGGTAGTTCCAGTATGCCAAACTGAATTGCGTGTAGGTAGAGTGCGGTAGCGGCGTCTTCCCAAATAACGTCTTTTTTTCGCGGGAAGGTTTGCGGGAAGTCTACGTGTATAGAGGATAGTCCGCGGTCTCGTCCTGCTGAAATGAATCCGGAGTCATTGCTGAAGAGTATGAGATCGAAGTCGCTGTCTTCGCAGGCGGCAGTGATTGCGTTGTCTCCTGTTTCGGATGAGATTTTCTCTGTGTAGAGTTCTCGTTGAAGATGCGACCAGTACAGCCGTCCGAGTCGTAGCTGGCGCGGGGTTCCTTTTAGCTGGTTGAATAACTCTCCATACTCTTGGCCGAATGCTGTTTTTAAGTCTCTGGTGTTGTTGATTTTCTCGTTGCCATCGTAGTTCATCAGTTCGTCGCGGACTCCGGTGACGACGCCGTACCCATTCAGTCCTTCATCAAGTTCGGGTGCTACTCCGAGTTGTCGTGCTGGCCAGTACTGGATCAAGTTGGTGTCAAAGACGGCGAGTGCTGCGGAGTTGCTGTGTTGTAGTCGCCTGTTTCGGTATGGATCGATTTGGTCAGAGATCTTGTTTTGATTCTCAAACTCAAGGACGCTGGATGTGAACGATCCGATAAATGAGCGGAAGCCGGGGATTTCTGACTTGGCCTGTGGTCCGTGCTGTCTTTCTACGTTAGATCGTTCTTCCTTGTACTGGTCGGAATTGGTGGTGAAGCGGATAGAGGCTAGGTTGCCTCGGTTAAGTTCGATTTTGTACAGGGTGGAGATAAGATTGGATTTGTGATCAATGGAGATTGTTGGGTTCCCAGTACTGTACAATGCGTTGAATAAGAGCGGCAGCTGTTCCCGTGTGATTTTGTAGATATCGTCGGTTGATCCGTGGTCTCCTGGAGTGGTGAGATCAAGGTCTGAGTTTTTTTGGTAGTCGATGAGATTCAGGTCAGGCCGTGGAATCATCGGGTAGATTGTCGACTCCAGATTTGCTTGATCCGGGCCTTCTAGGGTGTAGAGATGGTCGAGATTGAACTGTTCAAGTTGGTTGCTGGCTCCGATGAAACAGGCGTTGATTAGCCGTGAGCCGCTAGAGATGCTGACTGCGTTCGTATCTCTGTGTTCCTGAAGAGCCTTTAGAACGTGCTGTGAGAGGTCTTTCGGGTTATTAACGCTAGGTGTTATGGATAGGTTGAGTTCTGCGTCTGTATCGTATTCGCGGCAAATTGTTTGGATAAGTTGCCGGATAGTGGAAAGAATCTCCTTGTCATCCTCAGGCACGAAAATAAGGATTTTATCGGGTTTGTAACCACTTTCTATAGTTGCGATAAGCGAGTTCAGGAGTGGAGTGGGTCGGCTGTCAGTGACACCGATCCAAGTATCAACCATTATTGCAGGAGATGAGCCCTTACTAGATATAATTGATTGAGAGTGATGATGGATTCCGTATCTATCGATGCTATCCGTGATCGCTCTGAACTTGCACAGGAAAATAATTTTTTTCTAATTAACTGTCGCTCTTATGTAGAAACGTGGAAAGTCCCTACAGCTACGGTCTGCGGTCCCAAATGAGGTGATATGCCCTCCTCAGATCCAGCCTTCGGCCGGATGCTTCGCCAGCTCGTCGATCTCGGCGTTATCACCATCAACACGAAGCCGCTCGATGCGGCTATCGAGCGGCGACTCAAGCAGTTCTGGGAGAGTACAACCTGCCCCCGGTGCGGCAACCCAAGCATCTACACTTGGGAATCCTCAGACAGAATCTGCTGTCGCAATTGACCGTTTAAGCCCGTCTATACTTACGGGACACCGTTTTACGAGAAACACCTCTCCTACGGAGAGGTGCTTCTCGCTTTCATGCTCTATGCGGATACCTTGCTGAATATCTCGGATATCGAGGTTATACTAGATCGTGCGTACAAGACCGTCTTCTACGCGATTCGAGAGGTGGAAGCCGCGGTT
>LFCJ01001427.1_pt1 | contig 16618 bp, 15 predicted proteins | sample 643141 | NCBI WGS metagenome assembly LFCJ01 (sample SAMN03766243, study PRJNA286221) | soda lake metagenome | biome: soda lake; feature: Kulunda steppe; material: water; isolation source: sample B1-Br-g2 brine of Lake Bitter-1 | place: Russia: Kulunda steppe | collected 2010-07 | reverse complement strand
GATGTTCTTTCCCGACGCGCCGGCCGTCGAGCGCAGCGTGTTAGTCGGCCGCGACGAACAGGCACTTGAGGCGGCCGCAGACCGGCTTGGGTTCGACGCGGTCGAAACGGACTGGGAGCAGGCCATCGAGGCGGTCGATGTCTTCTACAATCTGGGGCCGAATCACGTCCACGCCGAGCCCTCGATTGCGGCGCTCGAGGCGGGCATCCCGGTGTTCTGTGAGAAGCCGCTTGCGCCGACGCTCGAGGCTGCCGAGGCAATGGCCACCGCAGCCCGAGAGGCGGACGTGCCCGCCGGCTGTGCCTTTAACTACCGATTTGTGCCCGCGATTCGGTACGCAAAGCGATTGCTCGAGGCCGGCGAGTTAGGCGAGGTTCACCAGGTTCGGGGAACGTATCTACAGGACTGGTTAGTCGACCCCGACGCGCCGTGGTCCTGGCGCAACGACAAGGAGTTGGCGGGGTCGGGTGCACTCGGCGATCTGGGATCTCACACCGTCGACCTGCTTCGGTTCCTCGTCGGAACGCCGGAACTCGCTGGGGAAATCGAGCGGGTGAGCGGCCATCTGCAGACGTTCGTCGAGGAGCGGCCCGTCGAGGGCAGCGAGGAGCGGCGGCCGGTGACCGTCGACGACGCCTACACCGCCCAACTGGCCTTCGAACACGGTGCAATCGGCACGCTCGAGGCCTCGCGCTTCGCAACGGGCCATAAAAACGATCACACGATCGAGATTCACGGCTCGGACGGTAGCCTTCGGTTTTCCCTCGAGCGGCTGAACGAACTCGAGGTGTGTTTGGGTGACCGCCGGGGCTACGAGACGGTGCTGGTTACCGACCCCGAGGACCCGTACCTCGACCACTGGTGGCCACCGGGACACGTGCTCGGGTGGGAACACACTTTCATCCACGAGAATTACGAGTTCCTGCGTGCGGTTGCCGACGGGAGCGAGTTCGAGCCGAACTTCGAGGATGGAATCGCCGCCCAGCGGATTCTCGCGGCGATCGAAGCGAGCGACGAGCGAGAGGCGTGGGTCGACTGTTCCTAACTTCTCGAGCGGACCGATTGGAGACGATTTGACTGCCTGCGTCGAAAGCTACTGACCGGGCCGTGTTCTGGTAAAGACGACGACGTCACTATCGGCAAGCGTCAGCGGCCGTTCGGCAACCGCATCCTCGTGACCCGCTGTCGCAATGGCGACGCGCCAGCCACCTCGAGTCGTCTCGGCCAGCTCGGTCGGCGTCACCGTTGCCGGCTGGCCCTCCATATTGGCAACGAACAGTACGTCTTCACTTCCGTCAGGGGCGTGGCGCAGCCCATAATAAATCACCGAGCCGTCGACCGGGTGGCGGTAGTCGAACAGCTCCTCGGCGCGGAACGTTGCCTGAAGCCACGGCCGCTCGTGGCGGAACTGCCGAACCGCGAGGTCGAAGGTCGTCCGGTCGGGGTCGAGGTCGTCCGTCCAGTTCGCCAGCGAGCAAAAGTCGGCGACATCGCGCATCCACGCGAGGGCGAAGTCCTCGAGGTCGTCGGGCGTGAGGTCGCCGTCAGCGAACGGCGGCTCCATCGTCGAGAGCATCGCAGCCATGGTCTCGAGGTCGTAGTCGGTGACCTCGCTCGCGGAAGCCAGCGCGTGGACGAATTCGTGGAGGTCCTCGCGGTCATCGATCCCGAGGGCTTTGAGCCGGGGGAAGTGTTCGGGGTCGTCGTACCGTTCGGCAGGAATTCGCCAGTCGACAAAGTAGGCGGCTTCGCCGACGACTTTGACGTTCCAGGTGTCGTCGGTGTCGCGGACAAAATCCCACGGTGCGCGGGCAGCGGCGTTCAGGAAGTCCATCGGGACGCCCGGCAGCAGGCAGTAAAACAGCGCGTTCGCCGCCGGATTGTTGTAGGCGACTTCAATCGTTTCGGAGACCGTTTCGGCGAGGGCGGGGTTCTCCTGGGTCGCGTTCCACTCCTCGCCGATTTCGACTTGGGCTCCCCGCCGAAGCGTGTCGTGGTTGGCGGTGCCGGAAATCCACTGGCCGCCCATATCGGCCACCTCTCGCACGCGCCACCATTTGGTCGCCCAGAAGGTGAGGATTGCTGGCGTGTTGTGCGCGAAGGTAACGGGGCCCCATTGGAAAGCGTGGGGGTGGTCTTCGATGAGCGTCCGGTAGGTAGAGGCTAGCTCCCAGTCTTCGGCTGGCCACGGCCGGCCATCCTCGAAGATCATCCACGGACGGTACTCGGTGCCAGCAACTTCCTGGGTTATGGCGTCCATAGCGGCCAGAAATTCGTCGTCGTGCCACTCGGATTCAGTTTCGGAGTCCCAGTTCGTAAAGTCCTGTGCGCCATCGACACGAATGCCGTCAGCCCCCCAATTCATCTTCCGACGCTGTAGTTCGAGGATAATCGCCCGCACCGTCGGCTCGGTGTAATCGAGTTCCTGGCCGTACATGCCGGGGCCTTGGAAGTACGGGTCGGAAAGCAACTCGAGGGCGGCGTCGTCGGCATGGCCCAGCGCGATATCGAAGGTGACGGTCATCGGTTCCGGGAGCGTGTGAAGCGTCGCAATGAAGTCGACGAGTTCGTCGGGGCGGCCGGTCTCGAGAATCGCCGCGTTGGTCGCACCGAAGCCGTAGATGACGATGTCGTAGCCCCAGTTTTTCATAGTGGGGCGACGGAGTGTTGCGGTTGTGGTTGTAGTTGTAGGTGTGGTTGTTGTAGGTGTCGCCTCCGTTTCTCCCTCCTCGTCCTCGAGTTCGAAATGGGCCGGTTGGTAGTCGCCTTCGGCAATCGGCGCAACTGGCATGAGTTGGACGCCGTCGTAACCCGCGAGCAGTTGCTCGTTCGGTGTGAGCGACTCGCCCGAGCGCTGTTTGCGCCCCAACTCCTCGAACTGCCGGGCTAAGCCGGCCAACGACCCGGCTTCGGTTGCACTGCCAGGATGGACCTCAAGCAGGTTCGTCGCCGGATCAACGCGGGGCAAGCCGTCGTCCGGTGTGGTGGAGACGGCTTCTCCGTCGGGTCCGAGCGACTCGAAGTACGCCCGGTCGTCCCGTTCGGCGTGTAGCTGCTCGAGATCATAGAGTTCTGCGGGGGCGTAGGCCCCAAACGGAAGCGAGTACGCAAGCGGATCGCCAATCGTCTCCCACCCCGCTTCGGTTGGGTAGGTTAGACGGTACAGCGAGCCGAGTTGGTCCCGTGTACCCGGCCGGACACCCGAGACGGCCGCCCACGTGTAAGCTCCTTCCCGACGAGTAGGGAGTCGTTCACGCCGGAGGGAGATAGTCGTCTCCTCAGCAGTGAGGTCGACCGATTCGGTGGGCGTCAGTAGTTCAAGAAAAACGTCATCGGCCGGGACGTCGTCCTCGAGCAGTTCGGGTGTCCAGAAGCCAAACTCGGCGTGTCCGTCTCGCCAGTGGGCACCGAGTTGAGGTGTCAGCGCTTTTGCGGCCACAAACGGATCGTCGTGGTCTTCGAGTGCCGCCGCACAGGTGGCACACAGGGTCGCAGTCGGTTCCTCGAGTAGCGTGGGGGTGGGGATACTGGTCATTGTGATCGTGAGGCGGTTGGGGTGGTCTCGAGACCCGCGGCTAGTCCGCCGCCCAGTCCCATAGGCTAGACACCGCTCAAGTGAGACCGGTGCGTTCGGGCTGGCGGGCCGGGTCGTAGAGATACGTACAACAGCGGTTGTAGTAGATTTACTTTAATGTATGGGACCGCGTGGGCGCTCAGGATATGTGTCTGCGTTCGCTGTGGATTTTCTCGAGGTTAGAGACGATGACAACGGCATGTGAAAGCCATACCTCTCAATTTAATATAATACTAATAGTATTGGTTAGTATTGGCAGTAGAGGAACGAAACTTGGGTCAAGTGATCTCTTCCGGAGGAGACCAATACATTCAATGAGAGGATGCCACACACAGCACAGGGGGTGCTAAATCGACATTATATGCCCTAAGGCGCGTTTTAACCGGTTTTTGGAGAAGAATAGTCGAACAGAGATTGTTAGTCTCGGACAGATTGGTAACATAAGCACTAAAATCCCAATACAGACGCAGTGTCCGGATTTCAGTATCGAATGCGAGTTTATCTCAGTTATGATATCGATCCCGACCTCGAGGCGGTGAGTACAGAGTGATTTTTGCCCTGTGAAACATAATATATTCTATATTAACCTAATACTACCTAATTATTTGAATTTTTGTGGAGGGGAGAAGCCACCAAACAAGCAGTTGGGTCCAGTTGCGCTCAAAACCATATCAGCGGCCAAGGAACCGAGCTACGATGACAACGTACGACGCTGCAATCAACAAAATATCAGGCCTGAGCCAGCGCCTCGAACGCCTCCGCTGCCGTCCGAGTTCCTTTTGAGATGAGCACGTCACCGCCACGCAACTCCGCATCGGCATCGGCAATCAGCAGCCATCCCTCCTCTGGCCGGCGAATCGCAATCGCCGACATCGTCGAATCAGCGTCGGGAACACCGGCAGTCACCGCCGTTCCGTCAAGTTCACTCCCCGACTGGATCTCGACTCTGTTTATCATCTCGTCGCTCTCTTCGACAGCCATCCGGACGACCGGATGCACGTCGATTTTCCGCAACACACCCTCTGCAATATCAACGGCAGCATCGCTAATTACCTCCGTGGAACTCCCAAGATGGATCAGCCCCCGCAACTGGACGGGATCCTCAGCATCGGCAGCCGCCTGCAACGTCCACGCTTCAAACCGCGACTCCATCGCATCGACTTCGATCTCGAGGTTTTTGACCTCTTCAGCAAGCGCGGTACTGTCAAAGAGGACGCTACTGTAGGCTAAGTCCACCGCTAGCTCCGAGAGATTCTTCATGTGGACAATCGTGTCTACCGCCCGTTCCAAATCCGGGATATCGGGTTGGATCGGCTTCGGTGGGGTGTACGCGGTTCCGGTAATCGTCTCGTAGACGTCACCGATCGCCGCCTCGGGTCCGCGAAGCAACGCAACATCGTCGGCCGAAATTTTCGTCTCCGCGTCGGGGTTGAACAGCCACTCATCGCCGCGGCGAAGCGCAATGATCCGCACCCCGGTTTCGGACTCGAGATCGATCGCCCCGAGCGTCGTCCCAGCGTAGGTGGAGTCGGGGGCGACGACCCCACGGACGAGACTCTCGACGGCTTCCGGGAGCGCCGTTCGCATTGCTTCGGGAAGCCCGATATCCTCGAGGATGATCTTTGCAATATCGCCGGCAGCGTCACTGATCTGGTCGGTCGCCGCGACGATCCCCAAGACGGGCGCAAGTTGCTCGGCGTCGGTCGGATTCCGAGCGGCCATCAGGAGGCTCATCCGCGCGCGCATCTCGAGGTGATCCATCCGTGCCTCGAGTCGAAGCACTTCGCGGGCGAGGTCTTCGTTGCGGTGAAGCACCGCCGAATACGAGAGGTCGATCAGTAGCTCCGCCGTGTCTTTCATTTCGATCAGAACATCCTTGACACTGATCGGCTCGTACTCGATCGGGCCGGACGGTGCTTCCTCCTCGAATTGATCCATGAGCCTACCTCCCACCCCGAAGAAAAAAACGTTTCCCGACAGTGCACGGTTGCTCGCGTCCGATACGGTTTTGACTGCCCACAGTGAATCGACGAGCACGAATGCTCGACCGGACCACCCTGCGCGAGGAGACGGATGCGGTACGGAACGCCCTCGAAAATCGGAGGGCTGACGTCGACCTCGAGGCGACGCTCGAACTCGACAGCCGCTGGCGAGAGTTGAAAGCCAAAGGCGATAGCCTCCGACACGAGCGAAACGAGATTAGCTCCCAGATAGGTGAGTTTAAACAGGCCGGCGAGGAGGCAAAGGCCCAAGCGGCAATCGACCGCTCGAGCGACCTCAAAGCCGAGATTGAGGCCGTTGAATCCGAAGCAAGCGAGGTCGAAGCCGAACTGGAGGAAGCGATGCTCGAATTCCCCCAGCTTCCGGACGACAGTGTTCCCGTCGGCGAAGACGAAGCCGAAAACGTCGAACACCGACGGTGGGGGTTCGACCGGGACCACGGCCTCGCCGAACCGCTTGTTCCCCACTACGAACTCGGGGAGGAACTCGACATTATCGACGAGACCCGTGGCGCAAAAACCACCGGCTCCGGGTTCTATTTCCTCAAAGGCGATGGCGCACGCCTCGAGCACGCACTTGTCCAGTTCATGCTCGATGTCCATCGCGAACAGGACTACGTCGATGTCTTTCCGCCGATTCCGGTGAAATCGACGTCGATGCAAGGAACGGGCCAGTTGCCGAAGTTCGCCGACGATGCCTACCGACTCGGTGGGCACAACGATGCGGCCTACGACGAGGATGATCTCTGGCTCTGTCCAACGGCCGAGGTGCCGGTGACGAATATGTACGCCGACGAGATCCTCCTCCGCGAGGACCTCCCACTGAAACACCAGGCGTACACCCCGAACTTCCGGCGGGAAGCCGGCGAACACGGCACCGAAACCCGCGGCATCGTCCGCGTCCACCAGTTTAACAAAGTCGAGTTAGTCAACTTCGTCGAGCCTGAAGACAGCGAGGAGCGCCTTGAGGCCCTCCTCGATGAGGCAGAAGAGGTTCTCCGTCGACTCGAGCTTCCGTATCGTATCCTCGAGTTGTGTACCGGCGATCTGACCTTTGCGAGCGCGAAAACGTACGATATCGAGGTCTGGGCCCCCGCTGACGATATGGCGGAGGGACCCGACGCGGGCGGCCGGTGGCTCGAGGTCTCCTCGGCGTCGAATTTTAAGGACTTTCAGGCCCGCCGTGCCGGCATCCGCTACCGTCGGGAGCACCACGAGTCGGCAGAGTATCTCCACACGCTCAACGCCTCGGGACTGGCGCTCCCGCGGGTGATGGTCGCGATCCTCGAGTACTACCAGAACGATGACGGGACGGTGACGATTCCGGAGGCACTCCGGCCGTACATGGGTGGCCAGTCGGTGATCGAGGGTCACGAAAAGGTCGGCGAGAGCGCCCTCGGTTCGACCGACTAACCACCCCCGGCAATCAACGTTTTAGCAACGTCCGGCGTTCGGTACAGTAGATGGGATGGACAGCGTCGGTGCTTTCGGGTGTCGTCTTTGCCGGTGGAGCGATCTCACTGGCTGTCGCGGTCGGTGCCCTTCGACAGCGTCCTGATCTCATGGCGTGGCCGCTTGCACTCTTGATGGTCGTGACCGCCGGATGGACGGTTCCAAGCGCAATCGGCTTTGGCGTCGCCGACCTCGACTGGGCGCTGGTGTGGTATTTTCTCGAGGTTCCCGGCCTTGCGTTCTTACCGCTTGCCTATCTCCTGTTTGCACTCGTCTATGCCGGCTACCGCGAGCGGCTCACACCCGCCATCTACGCAGCGTTAGTAGCACCCCCAGCGCTGACTACGGGGGTAATATGGACAAACAGCTATCACTCACTGGCGTGGACGGCGGTCACACTGGAGTCAATTGGAAGCGCATCGGTACTCACGTTCGAACCCGGCCTGTGGACGGTCGTCCACGCTGGCTACAGCTATCTGTATATTCTGCTCGCGTTTGTCGTGTTTGGCGGGGTCATACTGCGATCTGGCACCGTCCACCGACGGCAGGCGATGCTCATGTTTCTCGGCGGGGCGATCCCGACGGCATGCAACGTCCTGATCGCCGTCCAGTTCGGACCGGGACTGGCAACCGAACTAACAGGGACGCTTACAGCGATTTCAGGGGTAATATACTGGCTTGCGCTGTTTCGAACTGACGCCCTCAACCTCTCACCGGCCGCCTATCAGAACGTCCCGGACACCTTCGGGGACGGGCTCCTCGTGTTCGACGCCAACGCCCGACTGGTCACGGCCAACGAGCACGCAGCCCGTATGCTCGAGGGAACCGTCGAATCTGGCACCGATGGGCGGACACTGTTCGACGCCCGACTCGACGAACTGGATGGAACGACAATCACCACCGAACGCCACCGCCACTACAGGCTTCGGTACGAACCACTGACCGACCACCGGGAGGAACTCGTCGGTCACGCGGTGATGGTTCGAGATATTACCGAGCGCACGGAACAAGAACAGCGAATCAAGGTGCTCAACCGCGTCCTGCGTCACAACCTCCGAAACGAGGTAAACAAAGCCCGCGGCTGGATCGATATCGTCGCTGCGGAGTCAACTGCCAGTGAGCAAAACGGCCTCGCAAAGGTCCGCGATGCGATGGTCCGACTCGAGACGATCAGCGAAAAGGCACAACACGCCAGCCTCTCCCTGTCGGTCGACACGGATACCCTCGTTGCCGTTGGGGTAGCCAAACCCGTCAGGGCCGTCGTCGCCGACTACCAAGCGGCGTACCCGGCGGCGACGGTTCGTCTCGAAAGTGTTGTCCGTGGCTCGGAGTCGGTGTTCGAACCGCAATCGGTGGGTGAATCCAAATCCGAACCTGAACCTGAACCTGAACCCGAACCCGAACCCACACTCAACGCCATCTCGGTGTACGCCACCGGCCCCGACGAACTCGAGGTCATCCTCGCAAACCTAATCGAAAACGCCATCGAACACAACGATCGGGAAACGCCGTCGGTCTCCGTCACCGTCGAAGTCTCCGACGAGAGCGTCACCTTTCGCGTCGCCGACAACGGCCCTGGTATCCCATCAGTGGAGTACGGCGCGCTCGGGCAGGCCGAAACCCCACTCGAGCACACGAGCGGCCTCGGCCTGTGGCTTGTCTACTGGCTTGTTACGGGCATGGGTGGGGAACTCGAGTTTACTCGGGGTCCGTCAACCCCGAGTACGACGTCGGTTCCAGATTCGGCTGAACGCGGACACGGATACGAACATGAACGCGAACGCGCTCAAGTAATCGGCCGACCACAGGCCGAAGCCCAGCGTGGAACGGTCGCGGTGGTTCGACTTCGGCGAGCGCTCGAGGATGATGATGGGCAGTGAGTGCGGCTCCGACGGGTACAGTCCCAGTCCAGGCTGAGGGGGTGCTTTCAAGGGGGATCAAATCAGGCCAGACGCACATCCGGCCATCGAATTAGTTTACCCGCTCAGATTGATATTCGCCCCGTCCGTGTCACCGCCATGGCGAGTGAGATGGAAAAAATGAAAAACGGGGAGTTGTACGATGCAAGCGACCCCGAACTGGTCGCCCGGCGGAATCGTGCTCGAGGGCTCACAAAGCGATATAACCGAACGGAAGCGACCGACAATGGGCAGCGACGGGAACTACTCGAGGAACTGCTTGGCTCACTGGGCGAGGCGTGTGAGATTGAGCCGCCGTTTCGCTGTGATTACGGCTCGAATATCCATCTCGGCGAGAATTTCTATGCGAACGTCGACTGTGTGATTTTGGATGTCTGTCGGGTAGATATCGGGCGAAACTGTCAGCTTGGACCCGGTGTTCACATCTACACAGCGACCCATCCGGTCGTTGCAAGCGAGCGCATCGACGGAAAGGAGTACGGCAAACCGGTGACGATTGGCGAAAACGTGTGGATCGGTGGGCGGGCGGTGATCAATCCAGGGGTGACGGTGGGGGCAAACGCCGTCATCGGTTCCGGAGCGGTCGTGACCGAAGACGTCCCCGATGGCGTTATTGTGCAGGGGAATCCCGCCAGTGTGGTCGCTGAGGTAGAAACGGAGTAGGTGGGACAGAGACGAGAGAAAATCAACAGACAACGGCTCGCAACGACCGACATCGGTGCTACCCCATCCGAGCGAGCAGCGTTCGTCGCCCTCGCTCGAGTCCGACAGCAATGGCAAGCAGGCTTCCGCCAATGAGCACCAGCGCAAGTGACCCGGTGAGGATATCGAGCGCCGTCGAGACGAGAAAGAGGACGACCTGTAAAAAGAAGGTAATCGCACAGAGATTGATCAGCATCCGTGAGCGCCAGGTAAGGGCCACAGCGACCGTCAGCAGCAGGACAAAAAGGGCGAGCAAATGAACGGCGACCGTCGCACCAACGGCTCCAAGCAGCGAGTGGGGCGTGGTAGCCAGCAATGCGACGGAAAGTGCTACCACGGTACCAACGGCCCAGTACCCCTCGAGACGTCTGTCGCCTTGTGTGTCGGTCACCCATAGCCACCCACAGACACCCATGGCGAGCACGACAGTCACCAGCAACGTACCGGTTGGCTCGAGTGTTGGCCGGAGCGTCTCCCGTGGGACGTGGAGTGCCAACAGACTCGAGAGCAGTACGAGTCCCGTTCCAGCGTTGGTGTAGGCACTCGAGAGTGAACGGAACGATTGGTGATCGCCGTTCGTCTCGGGGTTCTGTAGCCGAAGCCATCGACCGCCGGCGACTGCATAGAGCCCGATGACGCCGACGGCGAGTGCCGGCCAGAACGTTTCGATCAGCGTGAACGCTGCCCCACCAGCGAGAACGACGCCGAGGGAAACCGTCGATGTTGAGGGGCGAAGATGACCTGCCGGGAGGACGACGGCTGCCCAGAGGGCGAGCAGCTCGCCGTCGGCGAGTGCGAGTACCTCAAGGCTGTCGAGTGCACCGAGAGTCCCGCCAACAAAGAGCGCGGCGAGCAGCCAGAGACCGCGGGCAAGGTGGGAGGTGGTGTCGCGGGCAGCACGCAGGCTCACCGTGCCCAACACCACTGGTATTGCGAGTGACACCGTCACTTGGAGGGCTGTCGGAAGCGCTGACTCGAGTGTAAACAGCAGTGTGCCGACGGCGACCAGTGCGGTGCCCATCAACGAAAGAGCGACGATCAGTCGTGAGGGGGATGTCTCAGCGTCTGCGTTATCGTCAGCCGCCTCGCTGTCCGTATCCGTATCCGAATCCGAACCTGTGCCCTCAGCACTATTCTCATATCGGGCGACGATTTCCTGGGCCTGTTCGGCGGTGATAATTCCCTCCCGGACCCATTCGTCGGCTTCGGCGCGCACCGCTTCCCGATCCATGCAGTACAAATGATCGTACGGTGTCATAAGTTTCCTCAATCATTTACAACACCACAGTGCCTACAGGCGCTATGGTTCAGACACTCACCGCCGACCGGCTTGCTCAACTCCAAGACGAGGCGGCTGATTTTCTACTCGTCGACACCCGGCCAGCCGAAAGCTACGACGCATGGCACATCCTGGGTGCCCGAAACTTCACGTTCGGTCCCGAAGAGGAACTCAACGGTCGCCTCGAGACGTTTCGGGAATTTGCCGGCGACGCAGACCGGATTATCACCATCTGTGCGAAAGGCATCTCGTCGGCGACACTCGCCGAGCAACTCGAGGGGAAACTCGAGGCGACAGTCGAAGCGGTCGAGGGCGGGATGAAAGCGTGGAGTGGTGTCTACGAGCCGGTTGAGGTCGATATCAGTACAGACCGGACAACGGTGGTACAGATACAGCGCCGAGCAAAGGGCTGTCTGGGCTACATCATCGGCTGTGAGGCAACCGGCCAGGCAGTCGTCGTCGACGCAACCGACGACCCCGAGGCGTACGCCACTGCCGCCGGGGACGCCGGCTTCACCATCGCCGGCGTGATCGATACCCACGTTCACGCCGACCATATCTCCGGCGGCCGCCAACTTGCCGCCGAGTTCGATGTCCCGTACTATCTGAGCGCCCGCGCCGCCGGCCGTGACCTCGCCTTCGAGTACACGCCACTCGAGCGAAACGAGGTCCTCGAGGTGGGCGAACTTGAACTCAAGGCGCTTTCGACACCGGGCCACACAAGCGAGATGATCAGCCTGCTTCTCGAGGATCGGGCGCTGCTCACCGCCGACACCCTCCATGTCGACTCGACGGGCCGGACGGAACTCGAGTTCGGCGACGATGGCGGCGAGAAGGGGGCGCGGATGCTGTATGAGTCACTCCATCGGACCGTCCTCGCCGAACCAGAGGGGGTCGTCGTCCTCCCCGGCCATGTCTCCGTCAGCGCAAACGGCGAGTTCGGACACGGCGAGCCCGGCGAGCCAATCATGACGACGATCCGGGCTGCACGGACCGGTATCGAGGCGCTGACCCTCGAGCAGGAGGCGTTCATCGACCGGTTGGCTGCGGCTGGAGAAAAACCGGCCAACTACGAGGCGATTCTCGAGATCAATCGCGGGGTGCGAGACGCCGACCCCGACCAGCGAATCGAACTCGAGTTGGGGCCGAACAACTGCTCGGCATAAGCTAGGTATCGAGCCACTGGACGAACGTCTCGAGGCGGCGAAAGCGCGTGCCGTCGTCGGTGAGCGTAAACCAGTCGAGGAAAATAAAGACCGGCTCACCGTCGGCATCGAAGAGCGTCCCGCGGGCGACCGCGTGGCTGTCGTCAGCGAGCGTTGCCGTTAGCTCGTGGGTCGTGTCGGTCATTGGTCGGCCCTCGCGCATGAATTCAATAAACGCCACTCGCCCCTCGAAGGTCCGGTCGGGGCGCTGCTGGACGAAGTCGGGGTCAAGAACCGTCTGCAGCGTCTCGTACTCGCCCGTATCAAGTGCCTCGTAGTACGTTCGTATTAGTTCCGACGGCCCGGCCATTGGTTGTCGGTGGTGAGGGTGGCCGGGAATAGAAAGCCATCGATGAGTGTCAGGTATTCGGTTCCTCTGCTTCGACCTCGGGTGTGCTGTCGTCGGTTTCGTCAGTGGTGCCGTCACCGTCACTATCGCTCTGATTACCACTGCCACTGCCACTCCCACTCTCACCCTCATCAAACAGCTCAACCCACGGCTCGGCTACCGGCTCATATTCGCGGGCTGCCTCGAGTTGCGCTCGTGCATCGTCGGTTGACTCCTCAGCGATTTCGGCTTTTTCGTAACCGAAATGGAGGGCGGCTTCGCCGAACCACCGGGCTGCGTTCCGTCGATGTTCACTCGCCTGTGCGGCCTGATCGGCATCGGAGACAATCGCTGCGGACTCACCAAACCGGGCCGCAGAGTCAAAGCCGTCGGCAGCGGCCGAAAAATACCACGACGCCTCGCCGAACGCCTCACTCGCCAACCCCCACTGCTCGTCCTCAAACGCCTCCATCGCAAGTGAGAGCTCCGAATAGCCGTACTGGTAGTTAGCGTAGGCATCCTGATACCGGTGGGCGGCCGTATACTCGTCTTGCACCGACTCGACTGCCGAGCGAATCGTCTCGAGGTTTGGCAACTGGGACGGATCGTCGGTGGCCCATGCATACCGAATGCGCTGTCGACCGTCGATGACGAAGAGTGCCCGTTTTGGAACCCGTTTGTGCCCCCTGAAATCCTCATAGAGGACGCCATACCGTTCTGCCACCTCACCGGCTGAATCACTGAAAAGGGGAAATTGGAGGGAGTAGCGCTCGGCAAAAGCGAGATGGCTAAAGGCACTATCGCCGGAGATACCAAGTACACAGACGTCTCGGCTGAGGTCGAACAACCCGAGGTCGCGAAGTGAACACATCTCGTCGGTACACGTCGGGCTGAAATCGGCCGGATAAAACGAAAGCAACGCGACGTCCTCGCCGGTGTACTCCGAGAAGGACAACTGTGTTATCTCCCCGTCGACGGCGGCCGGCAGTTCGAACTCCGGGGCGGGCGTTCCTGGCTCGAGCATGACAGTATCTATGAATCCGGCCACTTATGTCTACCTGCCGGAGCCGGCAGATCCAAACCCATACATCTTTTTTCCGGCCGATCCCACCCGTTTGTGTGCAGATTCACGTCTACTACGAGGGTGATGACGACCCAAAGAAGTGTACCGCGCGTCGCCTCGAGCGGTTTGACAAGGCGATACTCCACCGCGCGATGGGACAGGTCCCCTACGGCGTCGTCCTCAACCCCCATGCCGAGCAGGCGCTTTCACCGGCTGACAGCGACGAGAGTCCCGGGAAGGGAACGCTCGTGGCGCTTGACTGCTCGTGGGAATCAGCCGAGAAAGCCGCCTTCTCGATGCCGGGTGTCCACCGCGCACTCCCTTTTTTGGTCGCCGCCAACCCGGTTAATTACGGCCGGCCGTTTCAGCTGACGACCGTCGAGGCCCTCGCCGCCGCCTGCTGTATTTTTGACGAGCGCGAGCAAGCCGTCTCTCTCCTCGAGCCGTTTCGCTGGGGGGAGACGTTTCTCACGCTCAACGAGGAGCCGCTCCGACGGTACGCCGACTGTGCGGATTCGACGGCTGTTGTTGCCGTCCAGGAGGAGTATCTGGCCGACGAGGACGAATAGGATGGATCATCACTGTTAAATGGCCAAGCGGCTAACCCCCGTCATGGCCAGTTTCGACGCCGCAGAAAAACGAACGCTTAACAAAATGATCTGCATGCGCTGTAACGCACGCAACCCGCCGAAAGCCGACCGCTGTCGGAAGTGTGGCTACGCAAAGCTTCGTCCGAAAGCGAAGGAAGCCCGAAGTACGTAACGCAATTACTTTTTTGCGGTTCGATCAGTCGTTTCAATGGAGTCCACACCACTCCACTACGAATCGGGATACTTCGGCTCCCGCTTTGCCGCCCGCTCGAGTGCCGTTGCAACGACATCACGAACATCGCCGTGGAAGACGTCACCGTGGCCGGCATACAGGTGCTCAACCGTCTCGGGCAACGCCTCAAGCAGCCGTTCGATGCTCTCGATGAGTTGCTCGCGAGATTGGCCGGGACGGTCGGTTCGGCCGAAACTGCCGTACTCGAACGCGCCATCGTTGTGGACGACGACGTCACCGCTGAACAGCGTCGTCTCCGAGACGAGCGAGATGTGGTCGTCGGCGTGACCGGGCGTGAAAACGACCTCAAACGTCTCGTCGCCGATGGGAATCGTCTCGCCTGCATCGATCCCATGGGTCCGTAATGGGTGTGGTTCGTAGGCGTACACCTCGGGCTCAAACGCCTCACAGACTGCCTCGAGTTCGGCGATGTGATCGCCGTGTTGGTGGGTGAGGACGACCGCCTCGAGGTCGTCGGTATGCTCACTGATTGCCTCAACGACGCCGTCGAACGCCCCGGCATCGACCAGCGTCGGTCGGTCGCCGGTGACGAGATAGGCGTTGCAGGTGAACGTTTGGGCGGCTTCGGTGACGTGATGAACCTCCATACACGCTCCCTCGTTGGCCGATGGCAAAACGGTGGCGTCCGCCAGTCGGGATGGGGCCGCCGCTCTCCGCTTGGGCGAGGATTTTTTCTGTCCCTAGGTCCTATTCGGTCATGTATGGGCTTCGGAAGTTACGATGAATCCGAACAGCGCGATGTTGATGCTGATTTTGATGACGAAGCTGCCGTTGAGTCAGAAGAACACGCACATCACGGCTCACTCGAGTTCGAAAACGGCGCCTCGAGCGACGAGCTAATCAGTCGGCTGAAGCAGATCAAAGACGAGACGTAGGGGCGTGAAAGCCGGAACGCGGGCGGTGGGAATCGCCGAGTCGACCGCCGATGGCAGCGAGCAGAGCACGCTCGCCGGCGCAATCATGCGCGCAGACCGTGTCGTCGATGGCCTTGCCTTTGGCTCCTGTACCCTCGGCGGGATGGACGCAACCGAGGCGGTGATTGCCCTCGTTGAGCGCCTCGAGCGACCGGACATCCGGTATATCCTGCTCGGCGCAGTCGCCCCCGCGTGGTACAACTTATTGGATCTTCGATCAATTGCGCGTACCCTCGAGCGGCCGGTAATCGCCGTCACGTTCGAAGCGAGTGCGGGACTCGAGGCGGGGCTTCAGGCGGCGTTTTCGGGCGAAGAGCTATCGATGCGACTGGCAGTCTATGAGTCGTTACCACCACGCAAACGCCTTTCAGTCAACGGCGAGACGGTGTTCGTGCGATCAGTCGGCCTCGAGGATGAGCGGACGCGCGCGGTTGTCCGCGGATTTACGCCCGAAGGCGGCCGTCCGGAGCCGATTCGGGTGGCTCGAGTGGCTGCGCGGGCAGGTGACAGCTATCGCGCCCGCGAGGGGTGAATAGTGGTGATCGTGAGGGGGACCGGAGGACGGGTCGACAAGGGACCGGCAACGCCGGCCCGAAACAAAACACGTAGTAGCCACCCACCACAGCCACGGGTATGGAACGGATGGACGGGCTCTGTGTAACCGCCTGTGAGCGCTGCCCGGAACTGGTCGACTCCCGCAGCCGAATCGTCAACGGCGATGGCCCCGAGGACGCTGACATCCTCTTTGTCGGCGAAGGCCCCGGCGCGACCGAGGACAAAACGGGCGAACCGTTCGTCGGACGCAGCGGCAGCGTCCTTGATGAGGGACTCGAGGCAGTCGGCTTAGAGCGCTCCCAGATTCGAATCACCAACTGCGTGCGCTGTCGACCGCCGGAGAACCGCGATCCCTCGACGGCCGAACTGGCAAACTGTAAGGGCTACCTCGAGACGGAAATCGACCGCGTCGACCCCGATGTGATCGTCACCCTCGGAAAGGTACCGAGTGAACACCTCCTCGAGCGCTCGGTTGCAGTCACGAAAGAGACGGGCACTGTCGAGGACGTGCGATTAGGGGAGCGAAGCCGTCGGGTATTGTGCTGTCTCCATCCCGCAGCAACGCTCTATGATCGCAGCCAGCGCGAGCCATTTGAGCGGACGCTCGAAACGGCAGCGGAGTTGGCGGGTGTGTCAGTGGAGCGTGAGTCAGCAGGTGGGGATCAGTCGCGACTCGACGGGTTTTGAACCCGTCTCCGAACGGCAAGATTCGACGGCAATACCAAGGGATATCCACACCCACCCAGTAAGGTTCGCTATGAGCCAACAGTTCGAACCCGCCGCG
>LFCJ01001426.1_pt1 | contig 16619 bp, 19 predicted proteins | sample 643141 | NCBI WGS metagenome assembly LFCJ01 (sample SAMN03766243, study PRJNA286221) | soda lake metagenome | biome: soda lake; feature: Kulunda steppe; material: water; isolation source: sample B1-Br-g2 brine of Lake Bitter-1 | place: Russia: Kulunda steppe | collected 2010-07 | reverse complement strand
ACGTCGACGCACAGAACATCGCCGGTCGGTCCTCGTCGAACAACTCCTCGGGCTCGTCGTAGTGAGCCTGTCCGTTGGGTCCCGGGTGGCGACCGATCTCCATCGAGCACTGTTCACAGGCGTGTTCACTCGGAATCGAGATCGCATCGGGGGCCTCGTCGTCGCCCAGACAGCCGGCGAGCGCACCGACGCTCACGGCAACGGCACCGCCGAGGAAGAGTCGTCGCGTTGGCTGGCTGGTCCGTACCCGCTCTCGAGAACGGTGGTCGTTCATACTGCCCTCTAGCGGCAACACGCTTAAGACGAATGTGGTACGTCCGCCGAACGAATCGCACCGCCGTATAGGCTCCGAATCGACGCCGATCGCTAGATGAGTGCACCAGACGCTACTTGCTCTCGCACTCACTAGCGTCGACTGATGAACCGACGCCATATCCTCGGTGCTGGAGTGACGACCGGTCTCTCGGCGCTGGCCGGGTGTTTGACGGGAGCTCTCGAGTCAGAGCCCGACGGCGAGGTCGTACTGAACGCGCCCGACGAGGACGTCACTGGCGACCCCTCGTACCCGACCTACGGGGAACCGTTCCCGGAGTTCGCGTTGACGGATCCGCTCACCGAGTCGACCGTCGACATCGCTGACTTCGACGAGGAGTGTTTCGTCGCGACCGCATTCTATGCCGAATGCCCCGCCGAGTGCATCCCGCTGATGACGGCCATCGCCGCGGTGCAGTCACGCACCATCGACAATGGGATCGACGACCGAACCCGATTCCTCGCGGTCACCTTCGATCCCGAACGTGACACGCCCGAGCGCCTCGAGGATCACGCCGAAATGGTGCACGTCGACCTCGATGCCGGCAACTGGCACTACCTCCGACCCGAGGACGAAGACGAGGCGCGGGAGGTCGTCGACAACTCGATGGGGATCGCGTACGAACTCGACGAACTCGACGGGGGCGACAACTACGACTTCCTCCACATCACGGTCACTTACCTCGTCAACCCCGCCGGCTACGTCGAACGGGCCTATCGCGGTGAGGACCCCAGCGTCGACAAGATCACCGACGACGTCGAAACCCTCCTCGAGCGCTGGTGATGGCCCTCGTCGACTCGATTTCGGCTTCGGGCATCGTCCTCGAGGCCCACGAGTGTTACGACCCCTCGATGGATCCGACCGCGATCGAGCCCGTGAGTCTGATCGTCTTCGGGGTGATCGGCCTGCTCGGCGGCGCTCACTGTCTCGGGATGTGTGGCCCGCTCGTGACGGCGTACTCGGATCGCATGGCCGCGAAACAAGAGGGACCGAGGGCGCGAAACGATCTCACGCTCGGGGAAGTGCGCCAGCACGCGCTGTTCAACCTGGGCCGAACGGTCAGCTACGCCCTCATCGGTGGCGCGTTCGGAGTGGCCGGCTCGCTGGTGTTCGTCTCTACGGGGGCGGTGACCGCCGTCGCGACCGACGTCCACGCCGTCGCCGGCATCACCGTCGGTATCGCGATCATCGTGATGGGCATCCACTACCTGACGGGACGGGGTCTCATCGGCGCCGGTGTCAGTATTCCGGTCGTCGAGGGCGTTCTCGGCCGGCTCCAGCGTCGGCTCCTCCGGAACGTCGACTCGTGGGTCGGCGACTCCCGCATTATGGGCCTCGGCGCGGCGCACGGATTGCTCCCGTGTCCGCTGCTCTACCCGGCGTTCCTGTACGCGTTCGTCCAGGGCTCTCCGCTCGGCGGCGCGCTGGCACTCGGACTGCTGGGGCTCGGGACGGTTCCGTCGCTGTTCCTCTACGGGACGCTGTTTCAGTCGCTCAGCCTCGAGAACAGGGAGCGACTCCACCGCGTGCTCGGACTCGCGTTCATCGTCCTCGGGTACATTCCACTGCAACACGGGTTGATGACGGTCGGCATCCACCTCCCACACGTGCCACTGCCGTACTACGACCCGCTCTAGACTCGTCTGCTACTCGAACCGGCACGCCCTATGGAAGTCGCTCGAGCCGATAGAGCCGTGCGACGTCACCGTCGACGTCAGAGAACTCGATCACGTCGCTTTCCTCGAGGTCGTCGTGTTCTTCGACGAACGCGAGCGCGTCCTCCTCGACTTCGTAGACGTGCGGGTCGAGTTGCATCGGCGCGTCGGCACGAGTTTCGTCCGAGTCGATGACGAAGGCCGCCTCGTCGGCGTCGACGAGTTCGCCGGTATCGAACGTCACCACCCAGGCGCCGGCGACCTCGGCGTCCGAGCCGCCGAAGTGGACCGGCTCGACGGCGTAGGCGAACAGACAGCCCGGGCTGCAGAACATCACGCCGTCGCCGTCTTCGTGGGCGAGTTGGGCCATCCGATCGGCGTAGTTGGTCACGCCCATCGAACAGACCGCGCACATGTGTGAATCGTCGAACTCCGTGGGCTCGTCGACGGGGTGGTCGACGAGGAACTCGGAGGTGCCCGCTGTGTCGTCGTTCTCGGGTTCGGCGTCCTCCTCGGTATCGTCGTCGTCACCGGCACAGCCTGCGAGGCCGACCCCGAGTGCGGTCCCGACCGCCGCGAGGACGCGTCGACGACCGCCGACGCGTCGGTCCCGTTGTACCATCGGTCGATCTACGGACGCGATCTGTAAAACCGCGGTGGTTCGGCTCTCGATCGAGTCGACCCCTCTCGCAGGCACTGACGGGCGCTTCGATGGATAAACCAGACCGGCTAAACCGTCTGCTTCCCCAGAGGTCGGTATGGCCGGTATTCCGCAGCGAGCCTGGTTGGTGCTTCTCGCCGTGGCCGTCGTCGGCGGTACACTCGGGCTGTTTCTGTTCGAGCCCGGAACCGCCTCACCCGATCCCGTCCATTTCGACGACACCGTCGACACCGGGGTCGTCCTCGAGACCGAGTTCGACGACCGGGACGTCGACGTCCCGAAGACGCAGGTGTTCTACTCGCAGTACGAGTACGTCGTCGGCTACCGCGGCGTCGAACGGTTCGCCGACGCCACACAGCAGCCGGGTCACGACGACCGGTTCGGCTATCCGCTCGCCGTCTACGTCTCCGATTTCAGCGACGTCGAGTTCGAATTGACCGACTCGGGCTACCCGGTTGCGGAGGGAACCGTCGGCTGGACCGACGCCGAGACGGCCGCCTTCGTCGTCGGAAGCGAGGCCCGAACGCCCGCGGGCGAGACCGTCATGGCGTTCTCCGACCGTGAGGACGCCGAGGCGTTCGCCACGGACCACGGCGGCGAGGTGACGAGCTGGGAGGCCGTCCTCGAGAGCGACGTCGAGGTCGACGACGCAAGCGCCGTCGAAGGACAGGTCGAGGACCGACACGAACTCGCGGACGAGCTGGTTGCGAACGCCACCGCCCTGCGGGACCGCCCCGTCGAACTCGTCGTCGGCGAGGACACAGACACGATCACCGAGGCGATCGACGTCGCCCCGGACGACTCCACAATCCTCGTTCCCGAAGGGACCTACGAAGAGCACGTGACCGTCGACCGGCCGGTGACGATCGCCGGCGAGGGGAACGCGACGATCGAGGGCGACGGCTCCGGAACGGTCGTCTACGTCGACGACGAACGCGCGGCGGTCACCGACCTCGAGATCACCGGCGTCGGCGACTCGTTCGTCGACGAAGACGACGACAGCGACGACGCCCTCGAGATGGCCTACGGCTCGGGCGATGCGGGGATCGAAGTGAACGGGACGACCAACGCGCTGGTCGAGAACGTGACGATCGAAACGCCGTCGAACGGGGTATTACTCCGGGATACCCCCGAGACGGTCGTCAGAGACGTAACCGTCTACGGTGCCGACCACTGGAGCGACGGCTACATGGGCGTGCTGACGATGCGCACCGAGGACAACGTCGTCGAGGACTCCAAATTCGTCGACGGTCGTGACGGGCTCTACACGCACCGCTCGAACGGGCTCGTTTACCGGAACAACGACCTCGAGAACAACCGGATCGGGATCCACCTCATGTACACGTCCGGGGTGGTGCTCGCGGACAACACCGTCACGGATGCGGCGAGTTCGGGGATCGACATCATGACCGATCCAGAGCACAACGCCGTCGTCGGTAACGAGGTCACGGGCGCCTCGGAGGGGCTGCTCACCGCGGGCAGCGACTCCTACGTCGCCGACAACGTCCTGACCGAGAACGACGTCGGGATGACGACCGGCGCGGAGAACTCCCGGTACGAGGGCAACGTCATCGCCGGTAACGTCGAAGGTGTGCAGGCGAATCAGTTGCTCCCGACGAGCCAGGTCGTCGATAACGACTTCGTCGACAACCACAATCACGCCAACGCACGACTGGGCGTCCTCCGGATCTGGACCGAAGCCGGCTCGGGCAACTACTGGGACGGCGCCGTCGGCTCCACCGACGGGGACGTCCTCGATCGAGCGTTTACGTCGACTCACCCCGTCGACGAGCGTGTCCACCGCGTCGACGGGACGCCCACGCTCGCCCGCGCCCCCGTCATCGACGCCCTCGGCGGTCTCGACGGCTCCGTCTCGGGGATGCGCGACGGCCAGATCGTCGACACGCACCCGCGATGTGAGCCGGCGAACCCCGAGTTGCTCGAGCGGATCGACCCGGAACCCGCAGTCGACGACTGTAGTGCGTACCCGAAGAGCTCGTCGGCCAGCTAACCGATCGACGGGCTGAGTCGCGGGATCGACGACGTACCCCTGTGGCCGCTCCTGTGACTGCCGTCGGGTGCCGGCGAGGAACTGTCCGCTTTCGATAACGGTTTGACGTCTCGATGGATTGGGCCACGACGTGAAGGGTGCCGACCTCGAGGTGACGCCGTTCGCCGCGCTCGCCTTTGCCGTCTTCGCGGGCAGTACGAGCGCGATCCTGGTACGCTGGAGTCACGCCCCCAGTTCGGTCGCCGCGCTCTATCGCGTGGTGTTCACGACGGCGATAGTGGCACCCATCGCGTTCGTCTCCTACCGCGAGGAGTTCGCCCGTCTCTCGCGGCGTGACCTCGGCTTCGCCGTGATCGCCGGGGTCGCACTCGCGGTCCACTTCGCGGCCTGGTTCGAGAGCCTCAATCACACGAGCGTCGCCGCGAGCGTCACCCTCGTCCAGACCCAGCCGATATTCGTCGCGATGGGTGCCGCACTCGTCCTCGGCGAGCGCGTCTCGAAGGAAACCGCCATCGGCATCGCCGTCGCCATCGTCGGCGCCGCCGCGATGTCGCTGGGCGACGCCGGCGAGGCCCCCATCTCCGACGCGACGATGTACGGCAACGCGCTGGCCCTGCTCGGGGCGCTCACGGTCGCCGGCTACGTCCTCGCCGGCCGGTCGATCCGCCAGCGCGTCTCGCTGTTTCCCTACGTGACCGTCGTCTACACCGCCTGTGCGGCGACCTTGTTCGTTCTCGTCGGCGCCCAGGGCCACGACTTCGTCGCCTACCCCGCCCGGGAGTGGCTGCTCTTCCTGGGAATGGCCGTCGGCCCCGGCGTCTTCGGTCACACCGTCATCAACTGGGTGCTCGAGCACCTCGAGTCGGTCGTCGTCAGCGTCGCCTGGCTGGGCGAACCCGTCGGCTCGACGATCCTCGCGCTCGCCTTGCTCGCCGAGGTGCCGGATTCGATCACCGTCGCTGGCGGGCTGATCGTCCTCGCGGGAATCTACGTGACGACGATCGAACGCGAGCGTCGTCGCGGGACGCCTGGCGACGCGGGATAGGAACGTCCCGTCCGGACCGGGGCGGCGGCGCGTCCCGTCGACGTCCGACAGGTGACCCGCGAGAAGACGCCGTGAGCGATCAGAACGAGGCGGTCCACACGCTCCACAACGCTTATTCACGCGGGCGCGACTTGTATGATCAATGGCCGGATTAGACGACGTGTTCGGGGATCTCTTCTCGAATGTCGATGCTGTCGTGCTCTTCGGACCGAGCGGCTCATACTACGAGCGCGTCATGGCGATCGATGACCTCGACGTGGTCGTCGTCGGCACGGAAAACGACGTGGGCGCGGAGACGTTCGTCGAACTGCCTCTCGAGTTCGACGAGGTGGCAGAACGGATCCGGTTCGGGCTCGAGGGCGCACTCGAGCAGGGGATCATCGAGGGCGGCGACGACCTCGCCTGTGCGACGAGCGTCTTCGGCGACGAGATCGATACGGTCTCTCGCGTCCGGGCGAACGCCAAGGCACACACGGGTATCTACGATCTGTTCGCGAAATCACGGCCCGAACCGGAAGTGATCAAGGCGGTTCTGGAGCTGGCGATCGAACTCGGAAAGAAAGGGCAGAAGGGCAAACCAGTGGGGGCACTGTTCGTCGTCGGCGACGCGGGGAAGGTGATGAACAAGTCCCGACCGCTCTCGTACAACCCGTTCGAGAAGTCCCACGTCCACGTCGGCGATCAGATCGTGAACGTCATGCTGAAGGAGTTCTCCCGGCTCGACGGCGCGTTCGTCATCTCGGATGCGGGCAAGATCGTTTCGGCGTACCGCTACCTCGAGCCCTCCGCGGAGGGCGTCGACATCCCCAAAGGCCTCGGTGCACGCCACATGGCGGCCGGGGCGATCACGCGGGATACGAACGCGATCGCGATCGTCCTCTCCGAGAGCGACGGCCTCGTGCGCGCGTTCAAAGCCGGTGAAATCATCCTGGAGGTCGACCCGGAGGCGTACTGACATGGAGTGGCAGACGCTGATCGACGAGCCGGCCGTCATCGCGATGGCAGTGCTGGTGTTGGGGCTGGTCGTCGGCTATCTGGTCGGTCGGCTCAACAAGGAGCTGCTGTCAGCCTCGGGCGTCCCGGAGGCCGTCGAGGGGACGCCGTTCGAACGGACCGCCCAGTCGCTGGGCACGTCGACGGTCGAGATCGTCGCGAGACTTTCCTCGTGGTTCATCTACGGGATCGCCGTCCTCACGGCGATCCACATCGCCCAGCTGCTCGACACCGACGCCTTCTGGTTTCGCATCACGGAGTTCATTCCGCAGGTCTTCGTCGCCGTGCTCGTCCTCATTCTCGGGTTCATCATCGCCGACAAATCCGAACTGGTCGTCAGCGAGTACCTCCGCGGCGTCAAACTCCCCGACGTATCGGTGCTCCCCCGGCTGGTCAAGTACTCGGTACTGTACGTCGCGTTCGTCATCGCGCTGGGGCAGATCGGCGTCTACGTCCTCCCGCTGGTCGTCCTGCTCGTGGTGTTCGCGGCGGGCACTATCGTCGTCGGTGCGCTCGCGTTCAAGGACTTCCTCGTCTCGAGTGCCGCCGGCATCTACCTGCTACTCGAGCAACCGTACGGGATCGGCGACCGCGTCCAGATCGGAAAGCAGTCCGGCATCGTCCAGGAGGTCGACCTCTTCGTCACGAAGATCGAGGACGACTCCGAGGAGTACATCGTCCCGAACCGCAAGGTGTTCGAGGCCGAAATCGTCAGAGAACGAGAGTAGCCTCGAGTCGCGATCTCCGATCCATCACAGCGCGGGCTACTCCTCGAGTGAGAGTCCGGCGTGCCAGCGATCCGCCCCGGCCGCCCGCTTCGTCTCGTCCATCTTCGCGAGGAGGTGGGTCGCGAGCGAGGCGGTCTCGGCCGCGCGGGACTCGCCCTCGGTGCGAAACTCGCCGGTCTCGCGGTTGGCGTAGACGGAACAGACGGCGCCCGCGCGCAGGCCATAAAGGTTCGCCAGCGTGAAGATGGCGCTGGCCTCCATCTCGATGTTCTTCACGTTCGCTGCTTTGAGCTGATCGACGAGGTCGCTCGAGCCGGCGGCCTCGAACCCCTCGAAGCCGGGTCGGCCCTGGCCGGCGTAGAAGGAGTCGGCGCTCATCGTGATCCCGGTGTGGTAGTCGTAGCCGAGGCGTTCGGCCGCCGCGACGAGCGCCGAGACGACCTCGTAGTCCGCCGTCGCCGGGTAGTCCTCGCGGACGTACTCGTCGCTGGTACCCTCCTGGCGAACGGCGCCCGTGCTGATCACGAGGTCGCCGACGTCCATCTCGGCCTGCAGCGCGCCACAGGAGCCGACGCGGACGAACGTGTCGACGCCGACCCGGGCGAGTTCCTCGACGGCGATGGCCGCCGACGGGCTGCCGATTCCGGTCGAGGTGACCGAGATCGGAGTTCCCTCGACCGAGCCCGTAGCCGTCCGGTACTCGCGGTGGTGAGCCCGGAGCTCGTGGTCGTCCCAGTGGGCGACGATCTTCTCGAGCCGTTCGGGGTTGCCCGGCAGCAAGACCGTCCCGGCGACGTCGTCGGGGCCGACCTCGAGGTGGTACTGTACGTCCGCGTTCGGGTCCTCGCTGTCGCGTGCCATCGATTGACGGCGGTTCGATCCGACGCCGAATATAACTGCTGGACGAGCGTAGGGAGTGTATGGAGTCGGGAACGCTCTCGGAGACGTATCTGGCGGCGCTCCAGCACGGTCTGGTCGAGCTCCCGGCGGCGACGACGCGCGTCGGGGTCGTCCGCAAGCCGGCCCCGTGGTTTCACGCAACCGTCGACGAGAACGTCCCCGAACTCGGCCCGCCGGCCCCGCTGCTCGAGTCGGTCCAGGCGGCCGAGACAGACCTCAAGATGCAGGGACTCTGTGCGGAAAGGGCCCACAACGCCGCCTGGGACCGGGTCGACTTCGGCGAGCGGTATCGGTCGTCTCTCGAGGAGTCGCCGGCGGCCGAGTCGGCCCTCGAGGAACTCGCCGACCGGCTCGAGTCGGGCGAGTCGCTAGCGCTCGTCTGCTACGAGAACACCGAGAAGAAACGCTGCCACCGGACGATCCTCCGTGAGGTCCTCACACAGCGTGTCGACTGACGGTGGAACTGCCGGGGTCGCGACGCCACCACGCCCCCGTCACAGCGCGCCACAGTGGTCAGCGGGGTCGAACGGAGCGGTGACCGCACTCGAGCAGTACCAGCGGGGATCTCACTCGAGCATCTCCTGAGTAATGGTGTTCGGCAGGAGCTCGCCGAGCGTGTAGACGGTCGGCTCCTCGCCCTCGCCTTCGTCACAGACCACCTGGAGGTCGTCCGCACAGAACTCCGCGAGCGTCTGGCGACACATTCCACAGGGAGTGACGGCGTCCCGAGGACCCGAGCTGACGGCGATCGTCGAGAACTCGGTGTGGCCGTTCTTGACCGCCTCGGCGACGGCGACCTCTTCGGCGTGGAGGCTGTTGCTGTAGTTTGCGTTCTCGAGGTTACAGCCGACGAAGACCTCGCCGTCGGCGGTCTCGAGGGCTGCCCCAACGGTGTACTCGGAGTAGGGAACGTGGGCTGCAGACTGAATCTCGCGGGCGGGCTCGAGCAAGTCGCTGGTCGTCATGCCGTGTAGGTACCGCAGTCGCGTGCAAGAAGCCACCGACCGGTCCCGCGGGCCGGCGTCACTCGGCGTCGTCGATCGCCGTCTCGACGACGTGGCGGGCGTCGGCGACGAGGGCGTCGACCTCGTCGCTCTCGGCGTAGATCCGGACGTAGGGTTCGGTCCCGCTCGGCCGGACGAGGATCCACGAGGCGTCGGGGAACTCGAGGCGGACGCCGTACTCCGTGTCGACCGTCGCGTCGGGAAAGGCGTCGGGGAGGTCGGTCTCGAGGCGGGCCATCGCGTCGGCTTTGGCGGAATCGGCACAGTCGACGCTCATCTTTCGATAGGGGCGTTCGGTGACCGGCGCCCGGAGCGCGTCGGTGTCGCCGGCGTCGGCGACGAGGGCAGCGACCGCGGCGGCGCTCACGACGCCGTCGATCCAGCCGCCGAACCCGGTGTGGATGTGTTTCCACGGCTCCGCGGCGAAGACGACCGCCGTCCCCTCGGTCCCGCGGGCGCGTTCGCGAGCGATCCCCTCGTGGAGCGCGCCCAGTCGAACTCGCTCGACGCGGCCACCGGCCTCCCGGACGCGCTCGTCGATCCGCGCCGAGGCGTTCGGCGTCGTCACCACGACCGGGTCGTCGGCGTCGCTCTCGTCGGCGTAGTGGGCGGCGACGACGGCGAGAATCGTATCTTCGTGGATTACCTCGCCGTCCGGGTCGAGGACGACGAGGCGGTCAGCGTCCCCGTCGTGAGCCAGCCCCAGGTCAAACGAGCCGGCAGCGAGGAAGTCGGAGAACTCGGTAAGGGTCTCGGGCGTGGGCTTGCTCTCGCGGCCCGGGAAGTGACCGTCGACGGTCGCGTTCACCGAGACGACGGTCGCACCGAGTCGCTCGAGAACCTGTGGCGTCGCGAGCGCACCGACGCCGTTCCCACAATCGACGGCGATCGAATGGCCCGACAAGGGTCCGCGTTCGTTGGCGGCCGCCCCGCCGAAGGTCGCCTCGACGTAGTCGACGACGGCGTCGCGGTACGTCTCGAGGATCCCGAGGCGATCGGAGCGACCCCACTCGTCCCACGGTGCACAGGCGACGTCGTCCGCGACCCCTTCTTCGACAGCCCGTTCCGCTTCGCGGTCGTACTCGACGCCGTCTGCGAAGAGCTTGATTCCGTTGTCCGCCGGCGGATTGTGACTCGCGGTGATCATCGCGCCCTTGCGCCCGCGGGCGGCGAAGGCGAGTGCCGGCGTCGGCACCTGCCCGAGGCGGTAGACGTCCGCACCCGCGCTCTCGAGTCCTGCTTCCATTGCCGCGGCGAGCGCCGGTCCCGTTTCGCGGCCGTCGCGACCGACGACGAACGTCTCGCCGGGCGCGCCGGCGGCCTGGCCAACCGACAGCGCGAGCGACGGCGTGATCTCTTCGACCGGCCCGCGGATTCCGGCGGTACCGAACAGCGTCATGTCGGGTCGTTCCGCGAGGAGCTATTTATACTATCGGAGTACGCCACGGGAGGCCCGTAGTGACGGCGGATGCCGACGTGCTGGTCGAACGGTGAGGCCTCTCGGTCGGACGTCGGCGGCCGATACGAAACCGGGACGGCCGATCTGGAGGGTCGCGGTGAGCGGGAGAGTGCGTCCACCGGGACGGTCGAGTGTTACTCCGGTACCTCGTCGATGAGGACGACCGCTTCGCCGTCGATGACCGTCGCGTCGTCGTCGTCGTTGTAGATCGTCGTCTCGAGCCGGTACTGATTGTTGCCGAGGTCCTCGACGACTTCGACGCGGGCGGAGACGTGGTCGCCGATACCGACCGGTCCGCTGAACTCGAGATCCTGGGACAGGTAGATCGTGAGTCCGGGGAGCCGTGCCAGCGCGGCACTGATGAGTCCGGAGACGAGCGTTCCGTGGACGATCCGTTCACCGAACCGGGTGTCGGCGGCGAACTCCTCGTCCAGGTGGAGCCGGTTCGTGTCGCCGCTGACTTCGGCGAAGTTCCGGACGTCGGATTCGGTGATCGTCTTCTCGAAGGTGACGACGTCACCGACCTCGATCTGTCCCGCGTCGTCGACCGTCCGATCGAACTCCCACTCGAGGCTGGAGTATTCGACGGAGTCGATCGGCGCCGGTACGCTGTCGCCGTTCGACTGTTGGTCGAGCGTTACGGGAAACATCGTCGAGACGGCGGCTCGGTTCGCGGCGGTCGCACTCTGGAGGAAGCTCTGTGTCATCGCCGACCAGGCGGAGGTGATGGCAGCGAGGTTGTCTTCCCCAGGATTCTTGTATCCCATCTATGCGCCCTTAGAGGGGGAGCGTTATGACTTCTTTGGCTCGGCCAATCACGGTTTACGACGGAATGATGACCATAATTTCTAATTTCCGAGGCTGGAACGACCCGCCCATTTATTGATGACCGCACGCCCGACGGCCGCCCAGTGACGGGAGACGAGTAGCCCGTGAGCCGGCGGTCCCAAGCGCCGGTCGCTCTGCTGTATGGAACGGTCCCACAGCCTGACCGGTTCCGACGATGCCGACCCATCCGTTCACGCGAACCTCACGGTCGCTCATGTGAACCGCCTTCGGGGCCACCAACTCCGGCCGAATCGATCGCTTCACCCTGCTGTCTCCCGACGCCGGATCCCCTCTCGACTCGTGGATCGGCGACGCTGTCGACGGCACCATCGAGCGGGTCGAATACCTTCGCCACCGCAAGAATACCTTCGAAACCACTGAGTACCATTAAATGGTAAATGGTGGAAAGGCTTATTAGCACCGGGCTCCTCCTATGTGTTGATGACGGACGACTCCGACCGATCGCCCTGGTTCCCGCCTGCGATGTTCACAGAGCAGATGCAGGAGGCAGGCGAGCAAGTCGCTGAATCCCAGCAGGACCTGATGCGAAAGATGATGCAGGCAAGCACGTCGACGCCGTTCGACGACCTCTCGTCGTTCGGCCCGATGAACATGGGTACCGCGACGTTCAAAGCTCGCGTCCAGAGCGGCGGTCGGATCAGTATTCCCGAACCCGAACGGGAAGCCCTCGATATCGAAGAGGGCGACATCGTCCAGACGATCGTCGTCCCAGTCAAACGCAACCGAGAAGATACCCAATGACTCAGAACCCACTCACCGCAGTCTTCACCGCACAGCGCACCGCAGTCGAACAGTCCCAGAACCTCACCCACGACGCCCTCGAGGCCCAGTCGAACTCGCTCTCGGCGTTTACCAACGCCCTCGAGTCCTCAGGCGCGCTCGTCGAGTCCAACGCGGACATGACGAAAGGCGCGGCCCACGCGTACCTCGACGCCCTCGAGGCGTCGATGCCCGAGGACGCCGCGAACTTCGACGAACTCCGCGAGTTCGTCGACGAGAGCGTCGACTCGGCCACCGAAGCCCAGTCGCAGTCGCTCGAGGCCATGACCGAAGCGATGGCGGAGTCCGAAGCCGCCTTCGAGGAATTCACCGCGAGCTACTCCGAGGTCGTCGACACGTCGTTCGACGCGTTCCTCGAGGCCCACGAACAGGTCGAAGAGAACGTCTCGGCCGTCGCCGAGAACGTCGAAGAGGCCGCCCAGGAGATCGACGTCTCGGCGTAAAAAAGCTCAGCCTTTTTACGTAAGCTGCCCATTTATACACCAATGTCAGACTCACAACAGCCCCAGGCGCAGAACTGGAACGCATTCGTCGAACAGTGGAACGAACAGCTGCTCGAGGCGCTCGAGAACAACATGGAGGCACAGGCACAGTTCGTCGAGAGCTGGTCCGAAACCGTCGGCGAAGTAAGCGACGAAAACGAGATCTCCGACGGCGTCGAAGGCTACGCGCGAGCCTACGAGACGTGGATGAACGCCTCGAAGCAGATGGTCGACCGGGTGAACGACTCGATCGAAGGCGAAGACGTCGACGTCGAGGAGTTCCGCGACATCTGGCTCAACACGGCCAACGAGGCGTTCAAAGACGTGATGTCGACGACCGCCTTCGCCCGGATGACGGGCGAGACCGTCGGCGACGTCCTCGAACTCCAGCAGGAGGCCGACGAGGCGTCCCAGGAGACCCTCCGAACGCTCGGATTCGCGACCGAGGAGGGCGTCGTCGAGGTCGGCGACCGACTCGTCGAACTCGAGCGCCGCCAGCACGCCGTCGAGCAAAAACTCGACCGCGTCCTCGACCACCTCGAAGACGAACAATGAGAAACCCGTACGCAACCGCACTCGAACTCCAGCGACAGACCTGGGAGAACGCCGCCGACCTCGCCGAGAAGACCCAGGTCGCCCCGGAACGCACCGAGACCCTAGAGAACGTCGAGGTCGGCCAGACGCCGAGCGAGGTCGTCTACGAGGAGAACAAACTCGAGCTCCTCCACTACGAGCCGATGACCGAGGAGCAACACGACGTCCCGATCCTCGTCACCTACGCGCTGATCAACAAGCCGTACATCCTCGACCTCCAGCCCGACCGATCGGTCATCCGGACGCTGCTCGAGGCCGGCTTCGACGTCTACATGATCGACTGGGGCGAGCCCTCGAAGCTGGACCGGAAACTGTCACTCGACGACTACGTCAACCGGTACATCGACAACTGCGTCGACGTCGTCCGCGACCGCTCGGGCCAGGACGCGATCAACATCCTCGGCTACTGTATGGGCGGGACGATGTCGGCCATGTACGCGGCGCTCTACCCGGAGAAGGTCAAGAACCTCGCCCTGATGGCCGCCGGCCTCTGTTTCGCCGGCGAGGGTGGCGTCCTCGAGCTGTGGGGTGCTGAAGACTACTACGACCCCGAGACCGTCACGGACACGTTCGGCAACGTCCCCGCGGAGTTCCTGGACGTCGGCTTCGCCCTGATGGACCCCGTCGCGAACAACGTGACGAAGTACGTTCGGTTCTACGACAACGTCGAGGACGAGGACTTCGTCGAGAACTTCGCGCGGATGGAGCGGTGGCTCTCGGAGGGCATCGACGTCGCGGGCGTCGCCTACGAGGAGTTCATCCGCGACATCTACCAGGAGAACAAGCTATTCAAGAACGAACTCCACCTGGGCGGCGAACACGTCGACCTCGAGAAGATCGACATGCCCGTCCTCCAGATCGTCGCCGAGTACGACCACCTCATCCCCCCGGGTGCATCCAAACCGTTCAACGAGGTCGTCTCCACCGACGACACCGAGATCATGGAGTTCGCGACGGGCCACATCGGAATGTCCGTCTCCTCGCGCAGTCACGCCGAACTCTGGCCGGACGTCTGTGAGTGGTTCGAAGCGCGCTCGGTCGTCGAGGCCGAACCGGACGCGCCCGACCAGGGAGATGCGGATGCCGCACTCGCCGGGGACGCCGCTGGCGGTTCGTCTGGAGCCGCCGACCTCACCAACGGCGGCGAAGCCGTCGAGAACGGTGGTGACGCCGAGGTCTCGTCCGCCATCGAGAGCGAGACCGACGACTTCACCGAGCTATCCGGCGTTGGTCTGGCGTACGCCGAGGACCTCCAGCAGGCGGGCATCGAAACGTTCGACCAGCTCGCCGCGGCCGACGTCACAGAGCTCGCTGCGGAGACGGGGATCGCTCCCAGTCGGATCGAAGACTGGATCGAACAGGCACAGTCCCGGTAACTGCGCGACGAGCACGGGCTTCGAGTCGGGTTTTCGCGGCGACGTCGGAAGCTGACTGCGTAGCGACAGGTGCACGTACTGTTAGTTGACACGTCATTATATACCGGCGGAGGTCGAATGGGCAGTGACAATGTCTATGGACGGACGCACCTGTGTCATCACAGGCTCGGCACGCGGTATCGGGCGAGGCATCGCGGAGTACCTCGGCGCGGAGGGCGCAAACGTCGTCATCAACTACCGGTCCTCCGAAGGGGCGGCACACGAAGCCGTCGAGGCGATCGAAGCCGCCGGCGGCCAGGCCGTCGCTGCGCAGGCCGACGTGGCCGACCGCGAGGAGGTCGTCAACATGCGGGAGGTCTGTCACGAGGCGTTCGGCCCGGCGGACGTCCTCGTGAACAACGCCGGTATCACCGCTGACACGCAGTTCACCGAGATGACCCGCGAGGAGTGGGATCGCGTCATGGACGTCAACTTAGGCGGGATGTTCAACTGCACCCAGGAGTTCTACGACGACATCTGGAACGCCGGGGAGGGCCGACTGATCAACATCTCGAGCGTCGTGGGCAAGCAGGGCAACTTCGGCCAGGCCAACTACGCCGCCGCCAAGAGCGGGATGTTCGGCTTTACCCGGACGATCGCCCTCGAGCTCGCCAAGGGCGGCTCGACGGCTAACTGCGTCGCCCCCGGCTTTACGGCCACCGACATGCTCGAGGGAGTTCCGGACAAGGTGCTCGATCGGATCGTCGCCGGCATTCCGCTCGAGCGGCTGGCGGAGGTCGAAGACATCGCCGCAGTGGTCCGGTTCCTGGCGAGTGAAGACTCCTCGTACGTCACCGGCGAAGTGATCGACGTCAACGGCGGGATGGACCTTTAGCCCGACGACACGACCCGGGAGTTGGCCGACGACGACATCTTCGGGAGGTGCGTGACGTTCGCTCAAGAACGGATCGTGCGATGCGGAACGTTTTGAGGTTCGGCGAATATTGTGAGCTATGGTAACGCCACGCTCGTTCTATCACGTCGCACTGAAAGTGCCGGACGTCGATGCGGCCGTCGCCTTCTACGCGGCCCACCTCGAGGGTGAACTCGTCGAACACACCCAGCCCGCCGCGGACGAATCGGGGCCGACGGCCGTCGAGTACGCAGCGCTGTCCGTCGGCGACAAACTCGTCTACGTCTTCGACCGTGCACCGTACGAGGCTGCGGGGCTCGTCGAGGAGTTGCCGTACGGCTTCCTCCACTTCGGATACGTCGTCGACGACGTCGATGCGGCCGCCACAGAGCTCGAGGATGCGGTCAGCTTCGTCATGGAACCGACCGTCTTCGGCGACCTGAACGTCGCGTTCTTCGAGGGCCCCGGGGGGACGAGGATCGAACTGATCGAACCTCTCGACTGACTCGGCGACACGTTGAGAACACAACCGACCGTGGGCCACCCGGAGTACACGACCGCCCGTACAGCCACCGGAGAACGCGGCCGACTGCACGTCACCCAGTGGCGAACCCCGTGTGACGGACGACCGATTACTGCTTGCGTTTCTCTTTTTCCAGTACGCGAACGTTCTCGATCCCGGTGTCCGGATACTGGCCGTTTTCGTCTTTCTCGACGGCTTTGACCATGTCCCAGACGACGTTGAGACCAGTCGTCACGCCCTCGAGGGCCTCCATCTCGCAGCCGGTCTTGCCGGTCGTCTCGACCCCGACCTCGAGTTCGATCCGGTCGTCGCGCAACTCGAAACCGGTGTCGACGTTCGTGATCGGAATCTGGT
>LFCJ01001425.1_pt1 | contig 16630 bp, 14 predicted proteins | sample 643141 | NCBI WGS metagenome assembly LFCJ01 (sample SAMN03766243, study PRJNA286221) | soda lake metagenome | biome: soda lake; feature: Kulunda steppe; material: water; isolation source: sample B1-Br-g2 brine of Lake Bitter-1 | place: Russia: Kulunda steppe | collected 2010-07 | reverse complement strand
TAGCCTCTGGCCGAGGGCAAGGCGTTCGTTAGGCATGTTCGTTTCTGCCCAGCCAGAGGCGCTAATACTCTTGGTTCCGCCAGTCTACCGAAGAGCGATGAGAAATCACTTGATTCCAATGATAATGAATGAAACCGGTAGCGCCGAACCGCCCGATTCCTGAAAGATGGATTATACTCGATCGATCGCGAGCCCGTCGACGATTTCACCCTCTGCGATCGCGACGTCGAACGGCTCAAGCGTTTCGTTGCCGAGTATCCAAGTCGGCTCGCTCCCAGCGGGTTCGATACGGTACCGATCGCTCGAGAAGTTCGTCACCCAGGTGTAGCCACCTCGTTCGTTGGTGCGGACCGCGTTGGGAAGTCGATCGCTGTGAGCGATACCTGCTCGGTCCAGCCGTGGTCGGACGAGTTCGTCGACGAGATCGGCGTCTGGCCAGACGCCGCAATAAACGACCGTACCGTCGCCAACCGCATGTTCGACGATTGCCGCTCGGCCTGACTCGATTCCGTCCGTACAATATTCATAGAGCGGATCGGCGGTGTCGACGTCGAGCCACTCCGCCCACGTTTGGAACGTGTAGGTTTCGTTGCTGGTTCCCGTAGGTGAAACGCCCGTTTCGATCTGTGATGGTAACGACTCGTGCTGATCGACGGTTGCACCAACGAGGTCAGAGAGCGGACCCGGTTGTGCTACGGGCCGAAGCTTGTTGTACTCGTCTTTGACCCCCGTACGCGGACCGAACAACAGCTGTCCGCCGTCCTCGACGTACTCGGTGAGCCGATCGGCCAATTCGTTAGCAACAAGGTGCAACGCGGGTGCTACGACAACGTCATACTCCCCAAGATCAGTAGTTGGATGGACGACATCGACCTGAACGCCATAGGCACGAACTGCACCATAGAACGACGCGAGCAGGCTCCAGTAATCGGACGTCGGTGCGTGGGGCTGTTCGCTAAGGGCCCACAGGTTATCGTAATCGAACAACAGCGCAACAGGGGCAGCAACATGGTCAATGTCACCTAGTTCGTCCAGTTCAGCAACTGCCTGCATGGCATCGTGATAGCCCCGATCTGGCTCCCCATTCTGCTTGCGGAGTCCTGCGTGATACTGTTCTTGTCCCTCGAGACAGCGCCGCCAACGGAAGTACAGTACTGCATCAGCCCCATGGGCGGTTGCATGGTGAGCCCACAGCCGCATTGCACCCTCTCCGGGCTGGGGACAGAACGGTGGCCAGTTGACATCACCTGGTTGTTGTTCCATCACCCAGAACGGACGGTCAAGGGCGCCACGATAGAGGTCGTGGTCCATCCCAACCTGGTCAGGGTCGCCGGCTCGCAACTGGTCACGTGTTGGATCAGCTTGATACCGGTCCTGTACGAAGCCTGTTGGGTAAGAGTCCCAGGAAACGAGGTCGAGATCCTCGCTGATGGCGTACGCATCGAGCGTCGGGAATCGCCCCATGAAATTGTGGGTTACGAACCAGTCCGGGTTCACATCTCGTATCAGTTCGGCGTGCAGTCGGTTGTACGAAACAACTGAGTCGCTCGAAAACCGGGCATATTCGAGGAGTCGCGAGGGGTGGTGTTCGGCGGGCGTCGGCCCCGGAGGATCAATCTCCTGGAACGACGTGTATCGCTGGCTCCAGAAAGTGGTCCCCCACGCGTCGTTGAGCGTCTCAATAGTGTCGTATTTGTCTTCAAGCCACTCACGGAACGCGTCGGCACAGTCGTCACAGTAACAACGGACGGTGCGGTGACAACCGAATTCGTTGTCCGTTTGCCAACCAACAACGTGTGGGATATCGGCGTAGCGGTCGACGAGTGTTGTCACGATTCGTTTGGTCTCCTCGCGGTAGGCCGTGGAGTTGAAACAGTAATGGCGTCGACTACCGAACTCCCGGACCGTCCCATCGGGGTCTTTCTGCAGAATTTCGGGGCGATCGTCGACTAACCACTTCGGTGGCGTTGCAGTAGGTGTACAGAGGACTGTCTGCATGTCGTACTCTCCCGCCAGTTCGACAGCGTCGTCCAACCAGTCGAAATCGAACTCGTTGCGTTCTGATTCAAGCGTGGACCAGGAGAACTCACCCATTCGGACGTACTCGAGGCCGGCCGAAGCCATTTTCTCGAAGTCGTTCTCCCAGCGTTCCTGTGGCCAGTGTTCCGGAAAATAACAGACACCAATACTCATATGAGTACGTCATACCATCGCTACCTAAACATTGCCATCAATTACTCTCCCACAAACTACAGGACTCGTGTGCTGATCTGTGGCTCAGTTCATCTATTTCGAGTTTAGAAGCCACTACATTAAAGAGGTCGATAGACAAAGAACAGCCATGTCCGAAAGCAGCCAAGTAGTACAACGAATCGTCAAAAGCGGTGTCGTTGCAGTGCTCCGTGGTGTCTGTGAAGCTCAGATTGCACCAGTTTCCCGAGCGATCTACGAGGCAGGTGTTGGAGCGATCGAGGTCACCGCCGACGGAAGCCGCGTTGGCGAGAAGATCGCAGCAGTGGATCGTGAACTGGCTGATACCGATGCCGTTGTCGGCGCGGGAACCGTTCTCGATTCACCAACGGCACAATCCGTCATCGAAGCGGGAGCGACGTTCGTTCTCGCTCCCGACTGTAATCCGGAGATGATCCGGACCTGTAACCGTCAGGAGGTCGTCTCTATCCCCGGCGTGATGACTCCGACAGAAGCCGTCACGGCGATCGAGGCCGGTGCAGACATACTGAAAATGTTTCCTGCGACGACTGTCGGTCCTGGGCATGTCAGCGCGCTCCAGGGACCGCTTAGAGGGATTGATATCATGCCCACCGGTGGTGTGTCGACCGAGAATGTGGCCTCGTTTTTCGACGCTGGTGCCGTTGCCGTCGGCGCTGGCAGTGCGCTTGTCGATTATGACGCCATCGACGATGACGACATGCAACAGGTCCGCAAAACCGCTGGCGAGTTCGTCGATGCCGTCGAATCGGCTCGATCGCAGTAACGAATACTCTCGTCAAACCCGGAATTGCTCACCTCTTACAACTCTACACCCACGCAAGTATCAAACCTCTGGGACTGCTTATCGTTTGATACCACCGTCTGCGTCTTCGATGACTGTATCAACCGCCGAGGGAGTCACAACGGCGACATCTCCGGCGATCGTCCGTTTCAGTGCGGCAGTCCCAGCACCGTACTCTAGGGCGCTCGAGACGGAGCCTTCTGCAAGATAGTTTGCGAGGAAGCCCCCTACAAAGGCGTCGCCCGTCCCGATCGGATCTTCCGTCTCCGCCTCGAACGCCGGCTGATCGTGAACGTGACTGTTTTTGTCGATCGCGATCGCACCGTCGCTTCCCTGTGTCAACACGATGATATCCGGTTCGTGCATCGTTGCGAGCTCTCGGAGGATTTCCTCGTCACTGCCGGTCTCTCCGAGGACGACTCGCGCATCGCGTGCTGCAATGACGGCAATGTTGACCGAGTCGAAGAGCGGAACACACGTCGATCGGGCGTCCTCGGGCGACCATAGCTTTGAGCGGTAGTTGAGATCGAAGACTGTTGTGGTGTCGGCTTCCTGAGCTTGCTTGAGCAGCGTTGCGGTCGTCTCCTGGAGCTGCTCTGACAGCGCCGGCGTGATGCCGCTCGTATATAACGCGTCCGTCGTTTCAAGATCGATTCCGTCGGCAAGCTCCGACGGCGTCGCCGTCCTGATCGCGGCGTCCGTGCGATCGTAGATGACGTTCGTCCCGCGTGGTTCGCCGCCGTGTTCGATGTAGTAGGTTCCCTGCCGTCCCTGCTGAGCCCACGTCACGTTTGTCGTGACGCCGTGGCTCTGTACCTCTCGTGTGACCCGTCGGCCGAGTGGCGAATCCGGGAGCTTGGACACCCATGTGACATCTACACCGAGATTCGACGCGGCAATTGCGACATTACTCTCGGCACCAGCGGTTCGGAAGTCGAGTTCCGTTGCGGTCTCGATTCGCTCACCGGGCTCCGGCGATAGACGGAGCATCGTTTCGCCAAACGTTACCACTGAAGACATACAAGCGGATTTAGTTGGGTTCAAAATATATCTTTTCCATCTCTGCGGAATACATTCGGAGCCGATTGCAGGAACCGACTCGAATCAACTTCGGAATCGGGTAGTAGCGCTCTTCTGCGGGAAGCGAGCTCAGCCGCGACAGTAGTCAGGAAGCGTATCGTCTTGCATGACTCCGGTCCGTCCACCGTCGACTAGCAGGTTTGACCCAGTAATGAACGCTGCATCGTCGCTGGCGAGAAATGCCGCCACACCAGCGACGTCTTCAGGCGTTCCGATCCGGCCAAGTGGATGAATCGACTCGACGTGTGCACGCTTGTCCTCAGGGAGTTCCTCGCGGGTTCGTTCGACCTCGATCCATCCCGGACTGATTGTGTTGACGCGAATCTCCGGACCAAGATCTAGTGCCATTGCACGGGTCATACCATTTATACCGGCTTTGACGGCATTGTACGGGAAGAGCGATGGCATCGTCAGCATCGCATGGTTCGACGAGACGTTGATAATGGAACCTTCATCCATGTGTTTGACAGCATGTTTCGCACACAGCCAGTACGCCCGGAAGTTCGTCTCGACGACGAATTCCCAGTCGTCAAGCGTGGCATCCGTGGTGCTTGTCTCCGTCTGGACGCCGGCGTTGTTTACGAGAACGTCGATACCGCCGTACTCCTCAGCGGTCGCATCTAACAGGGCTTCGACGTCGTCAGGGTCGCGCATGTCTGCCTGGACGAACAGCGCCTCCCCATCATCGTCGCGTATCGATTCCGCAACTGCTGTCCCACCTTCGCTTGTTCGTCCAGTGATCACGACCGACGCGCCTTCGGCAGCGAACCGTCGAGCGATACCGCGGCCGATACCGCGAGTCGATCCAGTGACAACGATGACTGCGTTCGCAAAGCGACCCGGACAGGGCGTTGCGGGCGATTGCTGTGATCGGTCCTGCATAGATCACCACTCCGCGACACTACCGTCGTCATGTTCCCAGACCGGGTTGTGCCAGTCGACGTCCTGTTGTGCACGCTTGCGAACGACAGTCTCGTCGATCTTGATCCCGAGTCCCGGACTGTTCGGTAGAGGCACGTAGCCATCCTCGTACGCGAAGATGGACGGATCCGCGAGGTAATCCAGTACATCGCTCGTCTCATTATAATGGATGTCGAGACTCTGCTCCTGGATCAGCACGTTCGGCGAGCAGGCATCAACCTGAATGCACGATGCGAGTGCGATCGGACCAAGCGGACAGTGAGGAGCCACCGCGATGTCGTAGGCCTCGGCCATGCTCGCAATCTTGTGTACTTCAGTGATGCCGCCAGCGTGGGAGAGATCGGGCTGGATCAGGTCGACGACGCCTTGCTCGAACAGGGACTTGAAATCCCACCGCGAGAACATCCGTTCACCCGTCGCGATCGGGATCGTCGTATGCTGGGCGATTTCTGGAAGCGCGTCGTTGTGCTCGGGGAGTACCGGTTCTTCGATGAACATCGGCTCGAACGGCTCCAGAGCGGCAGCGAGTCGTTTGGCCATCGTCTTGCTCACGCGGCCATGAAAATCGACGCCGATGTCGACCTCGTCGCCGACGGCGTCCCGAACTTCCGCGAGTCGGTCGCGGGCCGCATCGACGGCTGCGGGCGTGTCGATCCGTCGCAGTTCGGGTGTCGCGTTCATTTTCAGTGCGGTGAACCCGGCGTCGACCTTTTCGGCGGCTGCTTCGCCGACATCGGCCGGTCGATCGCCGCCGATCCACTGGTAGACGCGGATTCGGTCCCTGGCTGGGCCACCGAGCAGTTCGTATATCGGCGCATCGAACTGTTTGCCCTTGATATCCCACAGCGCTTGATCGATGCCGGCAATAGCGCTCATCAGCACCGGGCCGCCACGGTAGAAGCCGCCACGGTAGAGTCGCTGCCAGTGATGTTCGATTCGGGAGGGATCCCTACCGAGCAGATAGCCGTCCATCAGTTCTTCGACGGCGCTACGAACGCTTTTCGATCGGCCTTCGACGACAGGTTCGCCCCAGCCGACTGTGCCGTCGCTGGTCGTTACCTTGAGGAACAGCCACCGTGGCGGTACCTCGAACAGTTCGTACTCGGTTATTACAGTCTCGCCGGAGTCGTCGCTCCGTGGGGCTGCGTCGGTCGTATTATCGGTCATCGTTCGTGTTGGTAGTCATGTTTCGTAATATCGGTCAGCTGTCTGTTCGCCATATCGGTCGTCTGTGTATTAGTCAGTTCAGGTATCGTCGTATCTCCCACGACAATCGCCGTCTCTCGAGATCGGTCGTGCGAGAGCCGAGCGAGGAGCGGTGTCAAACTCCTTTTCCGCCGGTGTTCGACAGCCCCTCAACGAGCCACTTTCGGACGAGGGTGAACAGTATGACGACCGGAACCGCCGTCACGACTGCGGCTGCGGTGACTGCACCCCAGTCGACCTGCTGGGCCGTCTGGAAGAGTTGCAGTCCAAGCGGCAGGGTTCGAGTCCCTGTCGACTGCGAGAGGATTGACACGAACAGATAGTCGTTCCACGAGCCAACGAACGCATAGAAGCCGGCGACAGCGATCCCCGGCAGCGACAGTGGAACGATGATCTGATACATGATCTGCAAATGGCTACAGCCGTCCATCTTCGCGGCCTCGTCTAGTGCCTCGGGGATCGCATCGAAGTATCCCTTCAATAGCCATACGACGAACGGTAACACGCCGACGGCGTGAGCGAAGACGAGTCCAACCCTGGTGTCGACCAGTCCGATCCGGAACATGACCGTAAAGAACTGAATCAACACCAGCACCAGCGGCAGCATCTGACTCGAGATGAGCCCCAATACGACGTAGTCCCGTCCGGGATACTCGAACCGGCTCACCGAGTACGCCGCCGGAATGCCGACACCTAGCGTAAGCACCGTCGTTGCAATCGCTATCACCGTCGAGTTGATAAAGTACCGGAGAAACGTCTCGTTGGACAGCACCGTCGCATAGTTCTCGATCGTCAGATGGGCGAGCGGCAACAGGTTGAGCTCTCGGGCGCGCAGCATGTCGTCAGTGACGATCGAGGACCTGATCAGCCAGAAGATCGGGAGCAACAAGAACCCGTAGTACAGCAGGAGCATCGCGTAGACGAACATTGCTCGGCGGACGGTCATCTCGTCGTCGAGGTGGGCGTCGAATCTGGTAACAAGTGGTTGGAGCATCAGTCGAAGTCCTCCAGTTTGATGTAGACGACAGTAAACGTCATCATGATAATGAGCATTACGACGCCGATACTGGCCGCGTAACCGAGAGCGTACTGCTGGAACGCCTCTTTGTACACGTACGTTGGTAACACTTCGGTCGTCCGGAGCGGGCCGCCACCGGTCGAGAGCCAGACGAAGTCGAAGTTGTTGAACGTGTATAAGACGTGTAGGACAATCATGATCATCGAGACGTACGAGATATTCGGCAGCGTAATATATCGGAACTGCTGGACTGCCGACGCACCGTCCATTTCAGCAGCCTCGTAGAGATCGTCGGGAATCGACTGCATCGCCGCGAACAATGCGATCGCAAAGAACGGGGCGTTCTTCCAGACGTGCATCAGGATGATCAGCGGCAACGCCCACGTCGTACTGGAGAACCAGTAGTTCGTCGGCAGACCGACGCTGCTGAAAACGAGGTTGACGAGCCCGTATCCGGGCTGGACAAGCCAGTTGAAAATGATGACGATCACGATGACTGGCAACACCCACGTCACCATTGTGACGCTCCGAAAGAGCTGGATTCCCGGGACCTTCTGTTTGAGCAGTAGCGCGAGCCCGAGCCCGAGCAGGAACTGGAGGGCAACCGAAACGCCGGTGAGCACTGCCGAGTTCCACAAGGCGGTCCAGAACACCGAATCCTGGACGAGCGCCCGATAGTTCGACAGGGCGGCGAACTCCCGAATTTCGGGCTGAAGGAACGACCGGGTCTGGAAACTCATCAGGATTCCGTCGAGGATCGGATACAGGATAATGACGCCCATCAACAGGGCGGCGGGGAGTAACAGCCCCCACCCTAGCCACGTCTCCGTCGAAAGCGAGACGAACTGTTTTCGGTACTTCGAAAGTCTGTCCGTGGTCGTAGCCATGATATTATGATACCCGACCCGCGTTCGATCGCGGCGTGCTGTTTGGTGTGCGTCTCATCGGATCACTTACTCCGCAGACGGATCGAGGTTGACGTCGGCCTCCTCGAGCGTCTGTGCAAGCTCATCGGCGGCCTCGCCGGGTGTCTGTTCGTCGAAGATGACGTTCTCGATCGCGTCGTAGATCGCTTCACGAACCGTGCCCCACGCGATCGGTGCCGGAGCGACACCGTTCTCGAACGCGTCGGTGAACGCCATGTAGTCTTCGTTGTCGATCGTCGATTCGACGTCTTCGTGAACGGGCGTTGCGATCGCGCCTGCGTCGACTTCGGCCAACTGCTCGAGCCCCTCTGGACTGGAGAACGCCGATGCGACTGCCATCCCGTTTTCGAGGTTATCCGAATGCGCGTTCAACATTAGCGGTTTGACTTCCATGTACGTCGCATCCGTCGCGTCCGAGTGTGTCGGCAACAGCGAGACTGCCGTGTTCTCGTCGAGCATCGCTTCCTGTTGGTCCGTGTCGCGGAACACGTCGATCCACGGTCCGCAGTGGATCATTGCGTGGTCTCCTTCGGTGTAGCCGACATCGTTCGTCTCCCACCCCGCACTCCGGTAATCGGTGCTGGCCGTCGGCTGATCGCCATGGAACAGTCGGTAGTAGATGTCGTCGAGAACCGGTTCGAACGTGCCCGCGTCCGCCTGGAGTGCCCATCCATCGCCGTCCCACTCGTACAGCGATCCATCGGTGTGCTGATAGACGTGTGAGAGGAACTCCTGTGTGACACGGACTTCACCACGCTCCGTGGTCAGGTGGAAGCCGTTCATGTCGTCGTGATCCTCGTTGATCGTTCCTGCGAGTTCCATGAACTCGTCGATCCCCGACGGTGGGCCGTCCTCGTAGCCGTACTCCGCGAGCACATCCTTGTTGTATACGAGTGCGCGACCGTTCCCCGTGTAGGGAAGCGCCCAGAGTTCGTCCTGGAAGCGGAACGCGTCGAGTGCGCTCTCGAGGAAGCCATCGAAGTGTGGCACCTCGTCAGTTCGGTCAGTCAGGGGTTCGATGATGTCCGCGCCGACGTAGTCGCCGGGATGCTCGATCACACCCTCGATGACGTCCGGCGTTCCCTGACGCCCACCCGTAAGGACGTTTTGGCGCAGGTCGCTGTAGGCGTATCCGGTTATCTCCAGCTCCCTGTCGGTTTCCGATTCGACCGTTTCGGTGAGCCAATCGTTGACAGGTTGGTGGGTGTCGCTGTCTCCTTCGACCCACCAGAACGTCAGTTGATCGCTTCCGTCACCGAGGCAGCCGGCAAGCGAGGCGGCTGCTGTTGCACCAGTAGCTTTCAGCATGTCGCGTTTACTAATCTCTCTCATTGCTGTATAACTACTATACCTAACTATCAATATAAACATTTCCATCCGAACGGCACGAAATTCGACACACTCTGTCCTCGCCACAAGCGACAGTGAGTAGGCGACGACGCCGGTAGCGGTCGATCGCTCTCAGTTCAGCGCTGGAAGATAAGCTTCGTTAGCGTCGATCAGTTCTTCAGTCATCTCGTGAATTTCGTCGAGCCCGAGTTCGGCCGCCGTCAGTGGATCGAGCTTGACCGCCTGGTGGACGGCCTCGCGGTCACCGTCGAGTGCGCCGTTCACCGCAAGACGCTGGACGTTCACGTTCGTTCGATTGAGCGCGACCAGCTGTGGCGGTAGTTCGCCGACCGAGCACGGGTGGACCCCCGTCCCGTCAACGAGACACGGAACCTCCACACACGCATCGTTCCCGAGGTTCTGGATGTGCCCCGTTCCGTTGGGAACGTTGAGATTGAGCCGTCGGGGTGTGTCCGTCTCGAGCGAGTGAATGAGTCGGGAGGCGTACTCCTCCGAGCGCTCGATCGAGACATCGTCGGGATCGATGTCCGCCAGTGCGTCGTCCCGCTCTTCGGAGCGCTCTTTCCACCCCTCGAGATATGTCGCGGTCTGCATCCGCTCAGCGTAGTTCGTCCCAGTCAGGTCGTCGATCAGTTCGCCGTCGGTCCGGAAGTACGGGAAATACTCCGAATTGTGATGGCTCGATTCGGTGACAAACGCTCCGAAGTGTTTCAACAGCTCGAACCGGACGGTGTCCTTTCTGTAGGTCTCCTCGTCGGTCATCGCTTCCTCGAGCATCGGATAGACATCCTCTCCCTGCCACTCACATTCTAAGAACCACGCGATGTGGTTGATTCCGGCGACCCAGTAATCGAGTTCGTCCTGTGGTACGTCGATGTACTCCGCAATCGCCTCCACGGTGTGGGGGACGCTGTGACAGAGTCCAACGGTCTCGATGTTGGTCGCTTCCTCCATCGCCCAACAGACGATCGCCATCGGATTCGTATAGTTCATTAGAAGGGCGTCCGGGCACAGTTCCTCCATGTCGTCGGCGATCTCGAGCATCGTCGGGATCGTCCGAAGTCCCCTGAAGATTCCACCCGGCCCCAGCGTGTCACCGATCGATTGCCTGACGCCATATTTTTCGGGGATGCGAATTTCGTTTTCGAACGGCTCCGTCCCGCCGACGTTAATCATGTTGAGCACGTAGTCGGCGCCATCGAGCGCTTTGCGTCGGTCAGTCGTCGATTCGATCGTCGCGCCAACACGACTGTTTTCGACCATTCTCTCGGCGACCTTGGTTGTCTGTGCGAGTCGGTGCTCGTCAATATCCATCAGCGAAATCGTACTGTCCTCGAGTGCCTCGAACGAGAGGATGTCCCCAATCAGGTTTTTGGCGAAGACCATGCTTCCTGCTCCGATGAACGCAATCTTTGTCATACGAGTACTCATAGCCGGTCGACGTTATAAAATTACTGATTGAAAGTTACAGAAATAATATTAGGGATGACTCTCTCGCTGCGATCATGCCGGCCGGGACCACGAGATTGAGTCGCCTGCTAATTGCTCGGACGAGTACTCTTGTGGATATTCGGGCTGTTACGCAGGGACGTCGACCGACTGCTCGTCGGTCTCGATCGATGCGTTCTTTACAGCTTCGCCGGTGTCGGCCGCGAAGAGGTGGACGTTCTCTTCGGGGAATTCGACATAAATCTCGCGGCCGGGGTCCCAGCGCGGCGTGCCGTCGATCGATGCCGTGTACGACTCACTACCGATATCGATGTTGACGTGGGCGACATCACCGAGCGGTTCCACAACGTTGACGCTTGCTTCGATCGCGTTCGGCGTATCCGCCGTGACGACCGTGATGTCCTCGGGTCGGATTCCGAGAACGTACTCCGTTCCGTTCGGCCCCAGCGACTCGGCCGTTTCCGTTGATAACTCGTACCTAAACTCTTCATTGACGAGCGCCCCGTCATCGGTAGTCACGTAAAGGAAGTTCATGCTTGGTGAACCGATGAAGCCGGCAACGAACTGGTTTGCAGGGGTATGGTAACACTCCAGTGGTGTCCCGATCTGCTGGAGTTCGCCGTCGTTCAAGATCGCAATCCGATCGCCCATCGTCATCGCTTCGGTCTGGTCATGAGTAACGTACATTGTGGTCACGCCGAAGTCATTCTGGAGGTTCTGTAACTCCGTTCGCATCTCTCCGCGGAGTTTGGCGTCTAGATTCGAGAGTGGTTCGTCCATGAGGAACACCTCCGGGTCGCGGACGATCGCCCGCCCTAATGCGACACGCTGTTGTTGCCCACCGGAGAGCTCTCCCGGCTTTTGATCGAGATTTCGTTCGATACCAGTCATCTCGGCGACGTTTTCAACCCGCTTATCGATCTCGTCTTCGGACAACTCGGTTGTCATTTTCAACCCGAAGCTCATGTTCTCTCGGGCGGTCATGTGCGGGTACAGTGCGTAGCTCTGGAAAACCATCGCCATATTCCGGTCTTTTGGCTTCGCGTGGGTAACATCCTCGCTGTCGAGTACGATTTCTCCGCTGGTTGGTGACTCGAGTCCGGCGATACATCGAAGCGTGGTTGACTTGCCACAGCCGGATGGCCCGACAAGCACGAGAAACTCTCCGTCTTCGATCGTGAAATCGAGGTCATCGACGGCAACGAGTTCGTCGTTGCCGGTGTTGAATACTTTTCTCAGGGTTCGAACGTCTATGCGGCCCATGTGAACACCAGTCGAGTTACTGATTATTAAACATTTGGTGATAGGATTACGCTGCCTGGGCAACACAGGGACAAATCAACGGTACAAGCCATCTGCGCCCCGTTCGTGCTCATCTTTCAAGCAAATCCATAGTGATTTCCCGTGAGTCGCCGATCGGCTTGCGTGCCGATTAGAATAACACCTCGCCTCTTCAGTGTTCATGGATCATGAACAAATACGGATACAGCTCAAACGGCCGGAAACAATTCGTGCCTTAGCGTCAGTTGCAGCGACAATGTTGACTCCCCCTTGACTGTAATTTACACACAGCAAATTCACACATCATGAACACACCTATGTGGCTGGCGGATGAGATCGATCTATGACGACAGCAGATATCCCGGCGGCGGACGGCGACGGACCGACTGCCAAGACGACGATGACGAGTTTTCGCGTGGTTGAGGCACTTAAAGACCGTGACGGGGCAGGCGTAAGTGAGCTGGCTGACGAACTCGGCCTCGCGAAAGGAACAGTTCACAAGCATCTTACTACCCTGCGACAGCTTGATTACGTCGTCAAAGACGACCATACGTACCGACTGAGTATCCGGTTTCTGGGCCTCGGAACCACCGTACGCGCTCGGCTTCCGATCTACGAGGCCGCACAGCAACCACTGGAGCACCTCGCAACGGCGACGGGGGAAACCGCGAGCCTGATCATTCCGGAACACGGCTACGGAGTTTATATTCTTCGAGAGAATAGACGGAACGAAACGGACGCAGGCGAGAAGGAAGGAGATCGAATTCCACTGCATGCAACTGCCAGTGGAAAAGCAATTCTCTCGTATACGCCGGCCGAGAAGCGAACACAGATTCTCGATTACCGCGGACTTCCGGCAGTGACTGACAATACCATCACTGATCGGGACACCCTCGAAGACGAACTCCAACTCGTTCGCGACCGGCGGATGGCCTACGACCGTGCGGAGTACCGCGAGGGATGGCACTGTCTCGCTTGCCCAGTCCTCAATTCCAACGGTCGAGCGATTGCTGCCGTGACGGTCTCTGGTACTGCAACCAAGATGAAACAAAAGAGCGCAAGCACAGATTTTGCGAGCATTGTCGGCAGTACAATCAACTCCATCCAGAATACCCTCGATAACGACTTTCAATAGAAATTTATACAATAGTATGACTGTAAACCACTATTCATGATGTGTGAACAGATGCGATGCAATATCGGAAACGAGGCACCGACAGCGTCGAAACGCGGTCCAGACACCTCCCAGTCGAGCGATCGGCATCTCTGGAGATAAATATAAGTTCACCCAGCGAGAGGCAGGGACAAATGACTGATGAAAAGCAAAACCGGCCTAACGTCGTCGCGGTTGTGACCGATCAGCAACGGTGGGATACGGTTGGCGTCTACGGCTGTCCACTGGAGCTCACCCCGACGGTCGATTCACTTGCCAGAGAGGGTGTCACTGTGCGGCAGGCGATAACGCCACAACCGCTCTGTGGCCCGTTCAGAACGACCTTCCAGAGCGGGCGATACGCGACGGAAACGGATTCTTGGCGAAACGAAATGGTACTTCCGACTGACGAACTACATCTCTCCCGACAGTTCAAGGAGGCAGGGTACGAGGTCGGGTACGTGGGGAACTGGCATGCAGCCGGTACCTTCGACAAACCCGTCCCCGAGAATCGCCGTGGCGCCTACGAGGATTTCTGGATCGCTGCAGACGTTCCGGAGTTCACATCTCAGCCCACCGAGGGTCACCTGTTCGATGCCGACGGAAACCGGGCCGAATTCGACACGTATCGTGCGGACGCGTTCACTGACTTCGCATGCGAGGCCATCAAATCGCTGTCGGAACCATTCTTTCTCGTCGTTTCGTACATTGAACCGCACAATCAAAACGACATGTGGACGTTCGTCGCACCGGATGGCTATGCAGAGTCCTATAAGACCCGACCGTATATTCCGGCGGATCTGCAGAACCGTCCTGGCGACTGGTACGAGGAACTTCCGGACTACTACGGGACGGTCGAGCGAATCGACGAGTGTCTCGCTGATCTCCTTGGCTCTCTGTCGGATCGTGGTGTCCGGGATCGAACGATCGTCACGTACACGTCCGATCACGGCTGTCACTTCCGGACGCGACCGGGTGAGTACAAACGAACTCCCCACGAGTCCGCCGTCAGGGTTCCCGCGATTGTCGCCGGACCCAGCTTCGACGATGGATCCGATGTCGAGCGAGCTACAAGCCTAATCGACCTCCCACCAACACTGCTCGACGCTGCGGGGATCGACGTCCCTGACGAGATGCACGGCGAGAGTATTCTGCCGGTCGTCCGAGGTGACGTTCTCGATGACGACGGTGAGGCGTTCATCCAGATTAGCGAATCACAAGTCGGTCGGGCGCTTCGAACCGATCGCTGGAAGTACGCTGTAGCTGCACCGTCACCGACCGGCTGGCGCGGCGGCAGCGCCGCAAAATCGAGCGACGTCTACGTTGAACGTTATCTCTACGACCTCGCACGTGACCCCCACGAACAGGTCAACCTTGTCGGTCGCCCGGACTTTCGTACCGTCGCTGACGAACTCCGTGATCGGTTGCTAGCGCAGATCGATCGGGTGGAAAATAAATCCCCCAAAATCAAGCCATACGAGAACGGCTACAGCGCGTTTTGATGTGGTGAGCTTTACCATCCAATTCCACCCGCAGATGGTGTATTCGACAGCGAATGGAAAAACAGCGGCTTGAGAGACAACTTTCGTCGGTAGGTCCGAAACATCTATTTTAGTACTCGCCGGTCGCCTAATTTGAATCAGGAACACTAAAATTGAGAGACAGTGGACTCGTTACTTCTCTTACTCTGGCACAGCTGTCATTCGAGATGTCTAATTACGAAAATACAACTGTAATACAGTACCCGATAGTATGTTCCAACTTAGTAATAACAACTCACATATACTAAGTATGAAAACTTGTTAGTATTTTAATATATTTTCTATATCTATTTCAATTGCTACGAAGAACAAAAGATTAAAGTTACAATTCTACTGTTGGCAGTTTTGCGTAGCTGAAACAGTCTTATAACGAGAAGGTATGACTTACTATATTATAAACGATAGGTTTTACAGCATTCCGATTTCCATGTTTTTGTATCGAAATCAGATTCCAGATCAGCGAAGTGCAGTTTGGATATGTTTCGCTCCATCGACGAGGAACACGGCATCGTCGAGGGGATGTCTCTCAATGAGTTTTTGCAGGAACTGTTCTACCAAATCGGCTATTATCGTTGAATACAACCGTATATGAAGGACTCCATTCGTTTCTGGATCGACAACAGTGTACAGCCAATATTTTTCATCGTTGAGTCGGATCACGGTTTCGTCAAGCGCAATGTGATTCGGACTTTCGTTAATTGCGGCTGCAGATCCTATTTGTGAACCCAATTATGAACTGCCTTTTGGCTGCGTTTGACGCCGAACCTCTATAACTTTCGAACAGTATCTGAAAGCGAAAGGTCTGAGATAGAGTCGAATACAGAGTTCCATCAGCTGGTGGGGTGTCTGCTCTCGCTCCACGAAACTCAAATTGAGATAGTCGCTACACCCGCTGAAGCGGTCAATTTGTGGCATGAACGCTACAAAATCGTGCTGTCTCACTTTTTTTATGCTCAACGAAACAGCGTCGGTCACTCGGTCGTTCGATTACGTTAATTTCACTGACGTCCTCAAACTGGTGGTCGGAAATCCATTTATTGAATTTATTCATTTGGAACATCTCTTTATCAGGCTTAGCATGGTTTCGTCAGACTCTCGAAGTCCGCCAAACCGATAAATTAAGAGGTCTACTTACCACGGACATCGTCGATACTATCCGAGACGTCCTTCATCTTGACATCGGCGTAAGCTTCGTGAGTCGTTTCGATCGAGTTGTGCCGTAACGCTTCTTGTGCCTTCTCGGACAGCCCGCTCGTATACAAATCACGCCCAAGCGCCCGCCGTGCGCCGTGAAGCGTCAGATAGTCGTACTCGCCGTCCGGGTCGATCCCCGCCTCATCGGTGAGCCGTTTGAGCAACCGACGAACCCCCTTTTTCGAGATCGACGGCGACGGTCGACTCCGCGGTAGGACCACTGTCACAGTTGCACGACGACGAAGTGCCGTTGTGTATCGACTCCCGAACCGAATGGCGCTGGTACCATCCGATCAATATCAGTTACCACATGTCTCTGTGAGATTGATTTCATGGGGTAACTCTCGCACGATCGAATACCCCAATCGTTCCGAAACATGACTTCGACAGCAGATGCTCCGTCGTTTTTTGTGCGCCGACAGGCGTGAGGCGCAACTCAATGTGCCTCGAGATCACTGATGAGTACAGATCATCCACTCCAGAGCGAGCCGCATCGAG
>LFCJ01001424.1_pt1 | contig 16631 bp, 20 predicted proteins | sample 643141 | NCBI WGS metagenome assembly LFCJ01 (sample SAMN03766243, study PRJNA286221) | soda lake metagenome | biome: soda lake; feature: Kulunda steppe; material: water; isolation source: sample B1-Br-g2 brine of Lake Bitter-1 | place: Russia: Kulunda steppe | collected 2010-07 | reverse complement strand
GATTCGCCTGTGAAAAGCAGTTTTCTAACGATAATCTCCCATCTAGGCCCTACCCATCTACAACGAGTCTCGGCGAGTCTCGGCGAGTCTCTTTGGCAGACTGGACCACCCTATTTACCCATCCTTATGTATGTGTGCTTCTCAGCAAAAAATTCTGGCTTTCAGACACATACTTTCTTCTGATCATCATGTGATATGAGCGCCTCACTAGTTTTGGTTTAGGTTGCAGGCCTTTCAAGTCTCAGCTAGGCTGCCCTCCTTCAGCAGGAGCAGTATGTAACCTAAACTTGGTGTCATGGAACTTGGGGTTTAAGCTCACCTCTGCCAAAGGGATGAGGTGGTAAGTCCTCCCGCTCCGCTACATAGGAGTAGGAAGGTGCCATAGTGGCATCCGCCCACTGGAATTGGGTCGGTCCTTTTGAGGGGATTTGAGGGATCCTCTAAGGCGATGAAGTCCCTTGGAAAGGCTGTACAGCCCGCCAGCACGACTTACAAGGGTTAACAAGAGAAGGCCTTCAGTCAAGAAGTGCGACTGCTAGCCTCCGCAACTTAAAAAATCTTCAAACCCAAAGCAAGCGCTGTATTTGATCCGGACTAGGAGAAAGCAGGAGCAGAAGACTGTAGCCAGCATTGGATGCGACAGGCAAAGTCAATTCCTCCCTCAGCCAATATGGGCACAATATTAGGCACAAAGCCATTGTGATAGTAGACATGCAACATGAGCCAGTACAAGAGTGAATGAGGGTATTGTTGGTGAAAGGAGGAGCATTGCAACCATATTTCCTCATGCTCCGATGTGATGGTCCCATGTCTTGAGCTGGTACTTGTCTTGACGAGACCTGCGCCGGCGCATCATGGACATGCGCTTCCGGCTCTTATGCATTCTCAGCAGGCGTAGGGCCGCCTGAAAGTCCACGTAGGTGGGATAGGTAGCCTCCTGCAAGTTGTTCAGCGTGCAAAATCTAGTTGTATGCCTGATGAGGTCCAAAAACATTTCTCAAACAGCATCTGCCTTTGTGAATATAGCAACTGACCTGGGGCGGGAACAGGCTAATTCCTGATAAGAGCAGGCTGCTGGTCTCCACATGGTTTGGTTGAACCTGCTTCCAGCATGTTATCCTGTGGTGAACACAATGGTAGATACTGAGCAAAGCTAGCATGTCCCGTTGTATTAGCTGCATGTTTGTGCAACTGGCTGAGCCTGCTCCCTATCGAGTCAAGCACTAGATTACCTCAGGCGTACATCCCAAGCTTGCATCTTGCTTGCATAGAATGATCAGCCACCTTCTCTGGAGAGAACTGGATTGATGCAGGCACCAATGACCGGAATGAATGGAGTCCTACAAGCCATATTAGCTGCATCACACCATCAGCTTGCCCTGGTTTGTAAGTGGGCAGCCCTGAAGGGATCCAGACATCAGTGATAAGTGGCAAGTCACCTGTCCATGTAGCGGACGTCTAATTGAGAGCCCATATGGGGTAGGGATGGGTGATTGTCAGGGAGCGTGGTCACATCAATGACAGGGAAGGCGGTACAGCTGTGCTGGTTCCCCGCAGGTTGCGCCGGCCGAGGAGGAGCAGGGGCACCGGATTGCCTGGGGTGCGCCCCCACCACTTGCTGCCAATACAATGCCTCCATGGAGATCAGGGCATCTCGGTAGTGCCCGGACAGTGCTGTGAGTGTGGCAAGGTTGGACACCAAGCGCGCAGCCTGCAGTGCTTGCTTGGAGGCTGCCTTCAATTCATGGAGGGCACCAAGGGCCTGCAGGTGTGCAAATACGCAGCAAGGCGCGCAACAGCGCAAATTGCTGTGTTGCAGCTTGTTGGCTGGTATGATTACCATTCTGCACGTGCCCATGGTGACATAGGCACTGACATGTGCACGTTAAAACTTGCAGCAGACCAAAAAAGACAGCATGGGCTGCATTCAAGCATGTGCACACAATAACTTACTTGTGCACACCCACGCAAATCACTTGTGCACGTACACACACGTGCACGTACACTCGCGTGCACCTAAACCAATGCAATCTCAAGAACACGCGCGCGCACACACACACACACGCCCTCGCGCAAACTCTTGCTTGCAAGGTCTCCCCACTCCGCTGACAACTCACGATTTTGTAGCTATCGCCAGCAGCTGAAGAATTGGATGTGACAGCAGAAGATTCCATGGGGCTACTCTGAGAGGTGCTAGCTGTGCTGCTGGATATGCGTCTGCAGGCAAGCTGGATCGCTGTGCAGCAGGGAGGGTAGGAGCTGCCTGGAAAGGAACCGGAGAGAGGAATGGGGAGGGTTGGCTGAAAAATTCAATTCCAGATTGGCGAAGCAAGAGAGCTCGCTTGTCAACAGGCCTCCACTCACCGCGTTGAAGCAAGTTGGTGAGGAGGGGAGGGAACATGGCTTATGTATATAAACACAATTTAGAAATTATACGCAATACTTTAACGTAAGGTCTGCCGTGTCGTGGGTATAAGTGCAATGCCTAAGTTCATGCTGGTCTGGACGCCATGGTGGGGTGGCTGAGCTCCGAGTCGAAGAAGTCGGTGGGTTGAACGTGCGCTAAGGGGGCTCCGTGCGAATGAGTGTTGCCCCCGGCCCCGAAACCTAGCCAGTTCGGCCACGCCCAGGCCTTGAAAGTAGAATTTGCATTGCATACTGGATTTCTTGCCCCTATGATGAGCCCGGCGCCAAGGCCTAGCGCGCTATATCAAATGAATGGCCTGCCCGCAACTTTGGAGCGTGGGGCTCGGCTTGCATTTGGGAGCCGACCTTCGCAGATGCACAACACTTTGTCCAACTCCATGAATATGCCATGTCTGTGCAGCTGTATCACTGTCTGCCCAGGTACTCTAAGTAAGGCATGCAACGGCCATTCGTGCAGTGCGTGTGCTCCCACATTAGATGCATGAGCACATGCACACACACAGGTATGCATGTACACTCGCATACACACGCACACACTCTCTGTCCATGAAACACTAACTTGAGCATGCATGCGCACACACATTGGCAAACATGCGTGTATATCCAAAGATTTGATGCACAATTACCTGCATGCAGGCCCACTCACCATATTCACACACATCCACTCCGACACATCTTGAGCTACCGTGACAAAAATGAAGTCTACACAGCATTCTGGTGATGATGTGCTACAAGCGCTGCGCCAGCGTGCGGGCCTCATACCTCAGGCATCTGCCAACGAAAATGGCAGTGGCATTGCCAGCACCCTGACGGTGAGGTCGCAGCCTCATCAGAGTTGACCAGAATGCATTTTAAGACATGCTAACACTTTGTTCAGGAGCCAGGGCTTTAAACGATGAAATTTGCATACATTTGGCCAGAAATTGGCTCAGATACGGGTGCAGTGTGACTCGGAGTTGCCGTTTGATAGCTGTATACGTCAGAGTGCTGTTGAGTGCTGATTGAAGAATAATTAGAGCAGCTGTGCAAACAAATGGGAAGAGCTCTTAGTATCCAAAAGTGCAGGTACCATTATTTTCAATATGTTAGGGCACATCTGGATGATGTGGGTGTGGGTCAGGAGCTCCAGTCAGGAGATACAGGTTAATTTGATGAGTCAGTAGAAAGTAAGATGAGCATACAATCTGCTACGTCATCCTAAAAGCAAATGCTCTCGCACAGGTGAGCTTTGATGCTAGCCCTGTGTTGATATAAGAAGAGTCTGGCATTGGTGCCCAATATCAAGCATCTTGCTCCTCATGCATGCCCAGCTGTAGTATTCCTCTAATTTGTACCCAATTAAATGTGTACATGGGTGCAATTGGCATGCAGAGAATCAAGGACGCTGGGATGATGGACGCATTTGCTGAGTGGGAGAGGGAGGAGGCCCAGCGCCAGCTGATGTTAATTGCCACAGGCCAGATGGATCCTGTGGAGATGATGAAATTTTCAACGAAAGATAAGGAAGAGAAGCCCTTGTACACGTTCCTGCTGGGCGTGTTTGACGAGCGTGTGCAGGTGGGGTGCTTAAGCTGCTTTAATGCTCATGTCATGTTCACGAGTACATGTGGGTGAGTTGTCCTGCCTGCCTCTGCCCTGGAATCTCGCATTCTCGCATTACTGCCTTGCCTTAAGACTCATGCTCTTGGTCCCTACACATCCTACCTCCCCATCTCCCCTTTGCCCAACCCTCAGGTAAGTTGCAAGCATGGAAGTTCTTGATTTGCATTATGGTACAGAGGCTGGATCCATTGTCTGTTGTGCCTTGAGGAGAGGCTCATTGTGCGCAGATGTGAATAGACCCCTATGTGTGTACTTTTTGTAAGTGATAGTTGCAAGCTCCACAGTGCTACGCACTGTATATCATGTTCTCGCAAAAAGGCTGGCGATGGAACTCACTCTTGCTCGATGTTATGTTCATGGTTATCCAGGTGTGCACAAGCATTGCCAAGTTGTAAGCATCACAGGGGCGTGTGTGTGCTTGTGTGCTTGAAACATCTCATTCTGTGAAAGGCCTCTTGAGGTCTTGTGCGATTATTACTCAGCCTTTGCGTGTGTTATATGAGTGGGTGAGGGTCGTGCATGTGTTGCTCTTAACGCACAGTATACTAGACCTACTAGAAACAGCCATGATGAGGCAATGGATCTCTCATAAGGGTTGTTGCTTAGTAGCATTTCTTGCATGTGCGCGATGTCCACGCACACAGACGCATGAGCATGCGCATGCGCGGACATGCGCCCCTCACAACTCCCATACACTCCCCTTCACTTACCAGCTCACAAATACATGCACTGTGCAGGCTGCTGTGAAAATGCAAAAGGCTTTTCGCAGGCTCAGAAAGCAGTGCAAAGATGTTGGCTGGCCAAGTTCAGAGAACCCGTAAGTGTGCACACGCAAAGCCTTGTGCATGATGCTCAAGAGGCAAATGTCTGCCTGTCACTTACGAAAGCCCTGGTCATGAGGAGTGCCAAATGAGGAGGAGAACAGTAGATGTTCCTCCGCATGTGCCACAAGCAGCCCGGGGAATTTTGCTTGCATGATAGCAGTGTGGGATTGCGAAGATAGTCACCTTCGATTGCATTGCACCTCTTTGCTGCAGGTACCATTGGATACATTTTGTGGATGTCAGGTGAGCCTAGAAATTCCACGCCCCTTTGACAAACAAATTTGGATTAAAGGACGAGAATCTGTGTTGGTTGTTTTGGATTTGGAATTATGCTAACACCGGACTCTGATTTGGGGAGTGGTGCAGGCTATCATGTTGTTCTTCTTAGTGCTGTTTTTTAATGTGGATTTATCGACAGGAAGCAAAGCGGATGGTCAAAGGAGGAGTTGTATGATGAGTATGGTGAACCTCGCGAGCGCACAGATGGTGGCCGTGCACCTAAGAGAAAGAAACAGGACGTGAAAGGGATGGAGATCACCGCACATGCCAAGTAAGTTTGCTGCTGCGTGGTAATACCTGCACAGGGTTTTGTCCACAGGAGTGTGAGGAGGAAGGACATATCATGGCACGGAGTGTAAGCTCTGGTCCAGCTTAGTCTGTCCCCCTTCTACTTGGCTCTGCCACTTAAACTTAATCATGCAGTTACACCACGCAGACTTCCCAAAAAAACGGAGTCTGGCCACACTGTAGATTTCTCATTGGTGCAAAGTTGCAGAGCCACGTTCCTAGGGCACAAATGAGACAACTACGCTTAATTGGGGCAGCTTGTGAGATGAGCGTTTACATCGGCACCCCTCTTTCTTGTCCCAATAGTGTGGTTGAAGTGCACGCGATTTGTGCATGCAATGCTCTCTTCCACCTGTGTCCTACCTGACCTGGCTGTGAAGAGGCTGAAGCCTCTTAAAGAAAGGCAACTACATGATCAAACATGCACTTGGCCTTGACAAGAAGCCTCACTTCCAAATCGGTCACTTGGTAACCTTCATTGTGTCTGTTGCTGGGAAGGTGAGAGAGAAAATTGAGCATCCACAGGCAAGGCACCTTGGGCTTTCCTTCCTGAGTTTATGTGAACCGGAGTAAACCCTTTGCAAATTGTGTCTGACCTTGTCAGAAGAACTTGCTAAGGGGCAGTGGCTCTAGCACTCCAACGTGCCTCAGAAACTGAAAGTCCCCTTCCCTTCTCCCTGCACCGCATTCATTTGCTGGATGCACCATCTCTGCCAATGGACCTTGTCCAAGTGCCCAAGCGTACGAGGCCTCTTCCACAATTGAGCATCATGTTTATGACTGTCTAGGTACATGGATGCCATCGGCAATTTCAAGGAACGCAACGCAGGACGGATGCCATTCGACGGGGACGCCACCCTCCTGCAGCACCTTGAGCTATATGTGCGTTTTTAAGCTCTGTGGACGCAGTCCCTTCGCTTCAGTCACTTTGCTTTAGAATTGCTTCAGCGCTATTTAGTGCTGTAGTAAGCTCCGGCTGCTGGCTGTACGTATGTACACAGCAAACAAGGTGTGCCCCATGTGAGCAAGGGGGATTTCAGGCAGGGCCATGAGGGAGCTTCAGGTGCTTGCATGCCGTTGAACCTTAGAGAGTGCTGGCATGTGCGCGGATCATTTCTGCTCGCATTGAGGCTGTGCACTTTCTGGCCACCCACTGTTCAGGTCAATCACCCTCAAGGTCAGTCATCTGCAGGCAGGCCCTGTGCACCCTCAAGCATTGGCCAAAGAAAAGTCATTGTGAAGGCAGTCTGTACCAACTTACAAAGCCTGCCTTCAATCAATTGTTTTGTGCACTCACACACACGCACACACACACGTGCGCGCACACACACACACACACGCGCACACGCGCACACACACACACACACACGCACGCACACACACACACATGCACAGGGCAACAAGGTTGACCTGTCCTTGATTGGCAACTTCTTGGCCACCCGCTGGTGGAAGCTGAGGCAAGAACGGCTGGCAGAAAAGCTGGACTTGAACCCCCTCAAGGCAGAATTCCGGGAGGGCAGCGTGCAGTACAATGAGCTCAAGCGCTGGATGCTTGGCAACGGGCATGGCGGCATGATGCTCATGCACAACCCGCTTGTCCGGGACCTAAAGGTAATGTTTGCCAGCTGAAGATCGTTTGTGTGTGTCTGTGTGTGCGCACGCGCACAGCTTTGTGTTTCCATGGTGGCCCCTGAGAGGCCCTGCAAATTCAATTGCCTGCCTTGGAGCCTTGTCTTGCATGCCTCAACACCCATATTTGCAAGGCTACCAGTAGAAGCTGGTGTTACTTATTGCATGCTTCCTGTGCCCACTGCAGGCCTCATTGAGCTACGTACCTGAGGACAACCAGGCCAAGATCATGGGCTTGCTTGGCCAATTCAACAATGTGCTGCAGTATAAGCAGGGCACCAAGAGGAGCATGAAGATGAATCGCCATGTCGTGGGGATGTATGAATGGGTGATCCAGGATGTGGCAAGGGCGGTGAGTGCGCTGTGCGCAGAGCAGCTCAGAGCCCCAATCCTGTGCCTCTGCGTACTTCGCACAGGCATGCAAATCCATATGGTTGCGGTAGGCCTCTGTCTGGCCTGTGATCACACGCTCAGTCTTCAGTTCTTTGCCCTTTGTGTTGGTAGTGATGGGCTCCACAAGGAAAACGTTTCTCTGGTTTTCTTGCTTCGTGCACAGTATCGTGAGGAGCTTGAGGAGTCCCAGCGCTGGGCAGTTACACCCCCAGAGCCCCCAGAAGGACTAAATGAGGAGCTGATGGATATGTATGAGGACATCATGTCCTCCTTGGTAAGTTGAATACTTTGTAGGCGTGCCATGGTTCAATTGCCATGTGCTCATCTCTGAAGCAGCATAAAGCACTTGTGCCTGTTGATGCGTATCCTCGTTGTCTTGCACTGCCAGGTCTGTCAGGATTGTGCATCCCTTCAGGTTAATATAAAGCCATTTTGCTTACTTGGCCCGAGCTTGCAGCTTGCATGCCAGTCTACAAGAGAAGCTTACGCTCTGGGGGCCGCATGCAATTTCTGTGCATCTGCTAAGCATGAATGCTGTGCACTATGCCCAAGAACTCCACACCTTGGCAAATTCTCCAGGGTGTTGCTAATACATGTGTATCCTGATGCACGGAATGATTGCAGAGCCTTGAACAGGCGCGTGGATGCATCAGTAGCCATTCCGATTCTGCCACCCACCATTTTCATTCCATATGCTGCTGTGTGCTTGGAATAGCCTGGCACACAAGATAGCATAAATGCGCACGCAATCAGCAAGTGAACAAAGTGGGACCTGACGCTTCTGCCTCTGCAAGCTGCCTGAAGGAGCCTTGCCCCGACCTGCCTGCATGGGCATCTTTGCAGCCCTAAGCTGTCCTGAGCAGCCCTGCTGCATGTCTTAACTGTCTTCTTCAGCCTCCACCCCCCCCCTGCCTATGCCAAGACTATGATCATGCGCCTGCTGTACATTGCAGTCTGAGGAGACGCACCGCAAATGCCGCCTCCGCAAGTTTGGCCGCCGGTGGCTGCAGGCATTCAACGACTCCACTTGGAAGCGGCGGCGCATCATCCGCACAAGATCTGCAGGTGCGCAGCCACCCTTACCTGTTAGATTAGGGCCACAGCTGCCCAAGCTGTACTTCTTATCAGTTGACTGCCTCAGGGTTGCCTTGACAGCGTTGAGTATCTGCCATAACAGTTAAAAGCCAGCAGGGCGTGCTGTGCGGCTGGCCAAAGCACGAATGCTTTGCATGGTGTGCCGTCTAGCCATGAAGTTCATCCACATGTCAGCCTCATCACTGCCGGGAAGCCTGCCGCCTGTTTGCCTAGCCTGTGACAAGAGCATGCTATTCTGCTTGCTGGCTTGCTGGTACACAGGCAACCTTGGTTTGCTGGGGCCTGTCCACATAGACCCGTCCACAACCACCAAAATCCTGCCTGTTGTTGGCGAGCACCCAGCAAAGACTGCAATGAACACTGGGTCATCCAAGCCTCCGCGACCGCACACGCTGCACATCCAGCTGGAGGTGCGCATCTCTGCGAGTCACCAAGTGCAGGGGGAGCTTTTTGCTTGCCAGTCGCCCTTCTATTAAGCCAGCCTTATAATGTGCTTGGGGATGCAGGGTGACCAGCCTGGTCCACACTTCCATTTTGTTGTCGGTTTTTTGACAGAGACCGATCGTCATGCGTTAAACGCAGGCGTGAGGCTGGCACCAACTTGACCAGGCAGCCAGGCTAAGATTATACTTCTATTGTTGTAGTTTGGCAGCCAAGGCTTGCCCCTGAGGCTGATGTGAAGCCTTCTGCACAAATCATGACATTAGATGTGCGCAATGTGCCTCTGTTACTTACTTTCCTTTCTCTCTCTCTCTCACACACACATAAACACACAAATGCCATGCGCACATGTAGTTCACCGTTGAGAAGCAGATCAAGCGGCAGGAGCGTGGGCGCAGCCTGCGGCCGTTGCACTGCTTGAACACAATGTGGATGGGGGGCGTGGACTGGGAGATGATTGAAGCCAAAGTACTGGTGGGTGGCCAAATGTGTTGGAGAACGGGGCTTCCACACATCGATTCTCCTCTCCTTTTGGTTGCTCGGAAGAAGGGGGCTGCTGTCTCAAACATAGGCCTGCTTGCTGCTCACTCTGTATGCACCATTGAGATGCCCTTCTGCACACAGCAGAGTATCCATCTGCTTCCAGGACTTATACTCTCTTCTGTAGGCTTGGTAGTTTGCTGCATAGCTAGCTATTCATTCTCATGCCAAGGGCTGGCCTGCCGCGGAACCTTGGAGCAGCGTAAGGCAGGGCCCTGATCCAGGCCTTCCCATTTTTGTCCAGGTGCTGCAAAGCCTGCATCAGCGTAGTGTGCCCAATAAGATGCAAGATTGAAGACTTGCGTCTCTGTTGGCCCCATTTCTGCTGTAGGGCCGGCCACTGCCAGAGGGCGAGCGCAGGCCACCACCTCCCTCTGATGAAGAGCTTGGTGACCTGATGGAGGATGTGTTTGAGGGCAACGAAGCTGAGGGCAGTCAAGCTGATGATGAGGAGCAGGCTGAATTTGAAGAGGACGTGGGAAAGGCAGATGAAGAGGATGAGGAAGCAGGTGGGGAGGCACGACGCAGGACTTCTACATCCTTGAATTGTCACCATGAGGCACTTGTCAGGGGAGGGCAGGGAGAGGTGTAAGTCAGCCGACGGTCTCTGATGGCTTTCCTGAGGGATCAAAGAGACAGGAAGGCAGGCATGCTTGCAGCCATTTCAAGCTCGCAATTTTGTGCAAACTACCATGCACACCCTCTTTTTGGGCTACTACAATTTACACGCAGGCCTGCTCCCTGTATTCTGACCAATGCCTTATTCCTCTTATATTTGTGCTGCTGGGCCATCCAGGGTGCAGGATGATGGTCCTTGCATACATGTGTCCACAAGTTCATGCTGCATGGATGACTGCAAGCAAGGTTCAACTTTCTTCACCATCGCCATCTACGTTGCAAACCGAATGCCAACATTGTACATGCCATATGCGCTTGCCTGACGACGAGTTGGCTTGGCCATTCTGGTGGGTGTGTACAAGATGGGGCTAGTGACTAGGGCTCATGCTTTGGCCCTCATTGTTTCTGATACGTTGCAGCCAACTATTATGAGAGGGGCCTCAGTCGCTTCAACCGGGAGAAGGTCATCAAAACAAAGCTGCCCAAGTACAAACAGATCCCTTTTGATGTGGACTACTACGTGGATGAAGTCCAAGACGTCATGCAGGAGCTCGAATTGACAGGTGTGAAAAATGCCCTCTGCCGGTTGGCGTGTAGTTCCAAAATTATGGATGAGAAGCTAATATGCATCTTTCTCCGCTGGTGTGACCTCTGTGCGCATGGCGCATGTGTGATTGCACGTCTTGTGTATTTTGCGTGTGTTCCTGCTATGCATCTCACTGCACGAGTGCAACCTTGTATGAGTGGTTGTTTGTGCGTGAGCCTGATTGTGTGCGTGCGCATGTTTGGTGAATGGTGGCAGCATAGACGTGGCTCATGAGCCATGCTGGCAGGATTGTCTGTGGTCTCACCTGTATGTCTCACATGTATGTCTCGCCTGTACGTCAGGCTGGCTGCGTGTTGAGAGAGGTGGGTAACAACCCTCCGCACGCCTGGCTCACATGCCATGCAACAGTGTGTACCAACTGTTATGCTGTGTTGCCCACTTGTTTGCTTGCCATGCCACGGCTCATGCTGCTCTGCAAATGCCCAGCATGTCCATGTTGCCCAGGATTTTGCAAACCCTGAGGTCTGTGCGTCGCGTCCGCTGATGCGTCACTGTGACACAGAACCATTGGCTTGCGCCGCGCTTGGATCATGATGCGTGCAGGGCTGCATTGCCGTGACCTGCTGGACAAGATCATGATCGGCGCCAGGGCGCCTATCATGATCCCCCCCCTTGATGCGACAGAGACTGCCAAAGGCTGTGAAGCCGCCCTACGCACGCTGCCCGTGGCGCTTGAGAACAAAAGGAAGCGCGAGGGGCGGAAGGAATTTGGTGCAGAGGTGCGTGTGGGCGCAGCTTGCAATGGGCAGCTGCCAGATGCGCCAGGGCTTCAAAGTGCGCAGCTTTGGCGCTCGGATGCAGCCACAGCGCAGCTTTGGTGTGCTTGGGTGCGGTCACAGCGCTGCATCCTGACCTTGCCTGTCACCTGGACCCGCAGGCCTGGAACAGAACACATCACTCTTCTGTGGGCATCACCCGTTCAAGATGCTTCTTGGCCTGTTGTGCTGCCCGCATTTGTTCCTGTGGCTGCCATGGGCTCAGCTGAGCTGGATATGCTGCTATCCCACTGCTGTTCTGTATCAGCTGCGCACGGGGTGCCGCACGGATGGGCTGCATCACCTACGTTCTCACAATCTATATTCTATGTTCCCACAGTTGCATGACCACTCGCCCCCTGGGGCCCTGGGCCTGCGCCAATTTAGCGCTGTGGTGCTGCGTCTGCGGCATACTTCCTCCTTGTGCGTCCCCAATCCTGGGCCAATTGCGCTGTGGTGCTGCTGCGCCTGCGGCATGCTCCTTCCCCCCTGGGTGGGTCCCTGAGGCTGTGCCAGCTTAGTGACCTCACTCTCCTTGCCCGCCTCCTTGGGCCCTGGAGCGGCGCCAGTCAAACAAGCTCCGTGGTGCCTATCCTGCCTGACTGCCAAGTGGCCTGCGTGTGTGTGCTCGCCCTGCACGCGGCGCAGATTGTCATGTTCAACGAGCACGCCGTTGTGGGGTCGCTGGGCCACAACGAGGTACTGGCGGAGGTGATTGAGGAGCAAGGCATCACGTTGCCCCAGCGGCCGCTGTCTGCCGTGCTCCCAGCGCAGGTGTGTGCGCGCTTTACGTCACTGTCTGCCGTGCTGCAGTGCAGGTGCATGCGCGCTCTGCGCTGCTGTCGGCCGTGCTCCCGGTGTAGTGTGCAGTGCCTCTGCGCGGGCTGGCAGGTTGGGGTAAGCAGGGACCTGATGTGGCCGGGGAAGGTGGGAGCTGCATGGCCTCTGGTGTGTGCATGGCCAAAGTGTGCCTTTGGCTGCGATCTGGGCCTTGTTGGCCCCCGGCTGGAGTCCGTAGGCCCTCAGTCCCTTTTCCTCCTTTAATGCCCTTCTTCTGGGCTCTGGCCTTGGCACCGCTGCTCCTTGAGGTCCTTGTGCCCGACATGGCGAGCTAGGGTGAGGGGAGGGATAGGCTGAATCAGCTTTGCACCGCTGTACCCTGAGGTCCTTGCGCTATACATGGCAAGCCAGGGGGAGGGGAGGGATAGGCTGAATTAGCTTTGCACCGCTGTACCCTGAGGTCCTTGAGCCCAGCTTTGCCTACTTGCTGCGCGTGCTGCGCTGGGCTGTGCTTTGCACAAGCTGGTGGGGGACTGCTCTGATGCGTATGTCGCGCTTCGTCGCTTTGCAGATTGGCCGGGCCGTGGATCGGGGTTACGCCAACCCGCACCTGCTGCCGGACCTCACCTCCGACACAGAGAGTGAGGGGGAGGGGGAGGATGGTGTCAATGATGGGGCCAGCGTGCGAGGAGGCAGCGTGCGTGGCGGATCTGTTTGGGGCGGCGCCCCCTCGGTGGTCAGCAAAGCCGTGACCAAGATGAATGCCCGCGCAAGGGCACCCCCGGTGGCAGGCAGTGTCAGAGGCGGTGGGTGTGGGGGTGGGGGTGGGCGTGCCACACAGCATGCTGCTGACAGGCAAGGTGTGCACCTGCGTCCCCACCTGACTTGCGCATGTGCATTGCCGGGGCCCACTTCCTGTCTAGCACGCAAGCCAGGCAGGCGTGTTGTCTGTCTGTCTAGGCCCGTCATGCCCTCACCTTAAGAACACCACAGCCTGTGAGTCTCGCCACCCACCGGTGCCACCCAGCCGCCTTGCAGCCTGACCCGCTCCTCTCCTTGCGCAGCCTGCATGAGCACTGGAAGGCGCTTCCACCCCCCCCCTGCTTTTGCACTGCTTTCCTGTTGCACTGGCAGTCACACACGCCACGTATCTGCGCAGATGCCTCTGCTGCCAAAATCCGCCCCGCCTCCCCCCCAGCATTCTTATGCGCCCGCTCGCTCGTGCACATGCACTCACACACACGCACACGTGTACTTGCATGTACACATCGCGCGTACATACACGCTGAGTACTTGCACAGTTGCGCACTGCATGCCCGCACGCACACACACACACACACACACATGCGCACACACGCACGCACGTGCACACGCACACGCACACACATGCACACATGTTCTTGCTGCATCTTGCTGCAATCGCCCTCGCAGGTAAGGTGGCCGCGCAGGAGGCCGGTGACAAGCTGGGTGCCCTGCCCTCGTTCGGCAAAGCCCCCGCCCTCGGCCGCGCGCCCAGCCTCAATAGCGCCGCCATGCTAGACCGCGCGCCCTCGGTCCGCGCCCCCTCCGTCCGCGCCCCCTCGGTCCGCGCCCCCTCCATCGCGCCTTCCAAGGCCGGCACGCGCGCGTGGATGAGCTCTGTGATGCCCTCCGAGCCGGAGTGGGTGACCAACAACAAGGCCAGGTGCGCTTGTTGTGGGGTACACGCGCACAGCACAGGGAGGCAAGGCTGGCAGCGTGCGGTTGGTGCATACCCAAGAGTGTGGGATGCTGCGCTGCCAGAGGCCCACCGTATGGCCCTTGGTGCTGTAGGGGGCGTGCATGGGCTGGATGAGGGCATGCTGCAGCCTTGTCCTGTGTCGTGTGGTGCGCTGCAGCCTCGCCCTGTGTCTTTGGTGAGGCAGCACTCTGAGTGTGGGACAGCAGCGGCAAATGCTCAATGTTCAAATGCTGCAAGCGTGTGGTGTGGCTGCAGCGTGTGGGTGGATGTGCCAGCAGCTGTGTGCTGGCGCGTGTACATAAAGTGGGCACGAAAGAAGCGGGAGCACAGCAGTGATGCCCCCTCAAAAGGGGCCATCCTGGCAGCAAATGTTGGTGAAGAGATGATATAAATTAATATAAATGAAATGATTTTGGAATAAACATGAATAGAAATGAAATGAATATGAATGAATGTAAAGATGTGCATGCAGTGCATGCGCCCGTCAGTGGCAGTGCATGTGCGCAGGCAGTGCAAGTGTGTAGCGGTGCGTGCGCCAGTCAATCTTGCGTAGTAGCGGGAAGGCAGGAGTGGGAAGGCGAGCTGGGTGAGCTGGGTGTGTTCACTGTTAAGCTTGTGTTCAGGGCGGCTGGCGTCCATGCCTGCCTGCCTGTCTGCCTGGCCCCTCTTGCCCACTGTGCAGGCGCGGGCTTGAGCCCTTGCTGCGGGTGCGTACATGTGCGCTGCGCAGGATCAAGCACAAGGCGACGCTGGGGGAGCGCCTGAAGAGGCCGGAGATGACCTGGGAGATGCTGCAGCAGGTGCGGGCAGCTGGCAGCAGAGACGTGCTGCGCTGGTCTTTGAGGCTGCACTTTGAGGTGGAAGCAGCTGGCAGCAGCAAGGTGTTGCACTGGCCTTTGAGGCTCCTGTGCCGGTGCGCAGGGCATGCGCTGCGTGCAGGGGAGCTGTGACCAGCCAGCCCACCTGCTGCCTGGGAAGGCGCTGTACAGGCGTGCGAGCAGGCCGTGTGAAGTTTGCTCACACACAAGGCATGGCGCACAATGCATGTGTTGCGTGTTCATTCGCAGGCATGGAGGCAGGGAGGCTTGCCAGGCATCCAGGGCGAGGATGGGCGCAGCTTGCTGATGCAGGTGGGCTACGGATTGTGTTTGTGTCCAGGTTGGGCGGGAGGAATGAATGGCTATGAGGCTGGAGCCAAAGGGCGAGAGGGTGGAGGAAATGGCCACGGCATGAAGCAAAATGACTCGAGGCGGGAAGAAATGATCATGAGGGTGGTGAGGGGGCGCGCTGCTTGAGTGTGGGAGCAGCGGGGGGAAAGAAGGCATGAGGTGGTCTCTTTGAAATGGGGATGTGAACTTGCATGCGGTTGGTGCTTGATAAAATCGCCTGATCAAACACAAACATTTCAATGGCCGCTCTTTTGCTGTGTCTGAGGGTGCTCCAGCAGGCATTCCCACTGCCTTCAATTCCTAACAGAGAACAAATTACTGCAAATCCCTCATTCCTGCTTTTGTGCTTGCCTGGGGAGCTGGGCAATGCGAGTCTATCCCTTCATGGGGCCATTGGTAGGCTTCCAGACTTATGTCAAAAAATGCGTTGGGCTTGGTGTGTTTAACTCAAAAAGCCCAAGCCTGCGCTGCATTTGTCCACCGAGCGTGCATTGAATACATCAGGGCATGGCCTACACAGGGCTGCTGTGACTCTCGCTGGCCTGAGGGGCCCGCCCTGCACATGCACTCTGCGCAGATGGAGAAGGGCAGCTGGCACGGCGCCATGATCCGGAAATCAAAGGAGCAGCTGGCTGCTGTCAAGGTGTGACCCTGCTCCCGGCACGGCTGCAGTCAGGAGGCCAATCAGCATGTCCATCGGTGCCGCAGCATCAGTTGAGCTCTGCCTGATGCCGCAGTCAGGAGCAGAGGCTCATCCTGTGTCCAAAAAAAAAGGAGATTGAGATTTGTTAAAAACAGGAGCAGAGATTGAGATTTGTTAAAAACAGGAGCAGAGGCGCATCCTGTGTCCAACCCGCAGCGTGTCTCCCCTGCCTCTCTGTGACATATGCGGCTGCGCGTGGTCCTTGCGCGGAGACCTTGTGCATGATCTTTGCGCATGGACCTTGCGCGTGGACCTTGCGCATAGTCACTGCCTCTCAGTGACATATGCCGCTGCACATGGCCCTTACTACTGTACGGCCTGGCTGATGCGGCCGGCAATGCTGCCAAGCGCTGCTGGGTGAGTAGAGGGGAAGCGCAGCCTGTGAACTAAGCTCGACACATCAAGCTACCCTGTGTCCTCCTTCAGTACCCTGTGTCCTCCTTCAGGCAGCTTGCTGGGCAGGAGGCAGGCAGCAGGGCAAGGCCGGATCCAAATGTTTTGTACAATGGCTTATTCAAGCCATATGTCAGAGCCAATTTGCTTGTTTGAGGCACTTGTCTTCCATGTTGCGCATGCGGGACACAAATGTGCTATCATGTATGCGCGCGCGTACACTGCCTCCCCTTGACCACGCCCCCATCCGCCAGCGGATACCAACTTGATGCCTCGTGGGACACACGCACACACACGCACACACGCACACACACACACGCACACACGCGCACACACACACACACACGCACGCGCGCGCACAGTTGGGG
>LFCJ01001422.1_pt1 | contig 16646 bp, 16 predicted proteins | sample 643141 | NCBI WGS metagenome assembly LFCJ01 (sample SAMN03766243, study PRJNA286221) | soda lake metagenome | biome: soda lake; feature: Kulunda steppe; material: water; isolation source: sample B1-Br-g2 brine of Lake Bitter-1 | place: Russia: Kulunda steppe | collected 2010-07 | reverse complement strand
TCGCTCCTGCTCAAGCGCACGAAGCTGGGGGTCGGAACGCGATGACCGGGCACTGCCGCGAGGCCGCTGATGCACCCCCACCTGCACCGGGGGCATCGCGACCACCACCAAGCAAGGGAGGAGACGATGACCGATGACGCCCCTGAACCCGGCGCCCCGGTGCTGCATTCTGCAAGATCAACCCCGACGACAAGGAGACTGACCATGACAACCCTTACCTCGAGATCCGCGTTTCTCACCGGCGTGCTGCTGATCGCCAGCTCCGGCTTCGCAATCGCGCAGGAGGATACGGAGGATCACGACGCCCATCATCCCGAGACCGACGAGCAGACGGCGCCCGCGGAGATGTCCGACATGATGGAGATGATGACGCCCGAGCTGATGCAGATGATGATGCGCATGATGCGCGAGGGCGGCATGGGCGCCATGATGGAGGGCCGCGCGATGGGTGACGGGCCCATGGGCGGCATGCGCGACGCCCCCGAAGGCGGCGGCATGATGGGCCGCATGCCGCGCGGCCCGATGAGCGAGGGCATGACCGGCCCGATGACGGACGGCGCGCCGATGGGCATGATGCGTGGCGGCATGATGCGCGGCCACCCCGACAGCATGCGCGGGCACGGGATCGGCCCCGGCGCGCTCTACGGCATCCCCCGCGACGTCACCGAAATGACCCCCGCGCGCGTCGAGACGCATCTGTTGGAGCTGCTGGAGCGGCATGACAACCCGCGGCTCGAACTCGGCGAGATCTCCGAGGCCGAGGATGGCAGCATCATCGCCGAGATCGTCACAGTCGACGGATCGCTGGTGCAGCGGCTTGCCTTCAACCGCTACCCGGGCGTCGTCCGGCAGATCGACTGAAACACCGCCGGCTGACCGGCGGCGATGCGCCGCCGGCGGCCTCGGATGCCTGTAAGGAGAAGATGATGATGGATGGCCGGGGAATGATGGACGGATGGGGAATGATGAGCGGATGGGGAATGGCGGTGCACGGGATAGGGGCGATCCTGGTCCTCACGCTGCTGATCCTCGCGATCGCGGCGCTGATCAAATACCTGGTGAAGTGACCGGCGCGGTCTCTGGCGCATCTGCGTGGCGGGGCCGTCACTACCGCTTCCGCGGGTCTGTCCGACCGAGGGAGATGATCGGTGAGCGGTGACACATTGCGCGTGTCGGCTCGCCGGGCGCCTGCGGGATACCCGCGACAATGAAAAGGCCCCGGCGGTGCGCGCCGGGGCCTGCACCTGAACCTGGTCCGTAGATCAGCCGGGGCTGATACCCTCGGGCAGTTCGAACGGGATACCCTCGGGCGGCTCGAAGTTTTCCGGGATCTCGCCGGTGAGCCCCTCGAGGAACGCCGTGATCTCGTCGAGCAGCTCGTCCTCCAGATCGCGGCCGAGCTGGACGCGCGCCATGACCTCGTTCGCGCGGCGCAGATCCTCGACGGAACCATCATGGAAATAGGGGTAGGTGTTCGCGATATTGCGCAGGATCGGAACCCGGAAGTAGAAGCGATCCTCCTCCTCGCCGGTCACCTGCATCAGCCCGGAATGGATCTCGGCCGAGCCGGTATGCTCCCAGTAGGCCTCGGTGATGCCGAAGGGCTGAAGCATCTCGCCGCCAAAGAGCGGCCCGGCATGGCAGCCCGCGCAGCCGACCTCGATATAGGCCTCAAGACCGCGCATCTGCTCCTCGCTCAGCGCGTCGTCATCGCCTTGCAGCCACGCGTCATAGGGCGCGGTCGTGCGCAGCGTGGACTGGTAGACCTCGAGCGCCAGCCCGTAATTCTCAGGGGTGACCGGGTCATCCTGATCGGGAAAGGCGGCCGCGAAGCGCTCGTCGTAGCCGTGTTCCGCAAGAACGGGCAGGATGTCCTCCTGGCTGTCGAAGCCCATGGAGCCGGTGATCGAGCCCATCGCCTGGGCCTTGCCGGATTCGCGATCCGCGAGCCAGCGCAGCCCCGGCGTGTCCATCGCGTGGAACACCGTCTGCGATTGCAGCGTCTCCCCGCCGCGGGCGTTGATCGAACGGACCCGCGAGTCCGAGCCCCAGTTCTCGCGATAATGGCAGCTCGCGCAGGCGACCTCGCCATTGCTCGAAAGCCGCATGTCCCAAAACAGCGCCTGGCCGAGCTGCGCCACGGGATCCTCGATGTCCTCGGGATCGATGGCCTCGACCGTCCCGAACAGCGAATCCGCTCGCTCACGCAGCTCATCGACATCACTTGCGAGGACCGGCCCCGCGATGGGCAGCATCAACGCTGCGACGGCAGAAACGGCGACGATCCTCGACATGATAGACCTCTCCCAGCACTTCTTCTCAGCGGTATCACGCCAGCGTGAGCAAAAAAAAATCGACCTGTGTCAAATCAACGCAGGCCTTGGAGCAACTGCGAGCAGAGTTTGCGCAGACTCGGCGATCTTCCGGCAGGCCCTGTAGCGATGACAATGCGTGGGCACGGCCGCTGCGCCGGGCCCGCGCCACCCCACAACCTAGGCGCGCGTGGTCGGGCCGGTACTCGGTGCCGAAGCTTGAGTGTCCGACAGCCGCAAGACCTGCGGACTGACCAGGACATCGATCCGGTCCCCTGTCACGAGCCTTGCCAGGGTCGCCAGCTGGTTGGTTGTCGCGAAAGCATGGACCGCCACGTTCGCGCATCGCGCCGGGGCCCTCGCGTCGCAATCGGCATCTGGCCGTCACCGCAACGCCGCCCGTGGCTGCAGGGGCCGCTGCAGGGTTTCGAAATGATCAATGAATGGGGTGCGGTTGCGATCGTGAATGCCAAGGGCCGCGGCCGCGCGCGGCTGCATCGATGATGCGCCGTCCGCTGCCGCTGACTGTTCAGGCTGCGTCAATCGCCGCTCACGACCGGACAGCTCTCGTCAGCGGCCCAATCGGCGAAACTCAGGTAGTAGACGCGCACATCCTTCGCGCCCGCGACAACCGCGGCGAGCGCAGCCAGGGCCGCGCGTCCCCCTCCGTTGCAATGACTGACGATCGGTCTCGACCCGTCCAGTCCGGATGCGGCGATGAGATCCGCGATTTCCCCGGCGCCCTTGAGATGCGTGCCGTCCAGCAGCGCCGCGTGGGACAGGTGCGCCGCCCCCGGCAGATGCCCGCCCCGCGCGTTGCCCTTGAGGTCGTCGCCGCGAAACTCCCCGGCCGTGCGCGCGTCGAAAACCTGGACGGCGTCGAGGTCGGTTTTCAGCTCGGCCCGGTCCGTCAGCCCGACCGGCCCCGCGCCCGGCGCGAGCTGCGGCGGCGCGGTCGCGGACGGCGCCTCCTGCGGCGCTTCGCGCAGCGCTGGTCGCCCCCCGTCCAGCACGGCCACGGGCAGCCCGAAATACTGCAGGATGAACCAGACCCGCGCCGCCTCCGTCATCCGCCCGTCATCGACCACGACGGTCAGGGCGTCCGGGCCGACGCCGAGCTTGCGGATTTCGTCTTGCCAGAAATCCAGGTCATCGAAGCGCGACCGGCTGTCCTGCGCGCGCGATATCCACTCTTCGATCGGGACCGCGGTCAGCCCGAGGGGGCGTTCGTCACCCGCGGGCACGTAAAGCACCCGGATGGGACCGAGACGATCGAGATCCTCGGCTGACACGACGGGGGGCTGGGGCGGATCGATCTGCATGAGCTCCGGGTCTCCGATGCCAGGACGTGGATTTGCGGCTTCGCGATATACGATCGCATGCCGATTTGGAACAGCTTCGCTGGCGCCCGACGCGCCGGGGGCGACAGCCCGGTGCCGCTCATCGACAACGAGGAGATCGCACGCATATCGCGGGCCGTCGCTCGCAACCATCCGGCGCATCTGGTAGCTGCATCGGAAGGGATCACCAGCGGGATCGGGCATGCGCGTGCAGCCACACATGGAGCCGAGACAGATCTCCCGTGGGATCCTGACGATCTGCGGGGGCGTGGCGTTTCTCGTGCTGAACGACGCCATCGCCAAGCTTCTCACGGATCGCTACGACCCGATCCAGATCATCTTCCTGCGCAATCTGATCGCGGTCCCGATGATCGTTGCGGCGGTGATCGTCCTGCGGGGGTCGCACGCGCTGCGAACGCGGCATCCGGGGCTGCACGCATTGCGCGGATTGCTGATCCTGCTCGGCGCCTATCTCTACTTCACCAGCCTTCGCTTTCTGCCGCTCGCGGAGGCGACGGCGCTGATCTTCTCGGCCCCGATCTTCATCACCGCGCTGTCGGTCCCGCTGCTCGGCGAGGCGGTCGGCTGGCGGCGCTGGGGTGCGGTGCTCCTCGGCTTCATCGGGGTCGTGATCGTGGTGCAGCCGGGTGCTGCCGGGTTCCAGCTGGCGGCGCTGCTGCCTGTGGCGGCGGCGGTGCTCTATTCGCTTTTCATGATCAGTGCGCGGTGGGTCGGTCCGACCGAGGGGCTCTGGACGATGATGCTGTTCGTGATGCTGTTTCCGATGCTCTATGCGGCGCCCTTCGCGCTATGGGCGTGGGTGCCGGTGCAGGCGCAGGATCTCTGGCTCTTCGTCGCCATCGCGATCTTCGGAAGCCTCGGGATCACGCTGATTGGACAGGCGTTCCGGCTGGCCCCGGCGGCGGTGGTCGCGCCCTTCGATTACACGGCGCTCGTCTGGGCGACGGCGCTCGGCTGGCTCATCTGGGGCGATCTGCTGGAATTCTGGACCATCGTCGGCGCGCTGATCATCGTGGCGAGCGGGATCATCATCGTCCTGCGGGAGGCGGCCCAGCCACGGTGATCCGCCGGTCGCACCGCGACAGCCGGGCACCATGACCCTCGCCCTCGCGCGAATCGCGCACCGGCCGCTGGCAAGGCCGCAGCCCCAAGCCTCTTTCGCAAGAGTGCGAACCCATCTCGCGCGCTTCGCGAGTGCGATTTCAAGAGGTCTGAGGGCGGTGCGGACATGCAGATGAACGCGCCGCGCTCCCGGCCCGTATCACGGCGCGAACTGCGCGGTGACTGCTCCGAGGCCGTCGATCCGCCCCTGCGCCGTGTCACCGCGCTCGACGAAGGGCAGGCCGTTGAGCGAGCCGGTGATGACCACCTGGCCCGGCTGCAATCCGCCGCAATGATCCCCGAGACGCTCCACGAACCGGCTCACGGTCTCAATCGGATCGCCGCCGGGGATCTGCGCGGGCCCGTCGAGCAGCACCGTGTCGCCGAAGACGAGCCGCGCGGTCAGCGCCGTGAGGTCGAACCCCGACCAGTCCTCGATCGGCGCGCCGAGCACGAGCCCGCCATTGCTCTGATTGTCGGCGAGCCGCAGGCGCGGGTCCGCCGCCTCGCGATCGTCGAAGCGCGACTCCACGATCTCGATCGCGGGCACCAGCGCGAAGCACGACCGCACCGCGGCGCGCAATTCGGCGCCCTGTGTCGCCGCAAGCGCGCGCCGCAGCAGAAACCCGACCTCCAGCTCGATCCCGATCCGCCGCGACGGCCCTGGACCGATCTGCGCAGGGGAGGGATGAATATCCGCCGCGAAGATCGGCGCGATGATCTGCGCGGCGCCGGGCTTAATCGCGGTCTTGAAGCCGCCGACCGGACCGATCGCGCGCGCGACCTGCGCCTGAACGTCGTAGGCATCGGCATCGGTCTCGAGCCGCGGCAGCGCGTCATTGACGGCGACGGCGACACCGCCGCGGCGGGCGGTGACGAGCTGCTGCGCCAGTTGCGCGCTCTGTTGTGGTGTCATCTCGCCCTCTTTGCTTGGATAAACGGCGGCGGGTTCAGCCGAGCCGGGGCAGCGAAGTCATACTTGCGCCTCGCCCGCCCCGAAAGCGGCGTCACGCCGAGCGGATCGGCACTTCCGTTGGGCCGGCGCGCGAACAGATCCGTCGCAGGGGTCATTTCGGGCGTAGCCCTGCCCGGACGTATCCGTGCCATGGCGACTCGCTCTTGTGCAGATGGTTTGCCGCAACCGTAGCGCATGCACATGGCCGGAGGAAGGCGCTGTCGCCGTATCGTTTCAGGACGGGGCATCGGGATCTCCGTGCCGGTGACGGACGAGCAGGGTCGTGCGCCCCGGTTTCGCCCCGGTTCCTGTCGGATCAGCCTCTCAGGCGCGCGGCGGGGGCCGTGTCGAGCGGCGCACCACGAGTTCGACAGGCAGCGTCACATGGCCCTTGGGTTCCGGGTTGCGCAACAGGTCGAGCATGTGGCGCGCTGAGCGTGCGCCGATCTCGGCCGAGGGGACCTCGACCGTCGTGAGCGACGGCGCCACATGGGCGCTGAATTCGAGATTGTCGATCCCGGCGAAGGAGATGTCGTCGGGGACGACCAGGCCGCGGCCCTGCGCCTCGATCGCGGCGCCGATCGCGAGGAGGTCGACCGCGCCGATGATGGCCGTGGGCCGCTCCGACAGCTCGAGCAGCGTCGCACAGCCGAGGCGCCCGCTCCCGACGCTCAGCGCCTGCTCGCTGACATGGGCGCCGGGCAGGGCGAAGCCCGCCTCCGACAGCGCGTTGCGGATGCCGCGCAGCCGCCCGCGCTGGCGGTCGTTGTGGCGCTGATGACCGGTGATCACGCCGATCCGGCTATGGCCGAGGTCGATCAGGTGTCGCGCGATGAGCCAGCCGGCATGGACGTTGTCGATGCCCACGCAATCGAACCTGTCCACCCCGCACCACATCTGCACGAGCGGAATCCCCGCCGCTTCGACGCTGTCCCATGTGGCGCGCAGGCGCTCGCCGCCAACCACGATCAGCCCGTCCACCCCGTGCGAGACCAGCTCGCCGATCGCGACCGACTCCGCGAGCGGGTCGTATTCGTGCGAGGCGACGAGCAGCTGGTAGCCCTCTTCGTAGAGTGTGCGCTGGATCTCCTGCAGTGCCTCTGCGAAGATCGCGCTGTTGAGCGTGGGCACCGCGACGCCCACGGTTCGCGAGCGGCCCGAGGCGAGGGCGCTGGCCTTGCGGTTGGGTCGGTATCCGAGCTCGCGCGCCGCCTCGTGGACCCGCTTGAGTGTCTCGGCCTGCAGCATCTTAGGCTGGCTGAGCGCGCGCGACACGGTGGCCAGCGAGACCCCCGCCCTGGCGGCAACTTCGGCGAGTCCCGGTTTTCGCGATCGCGGCACGGCAGCCTTCCACTGCAAATTTGCAAGCCAGTGATACCGCTTTCAAGCCCACGATGCAAGTCCGCACAGCTCCGCACGCGGGGGTTCGATCGCCATGCGATGCCGGCGCCAGGGTGATTCGAATTCGTCGGGTCCGAGGCGGGGTCGCGGTGGCGCGACAGTTTGCTCGGCAGGGGGCGGCACGCACGATCGCGCGCTGCGGGCGATACCTGCCTTTCAATACGAGAATATTCCTAGTAGACGGAAAATAAATATAAAAATATGCCCGTTGGCATCGGGCTTGCGACATTAACCGACACTATCGCGGTCCGCGAGCGATTGCGCCCCGTGCGCAGGGCCGGGGTCCTCGCGCCGCGCCCTAGGGCGCGGCGGGCAGCTCCTGCGCCCGCGTGATTGCGCGGCGGCGCCCGCGCAAGGATGCCGCGGCCGGGCCTTCAGCGCCGGTTGGCATTGAAGGCGGCGACGACGTCATGAAAGTTTTTTCTTGACCCGGTGCAAAATTATTGCAAGCGTTTGCAAAGCAGGAATGGGAGGTCTTCTTGCGACAGCGCACGCTCATAGGGGTGGTGACGATCGCGGCGCTCATCGCGCTGTGGTTCCTTGCCACCACGGTGCTCGAGCTCGTCTCGCCGGGGCGCTTTCCGTCGCCGCCCGATACCATTGCCGCGCTTTGGCATGTCATGCTGGGCGGCTACGGTGGCGGCACCCTCATCGAGCACGTCTATTTCTCGCTGCGCCTCGTCGCGCTTGGCTTCATCGTGGCGATCGTCACGGGGGTGCCGCTCGGCCTGCTGATGGGCTGGAGCCGGCGCGCCGAGGCGCTGATCAATCCGATCTTCCTGATCATCCGCCCGATCCCGCCGCTGGCGTGGATCCCGCTCGCGATCCTGTGGCTCGGGCTCGGGGACGGGGCGAAGATCCTCGTGATCTGGTTCGCGGCCTTCGTGCCCTCGGTGATCAATTCCTATGCCGGGGTGCGCAACATCGACCGGCCGACCCTCGAGGCGGCGGCGATGCTCGGCATGCCGCGTTTTCGCTTCGTCACCGAGGTGCTGGTGCCCGGAGCGAGCCCGATGATCTTCACCGGGCTGCGACTGTCGCTGCAGGCGTCCTGGACGACGCTGGTGGCGGCGGAACTCGTGGGCGCGTTCTACGGCCTCGGCCGGGTGCTCAATGTCGCGCAGCAGGATCTCTATCCGGGCATGATCCTGGTCGGGATGATCGCCGTGGCGATCCTGGGCTGGGGGACAACGCGACTGCTCGGGCTGGTTGAAACCCGCGCGCTCGCCTGGAACCAGGCCGCTCTCGCAGCGAAAGGGTGATCGACATGCCACGTTCGCTTTCCGCCGGACAATCCGCCCTTCTGGGTCTGATCGGATTCGCGGCGTTCATCGGGTTCTGGTACGGGCTGACCGCGGCGGGGATCATGACGCGCCAGTTCCTGCCGCCGCCATGGGAGGTGCTCGAGCGCTTCGTCCATCTTTTGAACACGCGCTTTGCGGGTGCGACGCTGCTGCAGCATCTCGCCGCGAGCTTCGAGCGCTTTGCCTACGGCTTCATCCTCGCGGCGGTGATCGGCATTCCGCTGGGGCTGCTGATGGGCTGGTACCGGCTGCTCGACCAGATCGTCACGCCGATCTTCGACGGGCTGCGCTTCATCGCGCCGATCGCCTGGGTGCCCTTCGCCGCGCTGTGGTTCGGCACCGGGATCGGCGGGCCGATCATGATCATCTTCGCCGGGGCCTTCCCGCCCTGCCTCATCAACGCCTATCGCGGCGCCAAGTTCGTCGAGCCGCGGCTCATCGAGGCGGCGCAGATGCTGGGCACGCCGGGGCGCCGGGTGGTCAGCGAGGTGCTGCTGCCGGCCTCGGTGCCGTCGATCATCTCGGGGCTGCGGGTGTCGGCGGGGCTCGGCTGGCAGTCGCTGGTGGGTGCGGAGCTGATCGTGGCCTCGGCCGGGGTCGGCTACCTGATGGTGCAGGGGCAGGCCAACATGTCCACGGAAACGGTGATGAGCGGCATGATCGCGATCGGGATCGTGGGGCTGCTGCTCGATATGGCCCTGCGCGCGACCGAGCGGGCGATCCTGCGCCGCCGCGGCCTCGAGACCTAGGAGGAGAGAATGGGACGCATCAGCTTCGACGATGTAGGGCGCGTCTTCGGACCCTCGAACAAGGGCGTGGTCGCGCTGCAGGACATCAATCTGGGTGTCGAGGACCGCGAATTCGTCGCCATTGTCGGCCCGTCGGGCTGCGGCAAGACGACCTGCCTGCGCCTCGTTGCGGGGTTCGACTTTCCGAGCTCGGGCACGGTGTCGGTGGACGGCAAGACGGTGCGCAGCCCGGGCCCGGAGCGTGCGGTGGTGTTCCAGCAATTCGCGCTGTTTCCGTGGAAGACAGTCTATGACAACATCGAGATCGGGTTGCGCAACCAGGGCGTTGCCCGCGAGCAGCGGCGCGAGCGCATCGGCGCCATCCTTGATCTGATGGGGTTGCAGAGCTACGCCGAGTCCTTCCCCCACCAGCTTTCGGGCGGGATGCAGCAGCGCGTCGCGATCGCGCGGGCCTACGTGCTCGACCCCGACGTGCTGCTGATGGACGAACCCTTCGGCGCGCTCGACGCGCAGACGCGCGTGGTGATGCAGGAGGAGCTCGTCCGGCTTGCGCGCAAGAACCCGCGCACCGTGCTGTTCATCACCCATGCCGTCGAGGAGGCCGTCTATCTCGCCGACCGGGTCGCGATCATGACGCGCGCGCCGGGGCGCATCAAGGAGATCATGGACGTCGCCTCGGTGCGCAAGGCCGAGAACTGGGACTCCTATGAGCGCATCGAAGAGGTGATGGACCTCGAGAGCTTCGTGCACATGCGCACCCATATCTGGCGCAGCCTGCGCGAGGAGAAGGCGGCACAGCCGGCCGAATAGCCGCCGGGCTGACAGGAGAACGCCCGCTGGGACTGCAACGACCCCGAAAACAGGAGGAGGTAGACATGAAAACCCTTATCAGGAGCGCAAGCGTCGGCGCCATTCTGGCCGGAACCACGGCTGGCATGGCCCAGGCTGACGACCTCACGCCGATCAATATCAGCTATCAGCCCGCGCTCTACTGGGCGCTGCCCTATCACATCGCGACCGAGATGGGCTGGTGGGCCGAGGTCGGGCTCGACCCGTCCTTCACCACCTTCCCCGCCGGCGCGCCGCAGATCGCCGCCGCGGCGGCGGGCGACTGGGATGTGGGCGGCACCGGCTCGGTGCCCGCCGTGCTCGGCGCGGAGCGCTACGGCATCAAGACCATCGGCATCACCAATGACGAGAGCGCGGGCAACGCGCTGATGGCGCATAACGACGTCATCGAGGGGCTGCGCGACGACCCGTCGAGCATCGCCGGCGAGAGCATCCTGCTGACCACCAACTCCACCGGCGAATACGCCGTGCGCGCCTGCCTCGAGATGTGGGGCGTGGACAGCGACGAGGTCGAGTTCGTCAACCTCAACCAGTCGCAGATCATCTCCGCCATCAGCGCGCGCCAGGGCGACATCGCCGGGGTCTGGGCGCCCAACACCTACACCCTGCAGGAGCGCGCCGACAGCGACTACCTGTGCACCGGCGCCGATGCGGGCGCGATCGTGCCGGGCGCGCTCGTGGTGCGTCCCGACTACGCCGAGGAAAACCCCGAGCTCGTCGCACGCTACCTCGCGGTGTTCCTGCGCGGCGTGCACTGGGCGCGCGAGAACATGGACGAGGCCAAGGAGATGCTCGTCGAGTTCTATGACGAGGGCGGGGTCGAGATCTCGGACGCCGCGGTCGATCAGGAATTCGATCTGCGCCCGACCTTCACGCTCGAGGAGCAGCTCGACATTCTCGCGCGCGAGAACGGCATGAGCGATGTCGATGAGTGGCTCGCGGAGATCGCCGAGTTCATGGTCTCCGTCGGCACCATGGAGGAGGCGCCGGATACCGCGGACTTCGTCGATGCGACCTACATGCAGATGGTCGCCGATGACGAGGAACTCGCCGCGTTCGCGACCCTGTCGGACTGACGCCAGCACGCGCCGCCGCGCCCGGGCGCGGCGGCGCCCCATCCACAGAGGGCATGACATGACGATCACCCACCTCAAGAAAGCATCGCGCACCCCCGAAACCGAGACCGACCAGGCGCGCGCCGTGGTCACGGAGATGCTCGGGCGCATCGAGGCCGAGGGCGAGGAGGCGGTTCGTCATTACGCCGAGAAGCTCGATGGCTGGACCGGCCCGATCCTCGTGGACTCCGGCGAGTTCGAGCGCCGCTGCGCCAATGTGCCCGAGACCGTCAAGGAAGATATCGCCTTCGCTGCCGAGCAGGTGCGCAATTTTGCCATCGCCCAGAAGGACTCGGTGCGCGACTTCGCGATCACGATGGAGTCGGGGCTCGAGGTCGGCCAGAAATGGGTGCCCTGCAATGTCGCCGGCTGCTACGTGCCCACCGGGCGCTACGCGCATATCGCCTCGGCCTACATGTCCATCGGCACCGCCAAGGCCGCCGGGGTGGGCACGGTCGTCGCCTGTTCGACGCCGTTTCGCGGCGAGGGCATCCACCCCTATGTGCTCTACGCGATGCGCGAGGCGGGCGCGGACATGGTGATGACGCTGGGCGGCGTGCAAGCCATCGCGAGCATGGCCTACGGGCTGTTCACCGGCAAGCCCGCCGACATCATCGTGGGGCCCGGCAACAAGTTCGTCGCCGAGGCCAAGCGCGCGCTGTTCGGCCAGGTCGGCATCGACGTCTTCGCCGGCCCCTCCGAGATCGGCATCCTCGCCGATTCTTCCGCCGATCCCGAGATCGTCGCGGTGGACCTCGTCGGCCAGGCCGAGCATGGCCACGAATCCCCCGCCTGGCTGTTCACCGACGACCGCGCCCTGGCCGAAAAGGTCATGGCCCGCGTGCCGGAGCTCATCGCCTCGCTGCCCGAGCCCGCGCGCGAGGCCGCCGACGCCGCCTGGCGCGATTACGGCGAGGTCATCCTGTGTGACAGCCGCGCCGAGCTCGTCGAGGTCTCCGACCGCTACGCCAGCGAGCATCTCGAGGTGCATTGCACCGACCATGACTGGTGGCTGGAGAACCTGACCAATTACGGCTCGCTCTTCGTAGGCGAGGAGACCACCGTCGCGATGGGCGACAAGGCCTCCGGCCCCAACCATATCCTGCCCACAAAGCTCGCCGCGCGCTACTCGAGCGGGCTGTCGGTGCACAAGTTCCTCAAGCCGGTGACCTGGCAGCGCGCCGACCGCAACGCCGCGCGGGTGATCGGCGAACGCACCGCGCGCATCTCGCGGCTCGAGGGCATGGAGGCCCATGCCCGCACCATCGATGCGCGCATGGAGAAGTATTTCCCCGGCGAGCCGATCGATCTCGGGGAGCCCGTGAAGTCCGCATGATGGCCGGTAATGCCGATATAGCGCCGCGCGCCGATCTGTTCGCGCCCCCCGCGATCCCCCCCGAGGGGCGCGAACAGGCCGCAAAGCTTTTGCAAAGCGGGCGGCTGCACCGCTACAGCGAGGCCGGCGCGACCGCCGAGAGCGAGGCCGCAGCCCTCGAGCGCGAGATGGCCGCGCTGGCGGGGACGCCCTATGCGGTCGCGCTCAATTCCTGCGGCAGCGCGCTGTTTCTCGCGCTCAAGGGGCTCGGGGTGGCGCCGGGCGATCCGGTGCTGATCAGCGGCTTCACGCTCGCGCCGGTGCCGGGCGCAATCCTGCATGCGGATGCAAAGCCAGTGCCTGTCGAGATCAGCGAGGATCTCGTGATTGACCTCGACGACCTCGCCGCCAAGGCCCGCGAGAGCGGCGCGAAGGTGCTGCTCGTGTCGCATATGCGCGGGCATGTCTGCGATCTGCCCCGGCTCATGGCGCTGTGCGAGCGGCTCGGCGTGCGGGTGATCGAGGACGGCGCGCATGCCCTCGGCGCGAGCTGGGACGGGCGCGCGGCGGGCAGCTACGGCGATGTCGGCGCCTTCAGCTTTCAGTCGGGCAAGCATGTCAATGCCGGCGAAGGCGGGGTGCTGGTGACGGCCGATGAGGATATCGCCGCGCGCGCGATCTTGCATTCCGGCAGCTACATGCTCCATGCGCAGAACGGCGCCCGCCCGCCCGACGCGGTGATGGCGCGCTGGGCCGGGGCCTGCGCGAATTTCAGCCTGCGCATGCCCGAACTCACCGCCGCGATCGCGCGCCCGCAGCTGCCGCTGCTGGCCGCGCGCGCTGCCGACTGGAACGCCACGCATGACGCGCTGCTCGCGCGCCTCGCCACCATGGACGGCGTGCATCTGCCGCATCGCCCGCCCGAGGAGGGCTATGTGCAAAGCTCGCTGCAGTTTCGCCTGCCGGCGGATGCGCCCGGCGTGATCGCCGATTTCGTCGCGCGCTGCCGCGCGGGCGGGGTGTTCGTCAAATGGTTCGGCGCCGAGGCCGCCGAGGGCTACACCAGCGCGCCGCGGCACTGGCCCGGCGGCACCGGCGGCCCCGCGCCCGGGACGCACCGCATCCTCGCGAGCCTGTGCGATCTGCGCCTTCCGCTCGGCATGAGCGGCGCCGAGATCGACTGGCTTGCCGGCACGCTCAATGACAGCCTCGCCGCCGCGCGCAAGGCGCAGGTGCGGTCATGACCCGGCTCGACTCCCTGTTCGACCTGTCCGGCCGCGCGGCGCTGGTGACGGGGGGCAATTCGGGCATCGGCCTTGCCGTCGCGCGCGCGCTCGGGCTGCAGGGCGCGCGGCTGCACCTTGCCGCGCGCACCCGTGATCGGCTTACCGAGGCCGCCGAGAGCCTGAGCGGCGAGGGCATCGCGGTGAGCGCACATGCGATCGATCTCGCCGATCCCGACGACATCGCGCGCGGGCTGCGCGATATCGGGCAGGCCGACATCCTCGTGAACGCCGCCGGCGTCAACCTGCGCCAGCCGATCGACGAGGTGACCGCCGCTGCCTTCGATCAGCACATGGCGCTGCATCTGCGCGCGCCCTTCCTGCTGGCGCAGGCGCTCGCGCCGGGGATGGCGGCGCAGGGCTGGGGCCGGATCCTCAACCTCGCCTCACTGCAATCGGCGCGCGCCTTTCCCAACTCCGCACCCTACGGCGCGGCCAAGGGCGGGGTCGTGCAGCTCACCCGCGCCATGGCCGAGGCCTGGTCGCCGCGCGGCATCACCTGCAACGCCATCGCGCCGGGCTTCTTTCCGACCCCGCTCACCGACCCGGTCTTCTCCGACCCGGAACTCGCCGCGCGCAACGCCGCGGCGACCGCGATCGGGCGCAATGGCCGGCTCGAGGATCTGCACGGCGCGGCGATCTTCCTGTGCTCGGACGCGGCGGCCTATGTCACCGGGCAGACGCTGTTCGTCGATGGCGGCTTCAGCGCGAAATAGGAGGGTCGCGGATGCAGGCGCTGGTCTATACGGGTCCGAACCGGCTGGAGGTGCAGCAGGCCGACCCGCCGCGCCCCGGCCCCGGCGAGCTGCTCGTCGAGGTGGGTGCCGTGGGCATCTGCGGCTCGGACATGCACGCCTATCACGGCCATGACGAGCGCCGCCCGCCGCCGCTCATCCTCGGCCACGAGGCCGCGGGTCACGTCGCCGAGGGGCCCCGCGCCGGGGAGCGGGTGACGATCAATCCGCTCGTGGTGGACCCCGATTGCCCGCAGGCGCGCGCCGGGCGGCCGCACCTGTCGCCGACCCGCGAGATCATCTCGATGCCGCCGCGCCCCGGCGCCTTCGCGCAGTTCGTCACCATCCCCGAGCGCAATGTCCTGCCGGTGCCCGAGGGCATGACGCTCGCCACCGCGGCGCTGACCGAGCCGCTCGCGGTGGCGTGGCACGCGGTGCGCCTCGGGGCCGGGCGGCTGGGCGCGCAGGCGCGGGGCGCGTCGGTGGCGGTGCTCGGGGGTGGCGCGATCGGGCTTGCGGCGGCGCTTGCGGCGCGGCATCTGATCGCCGGTCCCGTCACCATTGTCGAAACCAATGCGCGGCGGCGTGAGGTGGCGCAGGGGCAGGGCTTCGACGCGATCGGCCCCGATGACGCGCAGGCTGCACCGATCGACCTCGTGATCGACGCGGTCGGTGCCGCGGCGACGCGTGCGCTGGCCTCGGCCTGGGTGCGCCCCGGTGGCGTGATCGTGCATGTGGGGCTGCTGCCCGGCGATGCGGGCTTCGACATCCGCCGCCTCACCCTGCAGGAGATCACCTTGACGGGGTCCTACTGCTACACACCCGACGATTTTGCCGACACGCTGGCGGCGATGGCGGCGGGGTCGCTGGGCGCGCTCGACTGGTTTGAGCAGCGACCGCTCGCCGCGGGGGCCGAGGCGTTCCGCGCGCTCGATGCCGGCGAGGTCGCGGCGCCCAAGATCGTTCTCGCGCCCTGACCCCGGCTGCATCGGCAGGTTTGCGCGCGCGCCGGGCCGCTTGACCGGGACGCGCCGTTGCCGAAGTGTGTACCCACAACGCCTGCGCCGTCGGCGCCGAGTGAAGATTCGCATCGGCCACCCATACGCAAGGTGAGGCGCGCGACGACACCCATGAGCGGCTTCTCGACCTGGACGTCGCCAACAACCGGGAGCTCCCAGCGGCGGGCGCTAGAAGTGAGCGACGCGCACCCTACCTCACGCGCGTGGCGATCGCGGCAAGCAAAATATTTTACGGAGGGATACAGTGATGCCTTTGTTCCGTTCCTTCATCGCGGTGGCGGCCTCTTCCGCTGCTCTGATGGGCCACCCTGCCGCAGCGCAGGATAGGGCTCTGTCGTTTTCCCTGACGGGGGGTGCGAGCCTCGCGCCGAGCTATTTCGGCTCCGACAGCTATCGCGTGGGCCCGACCGGGAGCTTTGGCTTCACCGGGCTGCGCCTGGGCCGCGTGGAACTGGGCGACCCCGATGGCCCGCGGCATTTCGCGCCGGGGACCGGCCTGCGCGGGGCCTTCCGCTTGATCGGGGAGCGCGAGGGGGCGGACGAGCTTGCAGGCCTCGATGATGTGGATGCTTCGATCGAAGTCGGACTTGGGGTGCACCACACGACGGAGCTCTGGCAGGTTTACGGGGAGCTGCGCTATGGGGTCATCGGCCACGGGGCGCTCGCAGGCGAGCTCGGGGCGAATGCCATCTATCGCGACGACAGCGGTCTGATCCTGCATGCGGGGCCGCGCGCAGAGTTCGGAAACACGCGTTTCGCGCGGACCTATTTCGGGGTCACTGCCGCGGAAGCGGCGCAGTCGTCACTGAGCAGCTACGCGCCCGGCGGGGGCGTGCATTCGATCGGCTTTGAGCTCGGTGCGTACCAACCGCTCAGCGATGACTGGGGCGTCACCGGGTCGGTTCGCTATGATCGCTTGCGCGGTGATGCGGCAGGCTCGCCCATCGTGCGGCAGGGCAGCCGCAACCAGCTGACAGCCAGCCTCGGCCTCACGCGGCATTTCGATCTGCGCTTCTGAGGTTTCGTGCCCGCAACCGACGTGATCGTGCTCGACATGTCGGTCGAGGATGCCGCCAAGCTCGTGATCTCGGCCGGGCTCGTCTATCCCGACGGCACGGCCGCCCCCGCCCCGGCGAGCATCGCGCAGG
>LFCJ01001421.1_pt1 | contig 16651 bp, 19 predicted proteins | sample 643141 | NCBI WGS metagenome assembly LFCJ01 (sample SAMN03766243, study PRJNA286221) | soda lake metagenome | biome: soda lake; feature: Kulunda steppe; material: water; isolation source: sample B1-Br-g2 brine of Lake Bitter-1 | place: Russia: Kulunda steppe | collected 2010-07 | reverse complement strand
TATGTGTGTGTGTGAGTGTATGTGTGTGTGTGCGCGCGTGTGTGCGTGCACGCACGAGCCTGTGCGTGCATGCATACAGGCAAGATAAAATTTCCAGTGTGCTTGCACTGTGTATGGACGCATTGTGGACATGTGTGCCCTTTCTGTGATCCGGGGGCTTCTAGGAGCTTTCATTCAGCAGGCTCCCTTCCATCATTCCTACCGAGGTCATCATTAAGAGACACACCTTGCAAAGCCTTCATGTCCACCCCCATGCTTTCTCTTGCTTCGTTGTGAGCTAACCAATACCCTAGAATGTCAACCTTGGCTTTTTCACAAATGGATTAATCTTTTTTGGCACCTCTCTATTTAATTTATCGTCGCAGTGAGCATCAATGGGAAAGCAGGAGGTGGACCTGAGAAGCTTGTGTCCAACTCTTCTCAGAAAGACTCCAGATCTTCGGCTCGTCCAAGTTGATACAGCCAGGGCATTGGCTGATAAGTATGTTGGGATATACTTTTCTGCTCATTGGGTACGTGTGTGCTGACTGTGCACCACATTCGCCTTGTGCAAGCTTGCCTATGTCTGACGAACCTGATTCAACGAGGAACACATGTGAAAAGGCTGATCAAACATGTTCCAGCTCCTGTGCACGTGCGAATGTTATTTTGACAACATGCTTGCAGTGTCCTCCCTGCCGTGCCTTCACACCAGTTTTGCGGAGGTTTTACATGTACATGATGGCCAAGAACAGGCCATTTGAGGTCATCTTTGTGTCATCTGACAAGTCAAGAAAGGAGTTTGAGGTACTGAACTCGCTCACAGCAACTTATCAGTCTGCTCTTCCTGGCAGCCTGTGATGACTCCGCAGTCCATTCCTGGATACTCCTTCAAAGAAGCTGAAATTTGGCCCCAGGACCTGCAGCTCATTAATATCTGTAAAACACAAGCCCACCAAGAACCTGCTGCTGCTGCTGTGTGTGCTTGCAGGGTGCACCTGTCTCCCTTATATGTGCTATTATTGCCCTTGCGGATGCTTTTGCATCCAGGAGCATTGAGCTCATGCTCAACTTTGCCCTGCGTACTGCAACAGGAATACTACTTAAAGGATATGGCATCATGGCTGACACTTCCATGGGAGGACACCCAGGAGACGAGGCTCGACCTCGCGCGCAAATTCACTGTGGTGGGGCAGGGATTGGCATTCAGCACATAGCTGCCTCCAATAACCATGTCATCAGTCCGCAGAAATGTGCACAGCCTTGCACAATTGTGCAGCAATAGCTCTCACAAGTGCCATGTGATGTCGTGTCCATTGCTCCCGCACTTCCAACTTCAAACACCTCACAATAAACGCAGAGTACCTTGAAGTGTTGGGAGTTGCTCATACCGCAAGGTCTCCCCAGCTGCAGCACGACAAGGGTCATGGATCAAAGCCCAGGGGTGCTTTTTAAAGGACGGTCTTGCATGCCCTAAGGGCAAGAGGATGCAGATACAATTCGGCCTGGGAAATCAATGATTGTAGGCCCAAGCCATGTTGAGGGCTTAGGCTTGTTTTGATCAGGTTCATACATTGTAGGGTGTTCAAGGTCCTGCAGTCTTGTGATCTTTGAGGGCTATTAGAGGTGAATGATGGAATATACCCTACCAAGTGTGATTTGTATAGGCTGGTGCAGGACTGGCTGAGTGTGCTGAGGGCTTTGATGACGATCAAAATTTAGCAAGGTCTTAGGCACCACCTCATTCCTGTGCTGCCTTGTGTCCAGGCCAGGCCCCTGGCAAGCTTCTCTCCCTGTCGACATGCCCATGCAGGTCGGAATCCCATACCTTGTGATTGTGGGCCCAGATGGCAAGGTACGACAGCATATCCAGATAATAAGCCGCCAATCCCTATTGAAGCAAGGAGAGGCACTAGGAGTGACATACTGCTGCCTGCTACTGCCCCTGATGCATCCTTGCATCACAAAACTTGGGTCGATCTAACCTGGCAAAAAAATCCACGAGGTTATGATCCTGGTCTTGCCTGTCTTGTCCTGGGATGCAATGTGCATGGACTCACTATCTGGATTGCTGGGCCTGCCAGGTGCTGAACTCCAATGCAAGGACGGCACTCATCAAGGACCAACAAGGGGAGCGCTTCCCATGGGACAACGAGCCCTGGTTCAGGTAAGCATGCCGGATCTTCCGTACAGCTTTTCTCACAGTGCTGCTCAAGCTGCTGCATGCAATGAGTCCTGGCCGTATGTACACGATGGGGTTTTCCTCTTTGCATACTAAATCATATCTGTTATTTATACATATCCATATGATACTTCATTCATATCCGTTGTTGCCTGTTGATGTTAGAATGGTACATGCTTGCCTGTTCTTATCCAATCCTATCAACACCTTCCTTACCTCGTTTCACCACCATGCAGCATGCCGAGCAGCACGTTCCTCATTCCAATTTTACTGGCGCTCATAGTATGGTTTGTGGTACTCTTTAGTGAAAAGGACTGAGGCTTTTCTGAGCTGAGCACGGACCCCTTGATGTGCATCAACCACACATGAGAAGATTGGACTTGCTCGGACCAGTTGCTTCTGTAAAGTAGGCTGTGGGGAGTTCTACAAGCATTGTGTTGCCTGCCCATACCAGAGCATGATGGCTGTGCCTCCTCTTTATGTACCTGTGTTGTATTGAAGCTCTCAAGTATAAGGAGTCCCTGACGGGTTTAGTAGCCAAGATGGTCTGAATTTAAGCAGTTGGGGGTTACTGCTGCTGTTCCCTCGACCAAGTTCTCGTCACTGGCTTAGCTAGAGCACCATTACTCTGGCGTCCTTACTATGACAATGACAAGGAGGAACAAGGAATAGTAGGCTCTCTGATAGCCTTGTCGATTTTAGGTTGGCAGCGCCACGTGCATGCTTGGTGAATGGGAGTAAGGTATGTGAACTTCAAAGGTTTACAAGGTTTACAACCTTGAACTTCAAAGGAGCGTATTTCCTGTGGAGGAAGACCACCTGGGGGTGCGTGCATTGGAAGATGGCCTGTTGTTGTTTTATGTGAACTTCAGTCTGCAAGTCTGATGGTTTGGAGCTTGGATCCATTCATCTTTAATTGTGCTTACTGCCCCAATCAGTGTGCCATTAGTACTTCTCTAAGACGTTGTATGCTTTCTAAGTAGACTTTGTGCCCCAGCTGAGCATGGGAGAACTCCAACAAGGCATGGACGACAACTCTCCTCAAAAATGGAATGGTGCACTCGGCACCGAATTTCAAAATTTAAAGATTTTTTGTTCGCAAATTTGCAATTTTAAATAAGTCAAAAGTCTAACGGTGTACATTATGATGCGGATTCTATTTCGAAGCCTGTTGAGACAGTGCCATGACGCAGGTACCCTGTCACCCCCTCTGCGCTTAGTAAACACTGAGTATCTGGGGAAGGATAACAAGTTAGAGCTGGGATTGATTGGTGAGCAATCATGATCGCAACTGATCATGCAACCCTTGCATGCACGCGCTAGAGCTTGTGCAGAGCTCGCTACTTCTTGAGCTTAGCTCACTGCTCCTGATTTAGATTTCTAAATTGTTTCTTCTCAGAGAAGATTGCATCCAGGATAGCTGACCAGGTGGGTGATCTATGCAAAAGCAATGTTGATCAGGATTGTGGTCAGGACACGAGTGAGATCGAGTGAGACATACGCAAAGGAGAAAACTTGATTGAACATTATGTTCAAACCCCCTTTTTGCAGTTTGAGAGGGGAGACTTTGCAGCAGACCTTATCCAGGTGAGAGGAGGGACGTGCCTCAAAAACGTTGATGTGAGCGTGCACAGCAGTCTGAAATCAGCACATTTCCTCCTTGCCCAAACTTTTAAGTTGGGGTCTACTTTCTAATCTATAGAACACAACACAAGTATCAAACTCTTGCAGGATCCGGCCGGACCATCAACTCCTAGCGAGGGCAAGGGAGGCAGGTGGGAGTTTTGCCGTGAGGTGCGAAGCAAGAAAGACAAGGATATTTGAGCATGCACATCCCCTGTGGCATGCATTATTACTGGAAAAACGACCATACAGATTAATGGCTCCCTCGAAATCCCTCTGTGATCTGCGACAGGGGCCCGTAGCAATCTGGATCCACAACCCCTGCTGTCCACATTATCCTGTACCATGAGCACCGCACTGGCATACAGTGGCTGCTTTTTGAAATTGTTTGAAAAAGGCAGCATATGCAATAGTCATGGCCAGCCTGCTCCCTGGCAATGTTAGAAGGGATGGCCGCACTCCCCGGAACGAGGGCATTCCTGGTCCAGGAGCAATGACCGAGGTGACGAGAGAGGGAGGCCCCATCCCCAAGTGCGTCACGCGCATCCCAAGTGTGCTGTCTGCCTAATTCCTCCCTTTAAGTTCTTGTCATCTTGTGCAGTTTGATTGATGTAGGGAGTGCTTTCGTTGCTCAAGCACCTTCTTTTCATTTGCTCGTTAGTTTGCCAGCACGGCTGCACCTCTCAAGTGGTATTGTGCGCTTGGCCCAAAAATGCACATGCAGGATGTATGATTATGACCCTATGCCCCAAATAGATGTTGAGGCCATGAGAAGAGCCATCGCCACAGCAGTCACTCGTGCAAAGGTGCGATGACATGCATCAAGTATTTTTGGCTTGCAATGCAGCAGGGACAAAGGCGCATAGCCAGACCTTGGACAAGTCCTTGACAAGCCTTGAAGCGTGCACAACAGTCTGCTATGCTATTAGCACTATCTTGCACCTCTAGCTTAAGTGTAGCGTGCAGCCTCATGTTTTTGCATTATGAAAAGGGCCCCCATGATACTTTTTTGCAGCACGGCGTCCCTGAGAGCCAGCCCCTCTCGCCGCAGCAAGAGCAGCACGCCGAGGAAACAAGGGCAAAATGTAAGTCACCTCCAGCAGTGACACCTGCGGCAGTGCTTGAGCATTTGGGGCAAGCACTTTCCTGACATGCCACTTGCTTGGCCTGTCAGGTTTCAATTCAGGATTGCCGCAGGCTTGTGTTCAGCGCATGCTCTAAAGTGTGCAGCTAAGTTCTCACTCCACAGTTTTTGCGTGCGCTTGGACAAAAAATGACGCCATTAATTCCTACTCCTTAACTGCAGTGCCTGCCGAAAAACTTGAGTCTATGCTGGCCAGCACTGGCGAACCAATCCCATTGATCCGCTCCCGCCTTGCTGAATCCATCGCAACCCTGACAAAGGAGAATGCGGGCCTGTACCAAACATGATGCTCGCGGCACTGGCCGCAAGATCGACCACTTAGGTCTCGAGAAAGAGTATCATAGACGATGTATCAGAGTTCCTCTGTCACTCCGACTTTCAGTCACTGTTGAATAAGCGCCTCAGATACGCAAGCAAAGACATGAATTGTTGTGGCACATCTGTCACATAGTTAGCTCGCCCAAGGGCTCTGCTGGTTTAGCAAATGAGCAGAAAGGCAAACCAGCAGAAACATATCCGTGCATGGGAAAGGAGTTGATGGATTGTTGCAACAAAACCCAACCCATTGATGTGAAAGTATTTTCCCTGCCTGTGCAGTGTTAATATTTTTTTGTCATTATATTTTCTACTCTGCTCAGTACGCAATTAAGATTATGAGCACAAGCAAGGTGCTCTCCTTCAATCAAGAGCATAGCCACAGAGTTCATGCAAGTTCATTTCAGACCCCACCTTATCCGCACTGACATGTTACTTACTTTTATTTACTTTATATTTGGATGATAGAGGATTGTCTGGTCTGGTGCTTGCACCTGATGTTAAGTTGCTAATTACTTTCCCCTTCAAAAACTTGCCAACCACTCTTCATTTGCATCAGGTGTCACATCCAAGACAACCCAGTGGAGATGTACGCAGAGCTCACGAGCTCAATGTCAGTAAGAGGGAAAGACACCTCGTTGAGGCTAAGTACTGTGAAGATACACAGCCTGGACACCAATTGGATGACTCTGGAAAACAACGTGGCATTCTTTGCAAGCGCTTGAAGGCTAAAAAGTCAACCTTCAAGTGTGAAGTTCACACCGTCCTTCTTGGTGTGGGAGGCTCTATCTTTACCTCTCATACTTAAAACCATCTTAAGAGCTCGGCCTCGATACAAAAAAAGCCCAGAAGACTGCTCTTAGATTACATGCCATGAGCTCACTCTGCACTTTCTGCACACAAATTGACTACAACCAGAGACGTTCTTGGAAAATCCAGTTTCTCTCAAGGTCTTGGTCTGGAGCAGGGGATGACTTGCCATCCTCCAGATCCTCACAACTTCTTACTTTTCCCTGGTGGAGGAGACTCACAGCTCTTTGGGTCAATGTGCCTCCTTTTGCTTGTTTGATGTAGGGAGCGGTTTCATTGCCTACGTACTTTTCCCTTTCCTTTCAAGACGAACTGTCGTCCAGATGCTTTGCTATAAGCGGGAATATCAGAGGCTCCTCAGTCTCATCGCAGGCAACCTGTTGTCTGCTTGGTGTACACTGTCGCTGTCCGCAGCCAGTCCACACACCACATTATTACTAGTTACGGTCATGCCACGAGCCTGTTTGGTGTGCAGCAGTCTCTCAGCGTGATAACCAGCAAAACATACTCTGCCCAGAATCCAGGACTCCAATCAGCTCACCCTCGATAAGCGGCACGCCCATCTTGTGGAAGTCAAGTGTGCAAGTCAAGTTAAAAACACTCGGCCGAGGAGCCAAGTCAAAGCCGCCATTTGACAGCATAGCATGATCTATCAGCATCTTCGGCGAGCTGCTGCTAAAGTTAGCCTCCACACAATCTTTCTGGAAATAAGTGGCGCAATCACCAGCCCTTACAGTTTGGAACCAAATTATGCTCAGTCTTGATTTGCAGAAGCTACCAAACTCGCATCGAAGGTTGACGCTCATTCAGTTGAGTATGCATGTGAACTTAAAAGTAACAGACACACTCGAGTGTGTCTCAAGAGTCTTGAGAAAACTTATGCCACTGCTCGGGCTTCCGACTTCCGACTGCTTGGGCTTTGGACATTTTGCGCGCCTCTGAGGGATTGCAAGGCTGTGACACAAATAGACAAGCTTTCTTGCACGGGCTACCTGTTCAATAGGTTTATTCAATAGGTTTATTCAATAGGAAAAGTTTCTTACTCAGATTTCACTGCTGACCTGAGGTTTAGGATGAGGAAAGTGTGGCGGGACATTGCTGACATAAACCCTCTGGAAAGCGACAATAAAATGGTGACTTATCATTCTTGGCTTGCCTGTCCCCTCCAAGATCTCCAAGCTGATTCACGCACTTGTGTGTGCAACGGGGGTGCCCCCCTGATGCCACCTCGCTATCTACACCTTGAACTCCCTAAGCATGCTATGAGGAATGTGAGCAGGTTTTGTTTGCGAGCACATACTCTCGCGGTGGAATCCTCCATCTGGCGCGCTGGAAATGGCCACTGTGACAAGTGTTCCTGTGCTGCTGTCCAAAATGAGATGCATCTTCTTTTTCTTTGTCAAGACTTGCTTGTGTGCTGTCGCAGAAAGAAGTACCTGTTCCCTTTTTTTCCTTTCTGTTGGTCCTTTTCTATGGAGACTCCTTATACTTTGCAAGCCTTGCTTAGCAGACTGTCTTTGATTACCTTTCTCAACGGCGCAACAAACTCTGCCATTCCATTTCGGACATTATGGACTATCTTTTGGCCGTCGAAGACCAGCAACAAACCAATTAGCCAAACGACCAGGCTGGCGGTTAAACCTAATTTGTGCCACTCCTCATTGTAAAGGTCAGGAATAGGGCACTGCTTGTCAACCTCAGGAGGCTCCTGCTTTCCATTGACTTCCTTTGTCTTCTTTTACTGGTCGAGGAGGGACACAAAGCCTATGTCCTAGGTGGCCCCTGTTCCATAATTGAAATTGCTCTTGCTGCCTTCAAAGTTTTCTTTTTCTTTCTTTCACTCTTTTTTCTGTTCCTGGCAGCTTGTTCCAGCAACAAGAATGCAGCAAGAGTCAATTTTATAGCAAGAACGCATGCCATCACAGTATTACATAATTGGAAAACTCCCATGTCAATATTACCTCACGCACATTATGTCTATTTTGGTGGCCTGCGCAGTAATGGATCCTTCAAGTTTTCCCTTGCACTTGAGAGATGTTTGAGCATTATCAATTGAAACGCATGTAAGTGAATTCTATGTAGCAATTCTATGTATAAAAAGCCCGCCCCTCTGCCCCTCACAGCAGCAACCAAGACTTGCGCCTGCGCCTGAACAGCCAGCGCCTATTCCGGTGCCCCTGCACTGCCGCTCCTGCTGTCTTGCCCTGATGGCACAGCCTCTGCTGGCAAAGCCTCCCCTGCCCGCCTGCTGCAACGGCTGCTACCCCTGCGCGCAGGAGCGATGCTGTGTGGAGCAGGCGGCGCTGCTGCGCTGCCTGAGGAGCCTGGCCTGATGTGGTGCTCGAGCTGCTGTTGCTCATGCGCCACCTGCTCTTCCTGCCCCTCCTGCTGCCCCTGCTGCTGTTTACCTTGCCGCTGAAGCGTCTGCTGCTCTCCCTGCTGCTGTTCACCTTCCTGCTGAAGCGTCTGCTGCTCTCCCTGCTGCTGTTCACCTTGCTGCTGAAGCGTCTGCTGCTCTACCTGCCGCTGTTCACCTTGCCGCTGATGCGTCTGCTGCTCTCCCTGCCGCTGCTCCTGCGAGCGTCCCCGCCCCTGCTGGTCCTGCTCTGGCAGCCGCGGCTGCCGCTGTTCGTGTGGGCGTCCCCCGTGGTGTCTCTCCAAATGAGCTTGCGGCACTGGCACCTCCTCCTGGTTCCCCTGCTGTCCCCCTTGCTGCTGCGCACTTACGGACCGTTCCCCTGGATGCTGCTCCTCTTGGCCCTGCTCTCTTTGGTGCTGCCCCTCTTGGCCCTGCTCCTGCCCATGCTCCTCCTCCTGCCGCCCCCCTTGGCCCTGCTCCCGCATGTGCTGCTCTTCTTGCTGCTCCCCTAAGCCCTGCTCCTGCTCGTGCCGCTCTTCCTGCTGCCCATCATGGAGCTGCTCCCCCTGCCGCGGCCTCTGCCACTCAGGGCTGCCCTCCTCTGCCCCCAATAACGCGCTGGGCAGCTCCTCAGGCTGGAGCACTGCACGCACCTCCTGCGTGGATAACAAGGCAGATGGCCCGCCACGCCCCTGCTGCTGCCCCTGCCGCTGCTGCCTGTGCTGCCGCTGCTGGGCGGGGAGCGGCGCACCATTTGCGGGCGGGTGCTCTAGTTGTGGCTGGGATGCGGGGGTGAGGGTTAGCTGGGGAGAGGCGGTGGAGTCTCGCGGGGAGGCTGGCTGTGGCTGTGGGGTGAGGCTGAGGTGGCCCAAGGGGGAGGGAGGGAAGGTGCCCTCGCTCCCCCTCGTGGAGTTGCGTGCCAGGTAGGGCGTCTCCTGCACGGCGCAGGCAAGGTGTGCAGGCAGCCCCAGCATGAGGGCCCGTGGTGCTGGGCTTGTGGTGTGGCTAAAGGGGGGTGAAGCATGAGTCGGGCTACCCACCCAGTCCGCCCCAGCATGGGCACGGAGGGAGGATGGCAAGGGGGCCCCACAGGGGTGACATGGTGTAGGTGAGCATGGTATACGCACGCCCTCACGCGCACACGTATGGGCATGCGCAAATACACAACTACACACACCCAAGCATACAAACGGCGGTGGGCCCACAGGCAGCCCTAGCCCAGCCCGGCTCCAGCAGCTCATGCACAGCGTGCGGTGCACCGAGTGCGCGCGGGTGGGCATGGGCCGCAGGCAGGTGGGGGGGGAGGGGCGCGCATGCGCTGAGCGCCGCACCTGGACTTCCGCGACCGTGGTCAGCGTGGTGGTAGGCCTCGAGGGGGGGGTGTAGTGCGAGGAGGAGGGCGAGAAGATGGAGGACAGCACGGAGGGCGTGTGGGGCGTGAGGCTGGGGCTGAGGCCGTACAAGGGGGGCGACGAGCTAGCCGAGGTCGCGGTGCCCTGGTGCAGCGAGCCCCGGGGATGCAGCAGCGACGGCGACACTGTCGGCGACGTTGCCTGGCTGTCGGTGGCTGTCCCGGCTGCGGCCAGCCGCCGCAGCGCTGCCGCCTCCTTGATCGACTTGGCCAGCGCCTGGTTTGCAGAGTCGGCCGTGAAGGTGCACATAAAGGTGCCGCGCTCCAGAGAGTCAATGCGGCTGTCGCAGATGGGGCAGCCGTAGCAGCGCCTCATCAGGCCCTGCGGCGCATGCAGTGTGTGTGTATGTGTGTGTGTGTGCGCGCACGTGTGTGCGTGTGTGCGTGCGTGTGTACGTATGTGTGTGCGTGTGTGTGTATGTGTGTGTGTGTGTGCGCTCATGTGTACGTATGTGTGTGTGCGTGTGTGTGTATGTGTGTGTGTGTGTGTGCACGTGAGTGGTTCCCTGTGTGTATGCACGTTCGCGAGCAGGTGCCTCTGCACGTCAATGCGCTGCGCATCACTGCCCGAGCCTTCACACTGCTGCCGTCCAGGCAGCCCATGCCATCACACTGCGTTTCATGCGCACATGCGCAGGCTAGGTAGGCCAAGCCATCACGCAGCCGCTGCCCAAGCTCCCCCCCACCGCTCCCATAGCTGCTCCAGGGCACGCAACACTTTGCTCATGTGCCAACACAGTCGACATCAACCGCGCTGCGCACACCGCCATGCCATGGGCTGCACGCAGTGCACATCCGCCCGCGACCCCGCAATCAGCCCACACCCACCTGCGCGCACTCTGTGCACAGCGCGGCATGCATGCACGGCCGAAGCCGGCAGTTGCGCGGGGCGTCCATGCACACCATGCACAGCTTGCCGGTCGCGGCGGCAACGTCTTGCGGCGTGTCCACGGCGGCAAAGGGGTCCTCGCTCTCAGCCTCGCCGGCGTTCACGCGCAGCGGGGGCAGTGCAGGCTGCACGCAGTGGCGTTGGCAGCGGCGGTGCAGCTGTGACACCACGGGCAGCTGTGACAACACAGGCGGCGGTGCAGCTGTGACATGACACCACAGGATGGCACATGGAAGGGACACGTGCCAGCCGCGCCTTGGCATCCGCATGCTATCATCAGCAGCGGCAGCGGCCGCAGTAGAGATATGAGGCGTCATTCCAGGATCTTTGGAAGACAGGGGCTGAGTGCGGGCAGCACCATGAGCATATGAAGGGATTTGACAACAGCACGGGCCGAGTGCCATGAGCATACGATGGATACCAAGGGAGCGCAAGGGCCAAGTACGGGCAGCACCATGCGCGTATGACGGAGTCCAAGGGAGCTCAGAATTTGTTCAAGAATCCCAAGGGATTGCAGAACTTGTCCAAGGTGATTGTGTGCGGGTCCAAAACAGGTGCCACCCCAGGCCTGGCCTCTGCAGCATTGCCACCGCGTACAGATGACGGAGCACGGGCAGGCGTGCGCTGGCATCCGCTTGTGGGGCGACTGCTGCAATTTTCCAGGGGTCCCTCAGCTGCTCCTCCAAGGCGTCTTGATGAGCACCAGCATTGAGGTGCCTGCCACCAGTCAGCAGCCCCATACTTGTCGCGATCTAACCCAAATGGAACCCTTCACCTTATGGCCCATTACCTCATGGCGCACACCCTACCCCCATGAAAAGTACAGCCGCCCACGGTCCAGCAACCTGCTGAGGTGGGCAACAGATAGCCTTGGGCCTCAAAGCCCCGCCCAGCTCTTGAGGTGCCTCAGCCCTTCCTTGCCATCACCTGGCCTACACTCCTGGCACCAGTCGCATTCATGGTTGAATACAAGTCCCGTCTCTGCTCACAAGCGACTCTGCTCACTCACTGGCGGACTCTCCTTGGCGCCTGTCCAGTCCCTTCCGCGCAAGGCCCTGGAGCTGCACCCACCCATTGAGGAACTGGGACAGGACTTCTATTCGACCATGAATGGAATGCTGCCCACACTCTGGGCAGCAAGATTGGGCTGCCCGGCGCTTTCTTCACACCACCAAACCTGCACCTTCGTTAGCGCTGCCTGCCTGGCCTTGCCTTCACGCCACCAAAACCACACACTTCATGGCTGCCTGGCCCATTTTCACTACACCCCGCCCTACACACTCATGGGCTGCTCGGTTCTCGCACACTACCCCCCAGCTCCTGGGCTGCCCGCACCTTTGCACAGGTCAGGCCTTTCTTGCCGTCCCCCGGCCCAGCAAGGCCCCCCCCCGAGGCGCGCCGGCGGGGCTGCTCTTGGTCCCTACTGGCTGTGGCCGGTGCATCTGGAGCAGGGCACGCCGCAAGTGTGGCTGCCGCCGCGGTGTGCGCCTGCGAGATCTGGGCCTTCAGCGCGGCCAGCTGAGAGTTGTCTGCATGCACGCGGGCGCATGGGCATGTGGAGGAGCATGGGCATACGGAGGAGCAGCATGTGCGCAAGATCCCAGATCTGTGCACGGTGCGGCCTGACCACCAGGCCCACTTGTTGCCATTGTGTCACTGCCAACATGTGGTGGGGCAGAGGGCTCGTCTGCCCTCAGACCCTCTGCGCAGGGCAGGCTCGTGGACACAAACTCGCTGGCATACATGTGACTAAGAATAACCTGCGTGCCGCGGGCTTAACCTGCCTCCCTTGTGCGGCAGCCTGGACAGCGGGCACGCGTGCCACGCAAAACGCGCGCAGGTCTGTGCTTTGACACGAGCGATCAAAGAAGGGAGCGAGGGTCCACCGCCAGCGCCCTGCTCGCTGTATTTGGTGACTGCCCAAGTCAGTGTCCACCACCAGCGCCCTGCTCGCTGTATTTGGTGACTGCCCAAGCCAGGTCCACCACCAGCACCCTGCTCGCCATGTTTTGTGACTGCCTAAGCCGGAGTCCACCACCAGCGCCCTGCTCGCCATGTTTCTGTGACTGCCCAAGCCGGAGTCCACCACCAGTGCCCTGCTCGCCGTGTTAGGTGACTGCCCAAGCCGGGCCACCACCAGCGCCCTGCTCGTCATGTTTTGTGACTGCCCAAGTCGGTGTCCACCACCAGCGCCCTGCCTCACCAGGGTCTACCATGAGCGCCCGCTTGTAGTCTTGGATGGCATTCTCCAGCTGCCCCATCTTGACGTAGGCTTGGCTGCGCACGTAGAAGGCCTGGCCAAAGTCGGGCTGCCGCGTGATGGCTGCAGTGAGATCATTCACGGCCTCAGGCCACTGCTGGCGGGCGAAACGCACGCGCCCCCGCACCAAGTAGGCTGCAAAGTGCAGCAGATCACGGCAATAGAGTGAGGGAATATAGGGCTACCCATTTGCTCTCAAAAAGGTGCCTTGGACTTTGTAGCGTCCAATACAGCCTTAGAGCATGGTTCTTGATCCACAGCACGCAGAGCAGGACGCCAAGCTCAATCAAATTTGTGGGGTCCAGCACTCTCACAGCAGCAGTTCTTTACCACTTATAGCATCAGCACAGGCCTTGTGAGGCTGCTGCTGATGTGCGGGTGTCAAGCTCAGCGTCCCAGTGCTGCAAGAGTGCGGCAGGAGCTGCGTGCAGCAACATTCTTGGTGTGCAAGGCACATCTGGCACCTGAACCAGAAACTTCATGGCGTGGTGCTTGCTTTCCATGCCTGTCCCTATCTTCTTATCTGAAGCGCACCTCGGGCATGTGACGGAAACTGGGATATGCATGTGTCCATCATGCGCTCCGCTTCTCGCAGGTCTTCTTGGCTGGTCTGGACTCCAGCTAGAATGGACTCAGCCATGAGCACTTTGGGGTCGGGTGATGTGTCCATGAGCTCCTCCCTTGTCTTTTTGGGTGCACCTGCGACCCTCACCAGCAACCAAGGCTCTTGCGCTTTACTGGGCTTAGAAGTGCAACTGACTGGCCGGTTTTGACATCTAAAAAGAAATTGAGTGCCTGCAACATGTTCCTGATCATGAAGGTCTCATCCGCATCCGCATTTTTGCACAAAAACTTTGAGCACACCAGCAAGCACGGCCTGGTCAAACTCTGTTTGTTCAAGTGTAGACCTGATGCTCCTTCCCTGCAAATTCACATTCATGATTGAATGAAAGTCCTGTCTCTGCTCAAAAGTATCTCTGCTCACACACCGGCGGGCTCCTCGGCGCCTGTCCAGTCCCTCCCGAGCAAGTTCCTGGAACTGCACCCACCCATTATGCAACAAAAAATGTGAAATTTTCAAATTTCATAATTTCTGCGGATGGAATACCTCACATGAAAAGGAAAGTCGATTCATCCATTCCATAGGACTGTGGATAGGACTATGCTAAGGACTATGCAAAGGACGACAGAACATATAACATTATAACTTGGGTTGGCATCCATGCACAGTTTGATCATTGATTGATTGTGATGGACTTGGGAACTGTGATGGCTTCTCACCTGGCTGTCACCAGAGCTTTTGCAGCTTCACTCTGTCCACATGCTGTCTCCAGCCCATCTAGGCGCAAGCGCCGTGCACCTGAAGGGCAACCGCATGTCATCTTCTCCAGGGCTCAGCCCAGCAGCACATCAGCCCCCATATCAACAGCAGTTGATCATTCAGCAGTCTCCAAAAGGGATCCATCTGAAACACTGCGCGAGCTGGCAGGGGAGGAGCTCGGCTACGTGACCATGGCGCCTACAGCTCTGGGCAGGGGACTGGTCACGCAAGCACCTGTGATTCGGCAGGTGGGGATGCAGGCCAGGAAAAGCTTGGTGCTCTCCAATAATATCACTGCTGTACAGTGCGTCAGGGTCTCGTGCACGGGCTTGAACAAGTGCACTGACGGTCCTGCACCAAGTGATGTGTGAGGGCAACCTTATGGGGCCATAGATCCAGCAATGAAAACGCATTACACTTACATTCCATATGCGCTTGTAAGCAGACTCCTTCTGTGTTTGGATTATTCAAAACCATGATGAGCATGGCGACTTTGATGAGCAGGGAATTAGGTGATTGTCGTCTGCACATCTGCACTGGATGCTCCCCCTCAGGAATGCTGCACCGTGCCTGGAAACTCGCCCATCAATCATGAGTTTGACATGGCCTCGTGCCATGCTCCATCTCATTTTGCACCCTTCAATGAAATCAGCCCAGAAGTAGTAGGCCAAATCTTCCTCATGCAGCACTCTGTGAGAGGCCTCTGTGGGTCCCTGCTCGCCTCCACAGGCGTGGCTCGTGTGCAGCCCCCCTCCAGCACACATTTGCAGAGTTGCTGAAAACACTATGTTAACGCAGCGGATTTGTCAAATTCTGTGCCAATTTGCCAAAATATAGGGGTCATTTATACAGCTTTCAGCAAGACTGCACCTTTTTGCCTCCCATCAAACCTGAGAGCCATCACGCACAGTCTTCACTTCCTTCAAGAGGTGGCCAAAGCTTGGCACCAGCCTGGAGGGCTGTGGGCCATCATGCACACGCTCGCCAGCAAGCGTTGCATTTCCTGCAGCTCGAGCGCAGCCTGCTGCTGTTCCTGACCACCTTCAGGCCATCCTGCCTGTGCCAATGTACTGGCCGCTTGCAGGCTATCGTGTCTGTGCCAATGCACAACAGCCTCTGCCTCACGGATGAGCCCATGTCAGGAATCAGTGTGTGAGTCGGGTAACAGTGTTTGTGTGGGTGGGTGGGGGGGTAAATGTGTGAATGAGGTGTTGAGTGCGGAAAAGAAAATTGGTGTTTATTCGTGGAAAAATCACGACGCTGTGTTTGCATGTGTGTGTGCATGTGTGTTTGTGTGTGCACGCGTGTGGGTCAGACCAGACGCGTGTGTAATCAGTTAGTGAGAATGGTCTCAGTGTGAGACAATGGTACCAGCACGTAAGGGCTTTGTGTGTGAGTGTGGTGTTTGTGCGTGTATGTTGAGCAGTGGTGTCGGTGTGTGAAAACGGTATCAGCATGTAATGGCTTTGTGTGTGTGAGTGTGGTGTTTGTACGCTTATGTTGAGTAACGGGCTTGGCGTATGAGTGTGGTGCTCATGTTGAGCAGCTGCCTTTCATGGTCGGTCACCGGGAGCATAAATATGCAAGCTAGCTGTGCCAGTCAGTTTGCAACTTGCGTTAACCTCATACCAAGTGCAATTGCCCTCAGTGTTTGTGAGATGGCCGATGCCACCTGCCTCTTGGCACCCTGTCGTTTGGTGATGGCAACTAGAGCCTCAACCTCTCGAATTGCCTGGCTGCCTGCAACCTGAGAGAGAGAGAGAGAGAGAGAGAGAGAGAGAGAGAGAGAGCACTGCTCGCAGCTGCTGGCTGTCTGCTGTCCCCTGGGCGGCACATCTGGCCTGTGATGCGTCCAGCCAGGACACGGCCGGCTGCAAGAGGAGCACATTTGGAGGATTGCCGAGGGCGAGGCCTGCATGCGCCCCCTTCCAACCTGTCATGATTGAATGAGCAGCCAGGGTTGCTGCAGGTACTTTGCCAGGGCTGTTGCTGACCAGGTTTAATAGGCTGGGGCGTGTTCATAACGAGGGCCTTTCCAAAACTCGCTTGCATGGCCACAGGTTTGGAGACCGGCTGCAGCAGGCGTGGCAGAGGGAGCATGGCGTCATGCCTGAGGACATGCAGGAGTTCCTGCAAGGTGTGGAGTGCGGGGTTGAGTGGGTGCATGTGCCAGTATGCATGTGTGTGTGCATGTATTTGAGGTTGTGCACGTGTGGCTGACTGTGTGTATGTGCGTTAGTTTGTGTGTGTGTGCGTGTGTGTGTGTGCATGTTTGTGTGCGTGTGCGTGTGTGAGTGTCTCAGGGCTCGCTCATGTATTGCCGAAGAGCCCTGGAGGCACCCTCATGCAGGACTTGTG
>LFCJ01001419.1_pt1 | contig 16661 bp, 15 predicted proteins | sample 643141 | NCBI WGS metagenome assembly LFCJ01 (sample SAMN03766243, study PRJNA286221) | soda lake metagenome | biome: soda lake; feature: Kulunda steppe; material: water; isolation source: sample B1-Br-g2 brine of Lake Bitter-1 | place: Russia: Kulunda steppe | collected 2010-07 | reverse complement strand
TCTCTCTCTCTCTCTCTCTCTTACTTGTCCTCTTTGTGCAAGCCTGTCCCTCCTCCACACACATGCGCATCACACTTACAGGGAGTGGCATGCACAGCACGCCTTGCAGCCCACCAGGCGCCCCGCACCTACCTGTCATGGCTGAAAGCCCGGTTGTAGTAGGCGCGACAGTGGTTGGGTGACAGCTGGATGGCGACGGTGTAGTCAGCAATGGCCTCCCTCATCATGCCCTGAAGATCACAGCAGATCAGACCTCAAGGGCACGCCATCCATGTCCCCTCTCCATCACGCCCTTGCGCAAAGGCTGCACACCCCTGGCTTGACACACCTCGAGGCCCTGGCTTGACACACCTCGAGGCCCTGGCTTGACACAACTCGAGGCTTGACACACCTCGAGGCTGCACACACCCCTGGCTTGACACACCTCGAGGCTCCAGGCAAGAGCCTCAATAAGGCTCCCTGGCCTCAGGCCTGCCTGCTTAATTGCAGGTCTGCCTCCATTGGCTATGGAAGTGCCTCACTGAACATAAATTGCCAGCCACAGAACGAGAGGGGCCGCAGTGTGAGCAGCAGGAGGCTCTCCCTAAGCCTAGCACTGAGCTCCAGAGCAACAGCAGTCCCCCTCGTAATGGCTTAAGGCTTGACATCAGCCAGCAAACTCCACTGGACCCCCAAAACACGGTTTTTCCTGCGATGCTCCAGTGATCTTAAGCATACATATCCAAGCACTGACCAAAAGGGAACGACCAAAGTCCAGTATGTGGATGCCACTATGGCATCCTCCTACTCCTGCACAGAGGAGCGGGAGGGCTTGCGCCTCATCCCTTTGGCCATCTTGCACACGCTACCACAACACGCTGCGACAAGGAAGCTTGATCGACGATCACATCTATTACAGCGCAAGAAAAGGGATCAGCCGCCCGCTCACCCCTCTCAAGTTCCAACGCATGCCCCTGGCCCTGAGCAGCCGTGTTACCTTACAGCTGCAAGCACAGCGCAGGGGCCAAACCTTGAACTGCCCCTGCCCGCATCCAGGGCCCGCCCAATGCCTGTGTGGCCCACATCACGCACCGCTTTCCTGTATGAGAAGCCCCTATTGTGGTAGAAGTCGGCTGAGATGGGGTCGAGTGTGATGGCTGTGCTGAAGTCCTGCAGGGGGATGCCAGCAATGTGGGTGCAGGGGTCAGGTGCCAGGGGCAGGTGCTGGGGGCAGCAGAGCAGCAGGGAAGGGGAGAAGGGGCCAAGGCCAGAGAGCTAGGCATTCAGAGTGGGGGTCGGAGGGGGTCGGGGGAGAGGGAGGAGGAGGAGGAGCAGGGGCAGAGGGAGGGGGATGGAAGGTGTGGAGGGTTGTTTTTGCCTCAGGCAACGGCCGTAGCATCCCTCGCAGGACGTGTTGGCGCACTGTGATACGTGTTGGCGCACTGTGATACGTGTTGGCGCACTGTGATAACCTGTTGGCGCACTGTGATACGTGTTGGCGCACTGTGATAACCTGCTTGGCCTGCAATGTCCATTCAATGTCAACGCTTCAAGCATTCCTCGCCAGACTCCAACCAACCAAGCGGAGACGAGGGGCTGTCAAATTGAAGTGCCCAGCATTCATGGCACTCATTGGGGATCATATGCCCAAGGGCGCTCCTAGAGTGCCAGACATCGACAGCGGTACCTTCCTGGTAAGGGGTTGGACCCTGACCCTCAAACGCCCTTACCTGCACACCCTTACCTGTGTGCAAGTTGTCAAGGCGACCCAGCCAACCAAACTTGCTCCGCAGCACTGCCATGATGCGCTGCCGCACATGAGCCATGGTGCAACGCTGACATCGACCTGGAAACGAGGCTCGAGCCCCTCCACCCAAAGCCTCACACGCCCCTCCCACACTCCCTGCTGCTCACCTCAATGGCCCCCCTGAAGTCCCCCTGCTTGTCCTTGGTGATGCCGCGATTGTAGTGCGCGTAGCTACTGGTGGGGTCAAGCCGGATGGCTGCTGTGTAGCACTCCACAGCTTCAGCAAACTCACCCAGCTGCAGCGTGGCAGCAGGACCACAACACACACTCTGTCAGGGTGGTGCAGCGCCAAGCCATGTGAGGCAGTCCTTGAGCCGTAAAAAAAATGCCAGGCAAGTGCTTTGTGCTGATACCTTGTCGGATGGAACCGGCGCCTTGCCTGCACCTTGTCTGCACCAAATGGTGCCGAATGGGCCAGGCATTCGTGCTGTTTCTGTACCAGCAGGATTCAAAGGAAGACACGCTTTCTTGAAAAAAGGCTTTCTTGAAATGATGACTGAAAAAAGTATCGCCTGCGCGTTCAGGCGGTGGTCGCGGCGTGCCAAACAGTGCACCTGCAGGTGCCTTCCCCGACCGTCAAGTACCCCCCTGGTGCCCCTCCTGCGTCCCCCGTGAAAGGTTTGGTGCTTAGTTTGTTTGCGTTGGTATTTAGGCAACAAGGGCGGGCGGGGGAAGGGGTGGGCGTGCTGTTCCAAGCCGTGTTTGCACGGAGTGCATGTGTACCCCAGGCCCCTCTGCCCCTCTGCGCAGGCGTCCCCCGCGACACAGCGCACCCCGCATTGTGTGCGACAGGCACTCCAGTCAGCAATGGTGTGCGGGGGAGGGGTCGGGGCAGCAGCGCTGCCGGACACCGACTTGGAAAACCCTGTTGAGCTGGTTGGTTGGGGCAGTTGAGCTGAGCACTGCTAGCGGGTGAGGGCGTGGTCAAGGCGCAAGCACTTCCTGATGCAAGCATGCGCGGAGTCCAGCAATGCGTCGTGCTTGCATCTCAGGGGAGCTGTGCATCCCTGTCCTCCCCTCACGCGCCCGCCTGGCGTTCAAACAAACGACAGGTGCAGATCCGCTGCTGCTGCTGCTGCTGCTGCTGCTGCTGCAGCGTGCCTGCTCAGTGCGCAGCATGCCTGCTTTGTGTGCGGTGTGCCTGGCTGGTGAGCAGCGTGCGCGGCCCGTCACTGGCCTCATCTTTCTCCTACCAAGCAGGGGTAGCATGGGTTGGGTGCATGCCCACACTTCAGTACCTCAGCACGTTCATTCATGGGCTCACATTGTCATAGCAAAATTCTTTGTCATGGGAAAAGGCTCACCATGTCATGGAGAAAGCCCTCCAGCACCTGGCTGACTAATGAATAGACAATCACGGATTCCTCGAACCTGGGCACGTCCAGTCAGAGGCTCACCTTGTATAAGAAAACCCATTGTCATGGGAAGAGGCTCACCTTGTCATGGGAGAACCCCTTATTGAAGTAGGACTTGAAGTGGTTGGGGTCAATCTCAAGGGCCTGCGCGTACTCCTGGATAGCTGCGCGGTAGTTGTTTGCCTGCGCATGTGTGTGCCACAGGCGGCAGCGCAAGGCAGACAATGTGGGAGCAGGTTGCATGCGCCACATGCATACGGCTATGATGCGCATGGCTCTTGTGCAGCAGGCGGTTGGGAGCAAGCTTGGATGCTGCTGCGTAGGCTGGCTGTATGCAGCTGTGGTAGCTGCCTGTGCGCTGTAGCCTGCATGCTGCTGCTGCTGCTACTGCTGCTGCATGTCCGCCCGAACAAGCAAGTGCTGTAGCGCTGGCTGCCTACATGCTGCGACTACTGAGCTGCAGCAGCCATGAATGAAAGGATCAAAGACCAAAACTTTGCTACTCTGTAAGCTGTCTCAAAAGGAAGATTCAAGCATGTGCCATGACAGTAAATGAATTAACCAGCCCACCAACCAATTCACAGATCCATACACAAACGCACTCGCAGTTGTGCCTACCTTCCGCAATGCCAAGCCACGCGCATGGTGGGCATCCAGAGCCTGGCGCCTGCGAACACAGTGTGGGACGCGCAGAGAATGGACAACCTGTTGTCCAGGGGCTTGCTTGTGGTCGTCCCCCTGAGAACCCCCCCAAACCATCTCACTAAGGTTTCCAGGACAGCTCCTCATGTTCTGAGCAGACAGAGGGATTGAGGGCACCCAGAGTTCCATCCCTATGGTGCGGGTTCCAGCCTGCTGCTGCTGGTTTGCCTGCTGGAATTGCAAGGTCCCCAAATTTGACTGTTTCCGACCAATTGATTTTACTTATAGCTTTCTCATCATATGAAAAAAGAAGATTTCATTGGTCAATAGTGAACTTCTGAAGACTTGTCAACGTCCTGCAAATGTCGCCTGTGCATTCTGTGCCCTGGGTATTCAAAAAATGTGTGACACAAGAACAGCAAGAACAGCAAACCTTAGCAAGCAACCGGAAAGCTCCTTCAGGAAGGAACACTCTCTCAAGCTCATTCAAATCCAAAACCTGCACCTAAACTTAATTGAAATTTGTACTTAAAATTTTTTATCTTTTCACTCATGATATACCCCAAATACACCTGCCGCGCCTGCTGCAGAAGGAATGGGTTTTTAAATATCTCACCTCCACATCCCTGCCCTGCTTTAACCCTTCATCCTCTTCACACAAATGCGGAATAGCATTATATTGTTGTGATAATAACAATCATCTCTTCAAAATTGGCAATTCATGTATGTATGTGGGGGAAAACGGAAGGCGATTTCCTCCCATGACACCTGTTTAGTTGGCCTCCGGGCCTTTTCATCACATCCCAGTTTGATCCAAGGGGGCGGAAGCTAGAAACATTATGTTTAGGCTCCTGAAATCACAAGGAAGTGAGCTGCTTGAGCATCGGTGCTCAATCTTCCACCACTCTATTTTTTCCCTCTTCACCGTGGCCCACACACAGCCCCCCTCCCCGCCAGATGCAGCAAAATATCAGCTTTCTTATGCAATTTTTAGGACGAAGAATGGTGCAGGGGTTGCAGAGATAAGTTGGACGACAAAGCACGCAATTAAGACAAACAAAGCACGCAATTAAGACAAACAGAGCACGCAATTAAGACAAACGAAGCACGCAATTAAGTGAGACAGTTGGGCTTGCAGGGGGTGGGCCGCTCATGGGGACAATCTTGTGCGCGCATGTGTGTGTGTGCGTCCAGCCCCATGCAACGAAAGGCTTCAGGCTGCAATCATAAGAATCATTGGCAGCAAACAGACTTGCAATGGGCAACTTCACAACGCAGACGCGGCCATTTAGCCTCCCTTCTTCATTTTTGCCCCTGCAGAAATACACACATACACGCTCCCCGCCCCCAACACGCGCGCACACACCTGCGTCGCGCCTGCAGCACATCCTCGGTGCTGTAGCCCGCGTCGTAGGAGGTGCGCCGCGAGACTGGCGACAGACCTGGCCCCAGGCCTGCCGGCGAGCTACTCCGTAGGTGCTCCTCAGATGGCTCCTGCTGGCCTGGCGGCGGCAGCGTCTGCTGCTGCTGCTGCCGTGTTTGCTGCGGCGTCTCCTGCTGAAGCGTCTGCTGTGGCTGCGAGTGCAGCGTTAGGATGCTCGCCTGCTGCGGCTGGTGCCGCACACGCAGGGGCAGCGGCTGCGAGGCGCTGTCGCCGCCGCTGCTGTACACGCCTGGGGGTAGCCCCTGGGACCACGCGTCCAGCAGGCTGCCGGTGCTGGCCCGCTGCTGCCGCAGCGCGCCGACGGTGCCACTGGCCTCCCCTGCATATGTGTGTTTATGTGTGCACGTATGTGTGCGCGCGTTGCGTGCGGGAGTGTTACTACAGCGGGCCACTACTGTGAGAGCGAGTTGCTTTTGTGGAGGGCAGGTTGGCATGGGAGGGCGCAAGGGGCAGTGCAAGGGGCAGGGGACGGCCTTGCGAGTGACCTCGGCACCCTGCAGTCCTACCAACGTGCTGCGCTGAGGCCTTGCAAATTGCTGACAGGCGCATGTTTTAGTTTGATTATTGCTAGTTCGTTCGTTCATTTGTTTGCAAATCCTTTCATGTGTCTATTATGTGTGTCTATTATGTGTGTGTACATGTGCGAGCATGCACGTGTTGCGGCCGTGCCCAGCTTTCGTGTCCGTGACAAGTGCATGAGCCCATCAGCAGCAATCTATAGCACAGTGGGAGCGGGGGCTGGATCACGGCCTGCCATGCCTTTCACACAATCTTTGCAGAGCGGGGGCTGGATTACGGCCAGCCATGTCTTTCACACAATCTTTGCAGAGCGGGGGCTGGATCACGGCTTGTCATGCCATTCACACAACCATTGCAGGCCGAGGCACACGCTGTGCTTGTCGGCACTTGCAAGTATGCGATCCAAGTATGCGATCCAAGCTGCGTTTGCACCGGAGTGCAGCGTGCGGGCAAGCAGTCGCGGTATGCCTGTGCACAAACGCACTTCCAAGTACGCGAGCCCTACTCCTCACCTGGGACCAAGGCCATTGGGCTGCATCGGCCATCACTGCAGTCCACGTGCTGCAGCTGGCGCAGCTGCTGCTGCTGCTGCTCAGTTGGACTGCTGCCGCCATCCAAGCTCGGCGCAACAGCAGCTGCGCCGCTGCTGCCGTTGCTGCACGTGCGCTGCAGCATTGGCGGCAGGGTGCTGGGACCGGCCTTGACACCCTTCTCATCCCCCGTGCTGCCGCCGCCACTGTTGCGTGGCCTCTGGCTGCCGACTGCAGCCGCCCCCCCTGCGCCTGCCACCACACTCCCATTGGCGACACCACTTTGCGTGGAGGCCTGCGGACCAAGCACAAAGCGTGCATTTGCGGCGTGGCTTTTGGACCCCACGGCTGCGCCCTCAGCCCTGCCGCCCCCCTCTGTCTCAACCCTGGCCGCAACAGGTCGGTGTGCGCCGGGGGCGGCTGAATTTGGCAGGGCAAGGGGCGAGGGAGGCGCTTTGGTGGGCAGCTCTGGCTGCACTGCCCTGGCTTCTGGCTGCTGGTGCTGCTGCTGCTGTGAGCGCCACAACAAGGGCCCCTCTAGGCTGAAGTGGCTGGTGCTGGGGCCTGCAGGGCAACCAGGCGCAGGTGTGCAGCCAGAGAATGGGACTAACCCAGCACACGTCTCATACGCTTCTTGTCTGCCCGCTGTGTGGGTGATGCGATGTGCCCAGCCAAGCAGAGCAACATCGCCCTGTGCACACGCCCAAACACCGGCCCCCTTTAAAGGGGACCTGCTCATCCTGGCCTGCGGCTCTGGGTGCAGCCTCAGCATGGAAGCGCACGCACGCACACGCTCGCGCACACACACACACACACACGCACACACACACACACCAAGAGCCTCCACCGCCGCACCTCCTTGCCAGCAACACCCCTCCCGCCCTTCTGCAACATGATGGCCACCTTTAAATGCAAGGGCGAGCCATGCCCTCCGATGATTGGAGAGGGGTAAGGACATGTACGTGCCTTCTGAGACGGCCCTGAGACTGAAGTGGCGAGCCACGCCCTTTGAGCTGGAGGGGGGAGGGGGAGGGCTGGCCATCTGAGCCCAAGCCTACACTCTGCGTGCGCAACCTCCACAAAACGCTGCCAGGCCCGCGCACGCGCAGTGCTCACCAGTGGCAGTGCTCACCAGTGGCAGTGCTCACCAGTGGTAGTGCTCACCAGTGGCAGTGCTCACCAGTGGCAGTGCTCACCAGTGGCAGTGCTCACCAGTGGCAGCCTCTGGCTCCTCCTGCAGAAGTCTGCGGGGCTGTAGGCCATCCGCCTCCCTGGTCTTCGACCCTGCCTGCTGTGCGGCCTTCGCGTCCGCCCGTGCCTGCGCACATAAAGAGCAGGCGCTCGTCACTTGCAGGCATGTGCAACAAGAGGCTGCCGCAAGCTCACCGGCTTAAGGTGGACATGAGGGCAGCAATGGGCAGCATGCAAAGGCTGGGAAAAAGCAGTGTGGCTGCGGGTCTGTGGCCCCACAACATCTGCAAACTGACCAAGGCCCACAAATCTGCCTGACTGCTTCACTCCGGGCTGATGAACCTGCCCGCCGGCCTCGCTCCAGGCTGACGGCCAGTCTTGTACCCCACAGCCTACTCCCGTTGCCGGCGGCCATGCCCAGCCGCACCCCCTCCTGCTTTCTGCAGCCAGACCATGCATGTGCATGTGGTAGCCTACCCGCTGCAGCGGCCCCCTTTCCCCTCCATGCTCACCTGCACGCTGCCCAGGTCAAGGCTCTGCGAGCACACCTGGCCCGGGCCTGCAGGCCCAGCGCCTGGGCTCACATCGGCGCTCAGCCGCCGCTTGGGGTCCTGGGAGCGGCGCTTGCTGCTGCTCATGATGCCACCATGCTGGCTGTGTGCGCTGGCGTCACGCTCAAGGGCGTACATGTAGTCCTCTGCGCGTGCGCACGTGCTTCGCAGCGTGTGCACAGGGCTCAGAGTGCAAGGCCATCAGGGCTTGTGGGCGGGCATGGGAGCTAGCGGGGGGGGCAGCGGAGCGCGCGCACAGCACGTGCACGGCACATGGGTGTGCGTCTCTCAGGTATGGGCGCTAGAAGGCCCACGAGGGCAGTGGCCTTGTGTTTCACACTCAAAAACTGAGTGCCTGTCTGCGCCCGGGCAGCCAATCTGGCCAGTAGCCTGCTTACACACACGCACACACACAAGCACAAACATACACACCTTCATGAGACCGTGGCTTGCAGCTGTTTGCCTGGGCACACACCTATTGCTTGCACCAAGTCGCCCTGGCGGTTTCTGCAGGATGCCCTCGCGTAGGATGCCATGACATGGTTGGCGTCAAGGCTCAGTACCTGCAGCATCCAGCAGCGCCGGCACTGTTGCGGGGCTGACCATCCAGCTGATGGCATGGTGCAAGGATTGCACAGGGCTTGGCAGGGAGGGTGTGCTGGCTGTCATGTGAGATGTCTAGTGTATGACGTTTCCAACAGGAAGGCTGCTGCATGAAAAGTAGGAGCACATAGAGGTGTTCAGTCATGGTTCTGCAGACACCAGTCGAGAGAGGAGCCGCTCGCCTTGGTGAAGTCGTGGATAGCTTCATCCAGTCGCATAAGCTTTTCAAACATGGCCCCGCGGTAGTACCACGCATCTGCAGTTGCAGTTCACAGGGTCAACACAAATTGAGGATATGCTCCTCACACAAAGCTTGGTTTGGTTGTAGGGAGGTGAGCATCGCTTGCAAAAGACCCAACTGCTTCGCACCTGCACTTTCTGGCTTGAACCCAAGCGCTGCATTATAGTCAGCCAGCGCAAGCTGCCACTGCTCTGCAAAGAAGAAGAAGGGACATTTGTCAAGGCACCTGGTGCTGATGTTTGTTGCAGTTTCATTTGTGCTTGCATGCACACCGACTGCCAACCCACTTTCTTGCACAAACCCAGCTGAGAACCGATGTCTACCACAGCTTCACAAATTCACTACCAGTGCTCACCTTTTCTGACATAGGCCTGTCCTCTGTGGAGAAGAGCCTTTACAGTCAGGTTTGGGTCAGCTGAGTCCGTGCCCACCGAATAACGCTGCAGCTCGGCGGAGCAGCTCGCAATGATGGCATCATTGTCCCGCAAGAGTTGTTTGTAAGGCTTCTTACGCCCCCCTCTGCTCTCTGGCTCGGCCCTCCTGCTCTGGAGCTCGTTTTCCAGCGCAGGATCAAAATATGAGTGCATTGGGTGGCTGCAAATGCCTTGCTAATGAGGCATTTACCCCCTCTTGAAATTGAAAGATGGGCTTCTCTTGGGTGAATGGGCTTCTCTTGGGTGATTGGTTGGATGAATCTGAATGATTTAGTAATAATGATATTCAAGTATTTTAACTAGATTTGTTAGGATTGTACTTTTAAAATTCTGTAGGGTTTGTTCCATAAGCATGCCAAGGCTGCAAAGAAGGCCAACACATGCTGGATCATGGTATGAAGATGATGGTGCGTGGTACAGGTAGCAAGGGAATGGAGCATCAGGGTGCCTGAGTTCAGAGCAGCTTGAGGAAAAGTGCACGAACCCTAGCGCTCTGCTTGTTTGCACGGTGCTGCAGGCGCGGAGCTGCAGGCCCAGATCGCTCGTTGGATGCAGGATGTGGAGCGTGAACCTGGCACACATGCTCAGGCAATTATTGCTCCGTGGGTAATCACGATCATGGACTGACTTTCTTTTGGCGCAAGTGCACGAAACTCTCTACCCTCTCCCTCTCTCTCATCCTCTCTTTACCCCCCTTCTCTCTCTCTCTGTATCTCTTTCTCTCTCTCTCTCTCTCTCTCTCTCTCTGTCTCTCTCTCTCCCTCTCTCTCTCTCTCCTCTTCCTACCTATCTCTCTATGTCTCCCCCCATATCTCAGTTTTGTGTCTCTCCATGTCTTAGTATGTTTATCCTCTGTCTGTGTGGGTATGTATGGATTTTTGCTTGGGTGCGTATGTATGTGTGCAAGTGTGTGTGAGTGAGTGCATGCGTGTGTGTGCATGTGTCTACACATGCGCTGAAGCCCCTATCTGTTGCAAATGCCTTCTGGGCAAAACATCCACTGTTGATTTGTAGAAAGTGCTGCATGTTCTTGTATCGCTCTGGCAGCAGGATGCTAACGCCCCTTGCAAAGCTTGATTGTTTTGATGCAGGCATGCAGGCTACAGTTACAGCGGCCATGTGATGGCATACGCATACAAGCACATTGATCCCTCCAGGGTGTAAGTGTTGATGCTGGTATACTCATTCAAGCACATTGATTGCTACAGCTACAGCGGCGGTGTATCGGCATGCACAAGAGCTAGCATTGATGCTGCCTGAAAAAATAGGGATCCGATATCACCTAGGCGCGTGCATGAAGAACATACTGGGTTTGTTGCCATTTATGTGTGATGTTCCTGCTTCAGTCTCTGCGTAGACAGTACAGTTAGTCCAATCCAATGATAAGTGTGTCGAGGCTTTCAAAAAGGTAGTGAGTGCATTCCTGCTTCTGCTGCTGCTGCTGCTGCTACTGCTGCTGTCGCTGATCGTGTGCCCAGGTCGCGCATATTCTTGTTGGGCCCCTCCCACAAGCTCTACACTCGCAAGTGCTTGCTGTCCAGCACTCAAGCATATGAGACACCCTTAGGTGCGCCGGTCCTGCAAGCCTGGCTAGCTTGACTAGGATCAAGTTCACTGGAGTCAGCTTCACTAGGGATCCACTGTGATCCGTTTGTCATGCACCCTCCGGGCCTGCCAGGTAATTCGTTGAGCGGTGACCTGAATCTCTGTAGGCTGCCACCTGTTTTTTGCTTGATGTCCCAATGCCTGCAGCCAGTTCAGGCTAGCGAGCGTGTTGCTCACACTGCATATGCTGCTGTGTAGGCTCCTTGCAAATTGACCAGGAGGTGTACAGCCAGCTTCTGCACACAGGAGAGTTTGAGATGATGGACGTGAGCACCGACGAGGTGAGTCAGGGAGAGAGGGGTTGCTGTTGCACAGTTGATTTCCTGCCACACCAATGGCTGAGGTGAGGCAGAGAAAAAGCATTTGATGCCGCACATACCGCACATACAGCTGCTTTCGTGGAGTCTGCAGGCCTGAGCATCTCGTCCCAGCGGCAGGCCATGCCGTGTTCCTGCAAAGGGCTTAGAATACAGAACAACAGGATGGCCGCCTACCAGCTGCTGCCCTCGGTTTTGTGTGTCAGCATCGTGGCGGTGATGACCCTCCTGCGGCATGTAGCTTGAACAAGAAAGGCCACTCCACTTTCCATGTGAAGTTCACATTGTGAACGCATGCAGGCTTCAATGGGCTTGCGCTACATAGGGGTGGCTGCACGTTTAAGCCCTACAAGCCCCGCATATCTGGACAGGCGATTTAAGTCCAAAGGTCTATTCACAGCTTAGATTGTGAAGCACTCCCACACTGCTGCAATCAAGTGTCTATGGGATCGCTTACAGAGTTACGTTTGCTACTGTAGCATTAAAGGCATGGTGTACTCAAAAGTCCAATTCGTGTGCTTCCATTTTTGAAAGGCCTCGTTGGACCCTGAGATACAATTCACCCATCTATCATGCCTTGAACATCACAAGCTACCCTGTGCTGTTTCCTTGTCATGCACCATGGTGATGACGATTTGAAGTCTACCATGTTTGTAGATAAGGTGTATACTTATGATGTCAAAAAGGTGTGCAGAGCTGCGGTGAGCACTAAGCGACTTGCTTAACATGCCTCGTGTGGCTTGCAGGCTGAGCACAGTCTTGAACTGCACACCCCTTACATTGTGCACATGATGGAGGGCAAAGCCTTCAGCCTTGTGCCCATTATGGTTGGAGCCCTGAGCGTCTCCAGGTGTGTCAACCAATAGTGACATGCACATTGCATGCTCATTGGCAATGGCCAGAGCAAGCATGCCCTCCATGGCCCTCGGCAAAAACAGCTGCCACTCAATTACCTAATCTGAAGAAGCTTGATCGTTATTGACAACATGAAGTGCCCCTGGATGGAGCGCGGCTGAGATCAGCACGCGGCTGTGTATGCAGGCTCTCACGCGTCTCACAGCAGCTGTGCCATCCAATGTGTTGCTCATTCGCATGTATCTCAGTTTGTTGCCATGTTCGCACTTACGCCAATCTGTCCATGGCATGACTCCATGGCATCAATCACCAATCTTGATGGCTTGGGTGTAGGCACGAGCACTTGCAAGCATGCACCAGAGAGTACACCCCACAACTTTAAGCACCTGAGCTTCAGGGTTGCTGGATCTCCAGAGGTTGCACAGCAAGGGACCAAAGAGCATGCTGGGGCTGCATCGATCACATGCCAACAAAAGGACAGGAACCCATAAGCGTGCCAGGGCCTGCGTCCATCCCTTCCACAGGAACCAAAAAGCGTGCTGGAGCCTGCATCCGTATGCCATCCACACAAGAGTGCGCCTGTGTCTGCCCTGTGCTGTTGCGCTTCCTACAGTGAAGCCAAGTATGGAGCCCTCCTTGCACCCTACTTGGATGACCCCTCAAATTGCTTCATCATCTCCTCAGACTTCTGCCACTGGTAAGGCTCAGGGAAGGAGTCTTGGCACGTCACTCGCCTGCATTATTGCACTAGTGCCTGCACCAAGTGCAGAGGGGCTTTTCCACATTTGCTGGATTTAGACCTGTTGTGCCGTCACTTTTCAGCAGCGCGTGCATTGCCCCGATGTGTCAAGTGTTGAGATCTTCCTTTGCCTTGCAGGGGCAGGCGTTTCAGCTATACATTCCGTGACCGGGGGCAGGTCGGCTAAATAGATGGTGCACGTGGATCATTTGTAGGGTTGCTGAGAAGAGCATGTATAAGCAATATGTGTTCCAATTTGTGTGATGGATTGCAGAAATGTACTGGGTATCTATACGGTTTTCAGCAAGTCTACTCGTTGTTTGTAAAGCTAGCATGGATTGGATTTCCTGGCGCCTCAGCTTTGAGCGCATGTAAGCAGCATCCCCCAAGTAGGACTGCACCGATCATCTAATACCATGGAGCAGACTTGGTGCCTGCAGGGTCCGATTTGGAAAAGTATACAATGGCTTGACAAAGAGGGAATGGATGCAATTGAGTCGGTGCGCAAAGGACCTTGTTGCTCCCGACATACCAACAAGGTCACACCTATATATGTATAGCCAGAACCAGCCGGAGCATGGGTATCTGCACTGCCAATGTTCAGCTATGCATTGCACAGTTATCTAGATCTGCGCTGGAAAAAATGGCCGTCTTCTTTCTTGAACCTTTGCTTGCAGGGGTCGCCTGAGAGATTTTCTGACTATCTTGTTAAGTACAGGAATACCATATGTGGCAGGCATCCAATTGCTGTGCTACTGAACGTGAGTTTGAACTTATTGATGCTGTATAAGAGAGTGCAAAGTGCTCACTATTGGCAGTGTGCCTTTAATTTGAAGCGGCCTTACACTATGAAGCGGTTGTGAATCAAAGCGGATTGATGCAGATGGACAGATGGATGCAGAGTCTTCATTGCAGACCTGCCATGCATGCTGACTTTCAGGTGCCCACTCGCTAAGTTAAGAATAACATGAGTTGGCCGGTCCAGTGAAATTAGGTACTGCATTCTGCATTTTTCATCAGTGTTCCACCATAGCTTATTTCACTCTCCTTTTTCTTCAAATGCATTTGCTAGGGGAGTATGTGGTTGGGCAGGTGTGAAGCATTGATTCTGGCCAAATGGCAGAAATGACACGAGTCTTAAGCCATCATAACCTCTGCGCAGCCATTGCTACCTCACAAGCTGACCTACGTACTTCCAAATATTCAAACAATCCTGGATGCTTAGATCCTTGTTTGGTGTGGTCCCATCTTTGAACCTTTTTGCTGATTTGGGACTTCAGGGGCGTCTGGGAAATATAAATGAGAATTGAAAATATACCCCTCTGTCCAAGCAGATGCTGGATAATCCCAAATACAGTCATTTTGACACCCTACTGTTCGTTTGATTACGCAGATGATTGCAAATAGCCGGTTGCACTTTGACATTGAGTTTAAACACTACGCTCAGAGCAGCAAGTGCGAGCTTGAGTCCGACTCAAGTGTCAGGTACGTTCCTCACTTCATATAATTCCAGTGTGCCTGCCTGGGATATCTTTCTGGATGTGTGTTTTTGACTTGTCATTAATGTCATACAAATAACATGTGGTTCCTTGCTGCTGTGTCTGCTCACAGCTATGCCTCTGCCATTGTAACAACGGTCTCGTAGCCACAATGCCTATTGAGCAGCATTGTGGATGCACCATGGAAAAACTGCGTTTGTACCTGGATCATGGTCTTGTGCCGTCCTTGGTCCTTGGTATTTCCTACACCTCCTCCTGATAGGACCTGAATTGGGCTTAGGAGCCAATCCCAGTTTATCTTCAGTTGGTCTGATTTTATCTGTTTACATTATTTACCAAAAGAAGCAAAGCTTTCTTTTGCACAAGACTGATTATAGAACAGGCCCATAATGATGCTACTGTGTCATTTTTGCCAAGATGCCACTTACAACTCTGTGGCAGGCTTGCAAAGTACTACTTTTGATGCCAGCTCATTCTTGAAAAAGGGAGGATTGCTTGTGATACAGTCTATCAACGCCTAATCAAACATGTGCATTAGATTTCATGTTGCAACAATTTACTTCCCCCACACTCTTTGTTCATGCTTGCTGTTTTTGGTAATCAGCTCCTTTGAAAAGGTGCTAAAAGGTTAGCACCTGACACAAAAGGTTTGTGTCAGGTTGTCGTTTTCTGTAAATGCCACTGGCCCTCCATCCTATTTCAATTGATGCATGCCAGTTCCTCTGCATTTAATGCCTAACTTAGCAAATTGAGACGTCCCAGCAGGGAGGCAATAGAGGGGGAGGACCAACTAGCATTGGAAAAAACACAAGACTACAATAGATTCAGCTGTACCGCCCTGGTGTATTGGCGAGTACAAATGGAGGTGGTAGAGAAGGGGTGTTCAACCATCGCAATGTTTCACTCTTGCAAGACCAAGCAAATGCTGAGTCAGCTTGTCTAGGTTTCAGAGTTGCTGACAAGTTTTGGAGTCGGGCATCGAACTTTTTACATCGTGATCTTTTTCCATCAAGCTGATCAGCATACTTTGGGTAAATGAAACTGGGAGGATCCCTACTTAGCCATAGTCCTACTATGGGTAGTACCCACCCACCGACATCACAGGGAAGTCGGTCATGTTTTGGTCTATCATGTGCTCCCAGGTATGCACCCTATCTGCTGATATTGCCTCAGTTCCCTTAAAACTTTTTAAGTTACAAGTTGTCATTTGTGAGTGGTGAACACTTGACTCACTTCTTATGCGATGCAGTACGTCTTAGATTAGGCTAGGTTAGCTTAGGTTACATAGCTGCACCTGCCGAACGAGGGCGGCGTAGCTGTATGTCTTAGCCGCAACATAGCCAAGGTCACCCGATGGTCTTGTGTCGCTGCAGCGCTCGAGTAGAACCCCATCGTGGTGTTGTTCAAGCTAAGAATGGGTGTCACAACCTGTAAGACAATCAGAAAGGATATGCTATGCAATTGAGGCATTTTACACTCATCGCATTGGAATGTGCACTGCACTGAATTCACAAATTGTGATGACACATGATCAGAGCATAAAGCAACAGGAACCAAACACCAGTCTTGAATTGAAAAGCACACTTGCACAGCAATGCCAAAAAGTGAGCCTGACTATCCTGAATGGAGTGATGGGATAACTCAAAAACATCATACTGAGCCACCCCTCAGTAACCTCTGCACAAACTGACAACAGCTAGACGCGCTCTTGAAAAATCCAGTTGCTCTCAAGCTCTTGGTCTGGAGCAGGGGGCTACTTGTCACCCTCCAGATCCTCACTTGTTCTTCCAATTCCCAGGTGGACTCCACCTCCTCGGAGGAGACTCACGGCTCTTCGGGCCAATGTGTCTCCTTCTCTTTAATTGATGTGGGGAGTGGTTCCAATGCCTAAGTACTACTTAGAAGAAAAACTAGTAAACTAGTCGTTTTTCTTCTTCTTTCTTTCCGCCTGGACCAATGCACAGTGAAAAGACTAAACTTAGACAAACTTTCGATTTGCAACAAAAAGTGTAAATACTGTGTTTGAAATACAAGCAGGGCTGGGCGATTTCGGCGTAATTGAGGTTTGCACTGTAATTTACGGTGCATATTACGCCGTCAGACGTCACACACCGTGAATTACGGTGCATTTGTCAATGACGGTGAGAAATCGTAAGTGACGGTGGTGTTTTTAACCGTCAGGGGCTCAAATCGCCCTGAGTAAGCTCACGCACACAAGAGTAATTACTCTTATAAGTTCAAGGGGCACGCGCCTTTGAGCGCCGTCTCCCCGATTCTCCAAAAACAACATTTGCGATGCATTATGCCCGATACCCAGCAGACCAAGAGGGCTCGTTTGACTTTGAGGCAG
>LFCJ01001417.1_pt1 | contig 16665 bp, 8 predicted proteins | sample 643141 | NCBI WGS metagenome assembly LFCJ01 (sample SAMN03766243, study PRJNA286221) | soda lake metagenome | biome: soda lake; feature: Kulunda steppe; material: water; isolation source: sample B1-Br-g2 brine of Lake Bitter-1 | place: Russia: Kulunda steppe | collected 2010-07 | reverse complement strand
TGGCTCACGGTCTCCGAGTCGCATTACAGTACCTCGGTGGCGTCAACATCCGTGATCTCGCCGAACACGTAGGCAAAGAGCACGTAGACGTCTTCGAGTCTCAAGAAGGAGGGACTGATGTCGCGCGACTCCTCTTCGAACGGACGGACAGCGAATTCCAGGCGTTCGGCCGTGCAGTTGGGCTGATGCGCGACCAGTTCGACTGTGACTGTGAAAACGGGTGCCCGTCCTGTCTCTACCAGTACGGCTGCGACGTCAGAAACGATCAGCGCTCGTTCGACCGAGAACGCCTTCGAGATATCCTTACACGTGATGACGTGACGATACAGCCAATCACGGACACCGAGATCGACGAACAGCTCGCAGACTAACCAGTATCCCACACAACCTGCCACCGATGGAATTTGACCCACTCAAACTAGCGAACTCAATGCGCGAATCGTACGCCGAACATTACGCTGGCTCTCAGCCACACCGAGCCGTTAAGAATCTGGTCTCGCGGTACAACGAGGGATCAGGTGAGTCATTGGAGAGCGACCTCCCTGAGTTCATCCGTACAAAAGGGCCCTATTTGCAAGTACTTGATCTCCCTCGGATAAGCGACACCCCTTGGGAGACGTTCGGGAGCAACCACGGGCTCCATGAAGATGTTACCAAGACCTTCTCTGAGGCCGGCTTTCGATCGCTGTACGAGTTTCAGGAATCAGCAGTTGAATCGGTTCTCGAAGACCACCACACGCTCTTGACTGCGGCTACAGGTCGAGGGAAAACCGAAGGATGGCTCATACCCATCCTTCAGTTCATTACCGAGGCGAAGGAAGGCCAGCACGACGACCACCCACCAGATAGTGTCAAGTGTATTCTCACGTACCCAACGAAGGCACTGGCACAGGATCAGTTGAAACGGTTGATAGACTACCTCTTCACGCTCAACCGTGGCCGCTCACAGAACAAACAGATTACCGTCGGGATCTATGACGGCGATACCAAACGTCGAGACCCCGATGAACTCTCATACCTCCAAACAACGTTTCAATACTTCGACTGCCCGTGTGGCGAATGTGACTCATCGCTGACGGTCAGGCAGCGCAACGACAACTCATTTGTCGTCGAACCAATGGCGGACCACGAGGACGACCTCTCTTTCGACTTCATCAAGGTCACCCGAGATGCCATCGTCGAATCACCAGCAGATATCCTGCTGACAAATCCAGATACGATCAACTACCGGCTGTTTAATGTCAATGAGAATGATGAACAGCAGCGCTTTGTTGCTGAACCGAAATACTTCGTGTTCGACGAAATACACGAGTACTCCGAACTCTTCGGTTCGTTCACGTCGACTCTTATGCGTCGGTATATCCGGGAGCGGCAGGAACTCAACGGATACGATAGCGAGGCTGAAGACGATCTCACTATCATCGGCGCGTCGGCGACTGTGGAGAACAAACGGACAGTCTTCCAGCGTATCAATCCCTTTGTAGACCCCGATGTTAAGGTTATTGAGGAAGACGAGCGCTCCCTTGATGCACCCTTCCCTGTCGACATCCCCAATGAATTCGTCTCTACAGAATTGGATGACGAAGAATTACGTAACGGGACCACCGCCGCTGCGAGGCGAGTACTCAATGCTGCTAGTGTTGAGGGAGGCAGCGAGGACGTTGAGAATGCGCTCTACGAGCATCTAGTTGAGGTTGAGGGAGGTCCACTGGAGTTTGTTCGTGGGATCTATGCAGTGCTTCGTGAGACTCCACTTCGTCCGGTTAGCCTTCGCGACCGCCTGGTCAATGAAGGTGGACTCTCTGAGTCACAGGCTGAGACAGTCGTAGCGAACTTTATGACTATCGGCAAGGTATCGGGTATTCTTGAGCGCCGAGCCCACATGTTCAGCTGGCCGCTCGACGGTTATTACACATGCATCAACTGTGGGACGGTCTACGACACCCCACAGTCGTCCTGTACGGAGTGTGACCACCACTTCGTGACGAAACTCTCACTGTGTAACGAATGTGGCGAGGAGTCTCTTGAGTCGTGGTTCTGTCCGAACTGTGAGAGCCTTGCCCCTCATACAGTCACCTCCGAAGAAGGACGATTTGAGTATTTCCAACGGAGGGAGTGTCAGTGTGAGACGCTCGATGGTGAAACCCCTGAGATGGTCCGGGTATACTGGCGACCGTACTATGAGTGTGCAGACTGTGACGAGCGCCAGAAGATCGACCATCAACATGACTGTCCCGACTGTAATGCCGCAATGGTCCTTGACAATTCGATGGAAAAACATGTCTGCACAATCCCCCATTGTGACGGCGAGCTTAGTGTGGAGGAGGCTCAGGAACCCGTGTGTCATTCCTGTCACTCTTCGGCTCTGGAGCCGCTTGTAGACGAGAGCGTTCAGTACTGCACCGAGTGTGGAGAAGTCTACGAAGATCCGGAGGGACAAGGGTGTACTACAGACAAATGTGACGGCGATCTCACACCAAAACGGTTCTTGGGATGGACATGCAGCGACCCCGAATGCGACGAGGTATACTTCGGTAACCCGCCAGCCTCGTGTAGCTGTGGTAAGCGGAAGCTCGTTCGGTCAGCACTGTTCGACATCAGTATGGTCGACGAGTGTCAGTCCTGTGGCCACGAGTTCCTTCCTGATGGCCCCCATAACTGCAACTGTGACACTCCAGATATCCGGCGTAGGGCAAAAGGCTACAGCAATTTCCGGATAGTCGACGATGCGGGGAGAATACGGGAGGCCAGTCAATTCCCCGGTGGACTACCATGTTACCATCAAAATAGGCGAGATACCTATAAAAAGAATCGACGGTACGATTCAATGCTCCGTGGGCCAGCAAATGCTGCTGTGACCACTGGTCGCTATCTACTACGTTCGTTGGCAGATCGCAATGATCCCAGCACTTTTGCAGAATCAAAGATGCTCTCATTTGCCGATAGTCAATCGGACATGAAGGAGTTGGAGCGGAATTTCCGAGAACCTGAAGAGTCATTCTTTTTCGATCAATTGTTCGTTGAGAGTGTGAGGTTAGAAGCCGATAGTTTAGGGTGGACAACACTCTCTGACGTGGTTGAGCGTGGCGTGAAAAATGCTCATCAGTATGAAGAAGAATTGACTGGCAAGGGCGGCAACACGCCACAGATGTACGAACACCTGACTGGCTACGACCAGTCGGTCGACGAGTACCTGAGAGAAGAATTGTTGTCCCGTGTTCTGAAGGGGAAGTACAGTCAACGGTACCGCAGTAATCAGCTTAGCGACGACGGATTGATTGACGTTCGGTTGGACGCAGATCTAGACGATCTCAGTGAAGGAGAGTTTGAGTTGCTCGTAGAGGCTGTCGGACAGAATCACCAATACGAACCGAAACTGGTGGATAAAGTCGAGGGCGGACATGACCACATAGACGTACTCGTCGACCGCGGTATTTTACGTCGTATCGAAGAGGATGGAACTCGATACGTGATGGTTGATGAAGATGTCGTCGAATGTGCCATCGTTGACGATGTGACGCCAACAAACTACAGTCCAAGCGAAGAGGAGTACCCAACTTCGCTTGAAGTGGCTCTCGGAACCGCACAAGACGACATTGTGGAGTTCAGGGAAACGATAGAAGACCGGTCTGACTTCTCACACCCACACTACTCCCTAACCGCTCAAAAGGTGACGACGTCCGATCCAATGATGCTACTTGCACGGGCGTACTACGGCGAGACCGACCGCGACGAACGTCGTAAACTTGAATTCCAGTTCAGACAGGGTCGATACCCACACTTTCTTTCGTCAGGGCCCGCAATGGAGCTTGGGGTCGATATTGGCGATCTCAATACGCTACTCCTCTACGGAACGCCACCAAACGCAAATTCCTACCTACAGAGAATCGGTCGGGCGGGACGGTCCTCGGGTAATTCACTCATCCATTCAGTCAGTCAGCGAAACCCTATTGATTACTACTACCATGAGCATCCTGAGGAACTCATCGCAGCCGACCCACAGCAGGTCCCGCTCAATGAAGTGAACCGAGAAGTGCTGCATCAGTCGCTTTGCTGGGCCGTACTCGACTGGGCTACGACGACCAGATGGGTACCATGGCGTCGCGAACAGAGTGGTTTCGAAGATTTGGTCGTGTGTAGGGACGAACCAACGTTCCGCACGGAACCCCGACCGAACGACATTATGACCTTCACAGGGGTACTTGCGTCTACGAACTTCCAAGTCCAGAGTTCGAGCGACGAGTCACCGCTCGAAGCACTTCAGTCTCTCATCAACAAGAACCGGGACGAAATCGAGGAGTGGTTGAAGGATCTCTTGTCCTTCAGCGTCTGTTCAGCCTGTGGGAGAAAACACGCCGCAGGCTACGGTGGGGAGTGCCAACGTGAGAATTGTGACGGTGTTTCCGAGCCAGTTTTGGATAAACATAGTAACATCGTTGAGGGTGTTCTCACCGGGACTGAGGACATACAAAGTTTCAACGAGACTATTGTTGACCTATATTTCGAGCAGCAAGATGATATTTACGAGGACATTGACGAACTCGAAGATGAGGTGAGTGATCTAAGGCGTGAAAAGCGAAATGCGAGAGGTCGTGATGAAAAGCGACGACTCCGAGACCAGCGAGAACAAATTGACCGTCAACTCGACCAATTATACGACTATGTCGACCGACTCGAAGACATGGACTTCGGTAGTTACCTGAGTCGGGCGAGTCCCACTGCTTTCGGACTACGGTCGGTCGGGAGCTCAGTTGATTATCGGCTCGTTGGTGAAGACTTTGATCGTGTCAGTGATGGCTCGCGTGAGCGCCGTATTGCACTCTCTGAGTTGCACCCCTGTGCCGCGTACCTATACAACAGTGAAACCTACGTCGTGACACAGGTGTCGTGGGAGCCGCTGGAGTCCGCACGGATCAATGATGATCTCGAAGATGCTGCTATCTGTCCAACGTGTGCCACTGAGTACGACAGCAATACCTCAAACTGCGAGTCGTGTGGGACGCGCTTGAAGCCGCTTGTTACACAGGTTCCTGAAAGGGTGATTGCCTATCAACATGATCTCCCGCTCAGTTCGACACCGAGCACTAAGCGACTTCAACCGTCATCGGTCTACCAGAACAACACGGAGCCACAGAACACCTACGCCCCCGTCGAAACCGACGCTGGCGACTCGTTCGAAGCGACGTTCTCCCGGGATATTGTCGACGAGAACGAGACAGTTCACGGTCAGTTCGAATATGGCGATGTCACGTTGCTGGCCTCAACGAATAAATACTGGGCAACCTACAAAGACGGAGGAACCGATCCGCTACCAAACGTGTTCGAGATGTGTGGTATCGACGGTTGCAATGGAGCAATTGCCCGACCTGGAGATTCAGCGTACTGTACAAACAATGTCGAACATCCAGCCGAGGAGAGCAAGGCGGTCCGGCCTGCAACGAAGTTCTCAACGAAAGCAGCCCGAATCCGCTTCGATAACGAGGAACTTGAACACGGCTTCGCTCATGGCCTTCGAATCGCACTCCAGTACATTGGTGGAGTTAGCGTCAGGCAGGTTCCCGAATCCATTGAAGATGAAGGAACACTGGTGTATGACTCCGACGAAGGCGGGAGCGGTATCACCGTCCTGCTGACTCAAGATGACGGAGAAAAGTTCGAACGCGCTGTCAAACTCATGCGTGAAGCATTTTCGCCTGATGAGTCGAAATGCAACTGCGAGAACGGATGTCCGTTCTGTCTCTACCAGTACGGCTGTGTAGAGCAAAACGACCCCGAATCATTCGACAAAGACGACTTGTTAGAACTACTATCCCACGATCTCCAACTACAACCACGAAACGATGAGTGACCCATTCCACGCCGCAGCCGAGCTCCGAACACAGTCGCCTGAACGCCTCTGGGCGCTTTCAGCGGAGAGTGTTTACTCTGCTCTCGCCGCACAGGCTACCGGAGGATCGATACGGAAACAACTTGAACCACACGTTCGGGCGGAGACAATCAGAACAAATGACGAACGAGAGAAGGGTCTCGTCGTCTCGATGCATGAGTGGCTGCTTGACGAACTCGCATTTATCAAAAATGACACTGTTTCGCTACTTGGGATGGTAGTTCTAGTCTCCGAGGAGCCACAGCCACTCATCCGGGCCGCGGCTGTCGCTCGGTTTCAGTCTGCTGAAATGGTACTACGCTCATGCAATGAGATCAACGATAATGTCCCACGACGCGAACTCGACAGCTTGCTTGCCGACGAGTGGGATGAGGCCATTCTCGCCCCATTGTTGGCATCTCTCGGTTTCATGACGATATATCCCGATAGTGTCGACATTGATCAAGAGCGGATCGGCACTTCACTATCGGCTCAGCAGACGCTGTCGACCGAGGTGACAGTTGCAGAAGCCCATCGAGAGATCCTCTTGCACATAATAACATCTGCAGACGAAGCCTGTCTGAGAGATCTTGTGCAACGATTAACTGGAATAGTTCCGGCAAAGAGAAAGGTGGGAATGGCGGAGGTGGCGACTCTTGCTAACACTCGGGAGATTGTCGTCAACGAAACTGAACTCAAGGACGCAGTGCGTGACCAACGACAGGAGTATACCGACGAATTCGAGACAGTACGGTCACTCTTGGTACCGTCAGCTGAGTCGACAGTACAACGCGTCGAGACGGATTCGCCGGTGAGGTTCATCGACCCACCAAGAGACATCGATCAAAACACCGATGAATGGGAAGCTGCATTCAACCTCGTCGCTACTGTTGCAGCAGATCCAGACCTTTCGACGTTCGACGTACATTTCGTCACGAATCGATGGCCGAGTGTAACACCGTACTCACTCTATCAAGCCCTCTCTTCGATTCCTGAAGTCGAGTGTGAGATTACCGACGGGCTTGCCAAATTTGAAAGCGCACCGAAAACGGTCGAAGGTGAGTCCATGCAAGATGAATACACGAACCATCTCATCGACCGCTGTTTGGCTATTAAGAGGCACATAGAAACACTCTCTCAGGAAACGGTGTCACTCCCACCTACGCCTGCAGCGACCGAGTCAATGGTGGTCCAAGATTACGAAACGATCGATGGTGGGGCAATTGCGCCGACTTACTTCACCTACACACTCGTCGACCCGGACGCTCTCGGTGAAAAGAAGATGGACGCCTATGTCGGAGATTCACGAGGTCTCGGTAGGGAAAAAGCGCGCCTTCGTCGCTGGCACGAGAAACAGTCGACGGGGCTTGAGCCTTACACTGCGATGACCGACCGCTTGTTTAGTCTTGGCCTCGAGCGCGACATTGAGCACAAGGTATTGCGCATCATGACGCCGTTCGACGACGACACGTTTAACGAATACGTAGCCCAGATTCGACGGCTTCTCGAACACGGCTTCGAACTGCGCCTTCTTACCCGCCACACAAAGGAAACCTGGGAGTGGCGACGGCTGCAGCGCAACTTACTGAGCGAAATCAAAGAGCACAGAGATCAAGTGACTGTTCGCACCTACTCACGGTTCAAAGAACACCAGCGTGTGACGCCAGATATGGACTTCAAGGACCTCGGCGAGATCGGTATTCACGCTAAACTCCAGACAGTAGGTGCACCCGAGGAAGGGGTAGCACTCCTCGGCTCAGCAAACTTCATGGAGAACAGTTACGACTGGAACCCCGAATGTGGTGTTTACACCGAACAAACGCAGTTCGTCGACGCCGCAATCGAGTTTTTTGACATCGTGTGGGACATCTCAGCGAGCGACGAATTGTCGATAGAACGGTTACAGGAGATACCCACTCAGAAACTAATCCCTACGTACTATAGCTGAAATCCAATTAACAAAGTCTCAGTTAGTGGTTCGGTGTGCTATTCCCACGAATCGATATCTAACTGTTTGAGTGTGGTCCAGCGTGAGTTCTGGCTGATCTCTTCGGCTTTCTCGCAGTCAGGAGTCCAAACAGTTAGTGTTACAGATAGATTCGAGAGTGTTTGTTTCTATTTATATTCAGTGTGTCAAACCCATATCCCGGATCAACGACAAGCTGATTGGTCTCCTTAGGTTAGTTTACAGAGTCCGTACTAAATGGGGAAGTTAGATGCCACCGATGGAGGATGGCGATTCCCAAGCTTCCCAAATGGACGACAATTTATCCAGAACAGCCGCGTATCCCACAACGCGGCGGATCTGCCGTCCAAGTATACAGAGGATGTTGGGAGGCAAAGATATTGTGTCCATAGAACAGATTATTTGCTTACAGAAGCAATTGCTCCTCTGATCCCTGAGGTGGCGAATACTTTTCATTCATCTAATTATTCTCTTTGATATAGAGCAAATAAATCAACTATAGATGTGAAACCAGAAGAATATTTTTGGGCTAAAATTATGCGACTACTTCACGAATCACCTCTTCATCGACACAACTTCGACCGTGCTTTGCAGCATTGTCTAGTGTATAGCTGCAGATTGAGAGCGCTTGACGGACATTGCCCTGCGAACTTTGCAAAATAAGCTGTAGACTACCATCCTCGAAGACATCAGACGCGTCAACCGAGTTGTCTGTTGCAAGATCAAGATATGCATCAACCAACGCTTCGAGATTCTCTTCAGTCATTGGGCGGAGCGACACCTCACGGCCAATACGTTCGGAGAATGCGTGGTACTCGCTCATGACATCCTGCCAAACCTCTGGTGCACATCCAAACATCATACTGAGTCCAGAACTGTTTTGATCCATGAGATGTCGAAGGCTATTGAGTGTCGCCTGTTCATTTTTAGGAGATAGTCGTGCCACACTCTCGAACTCGTCGACAAAAACAAATGCGCCAGTGTAGCCGAGTTCAAGGATCATATTTTTCAACGCAGTGAAGGCCCGAACACCCATTGTGTCGTCATCGAGGGCACTATGGATTTCCATCTCTTTTCGTTGCTCATAGCGGATTCCTTCTGCAGTTAACCACTGCCATGCGTAAAGGTTCGTATCCTCATACACCATGTGTATAATTGCTCTCGCATAGTCTGCAAATTTTGTCACGTCGCTCAACATTTGGACTGCTTGTGGCACGATCTCAGAAAGAAGGACCTCTCCGTCGTCAATGAGGGACTGCATCATGTGAGCCCCCATTGGGTTTGCATCCGTGTGTTCTCTGGTGACGTGAGCAAGGAACTCATAAGCGAGTTCTTGAACTCGGTCAAACCCGATATCGTACATGAATTCGTGGTAGATATCGAGAAACCCTTCTCCGGGTTGTGCGACGTAGCCGACCAGCACGTCGTCACGATCACGAACGAGCGAGCGTGCATATTTTAGCGTATGTGATTTACCATTCCCATACTTCCCAGTAATCACGAGATGTTTTGATTTTCCAGTGCTCAACACCGTTGAAACAGTGTCGCTTACCGCACTTGCCACGTGACTTTGTCCACAGTATACCTGCGGATTGTCCGATGGAACCGGACTGTAGGGGAAGGGATTTTCTTCAAGGTCTAGAGGTGAGTAGTCGCGCTGTTCATCCGTGATAATGAAGTCGTTAGTTGTCATTGTTCTCAAATTGTAGGTCGCGGTCGAACACCGCGAAGTAGTAGTATTGTTTACCGAACTGTTCTACACCACGCATCACCTGTTCCGAGGACTGATTCGTTGAGACCAGTCCATCATCACTGCTCAAATCGATTGTCTTCAGGCCGTATCGGGCGTCTTTCGCGCCGGTGTCGATAGGTGCGCCTGAAAGTTCAACACGGCCAATGTTCTGCTCGGCTATGGCTACAAGAGCTTCGTCGAAATTTTCACGATTGCAGCCTACTCGCTCACATAGGTGTTCTCGTAGTTTTGGAATCGAAAGGTATCGTTGTTTGAGATTGACACCGGTTCGCTCCTCAAGTTCGTCTACGACTGAGAGAAGGATATACGGGAAGTTCGAAGGCATAGTATCGCAGTCGACGGCATAGAATGCACCTGTGAATGCATTCCGTTGAATACTACCTAACCGTTGAGCCCAACCACCTACAATATCGATCGATGTTTGATTGTATTCATATGGCGTAAACTCAGACTGTTCTGTAAGCAGTTCAAGTGCTGTATCTGAATCAACAGACGTGTGCTCCTCAAATAAATCAAGGAATGCCCCGTAGTGCGGACTCCGTACAGCTAGTAGTTTACTTACGTTGGACCAATCTTCGTCTTTGACTGCACTAAGGAATTTACCGCCAATTGCTGTCGAATAGTATTGATCCTGATTCTTTTTTTGTTCTTTAATGAGACTGATTCGTTCAGATTCTAGAATTGCCTCCCGTGCACGACGTTTAGTAACATCAAGAGAGTCTGCTACTTTTGCAGTCGAACAGAGTCGACGTTCACAGAGATCAACAATCTCTACGATCCGAGCTAAGTTTACCGGTCTTATTGTTGGACGTTCTTCACTCATGCAAGCCTCCGAACCTGCTGTTTTGCTATTCGATAGGCTCGTGCAGTTACCTCGTTACCACGGAATCGGAGGTCGAGGTATGATTCAATATCCTCTCCTGCTTCTACCATATATCGGAACCGGCGGAGTTCAAGTGTCAGAGCCCACAGATTGTGTGTAACAAGTGCATCTCGGTCCTCACGAATCTCGTCAAGTGGTCGACTCTTACATACAGGACATGCACAAGGGAGATAATCTAGGTTCTCGATGTTTCTGAGTTCTTCTCCTCCGAATCCAGGAATTAGATAATTTCGCTTTCCAGCACTCCTAATGAATGCACTTGAATCAAAACTGTCAACTCCACAGTACAGTAGTAGTGGTTGATAGACCAGTCCACCGAGACCGTATACGTGAAGATGTTTGTCCGTTGCACGCCGTGCAGCTAGTATCAGTTTCGTGACTTTCTTGTAATCAGTTCTGATAGGAACGAGACTGCCAAGTGCATAGCCATCGAAATCACCGTGCTTTTCGAGATATCGAATTCCATTTCGAACTGTCTCGGGGTCGTACCCATGAACACTCGCACAGAGAAAGCCATCTCCAGTGTATGTATCACTAGCTTCAAGTGCGCGCCGAATGTTCTCTTTGGCCCGTCTATCGTTTTCATGTTCTCGGTTTTCTCGTGAAAGTGGAACATCGACTGTCCCGAGAATATCCGCACCAATCATGTGCTGCGTCTCTAGTGATTGTTCTGGGGTAGTGTCTAACTGTTCTACTCGAAAGTCGAACCCACCGCTGTCCGCAAAAATAATTGTAGAGTCGGGGACTCCCATCTCTTCGCGGAGGGTGTTTCCGTTTTCAATACGTTTCCACTGTGCCTTCCGTTGTCGGATGGATCTCGCGTTAACCATCGCTGTCGGGAGGTCCGGTATTTCATCTGTGTACTCTGGAGTGTTGTCGGTAGATCGCTTTCCAATATTCCGAACAGGAAAGAGAACTGGCGTTTCAACCTCTCCATGAGGTGTGGATAGTGTTTGTTGTCTATACAGCATCTGACGCGCTTCGATAAGCTGAGCTTCGCTTTATACTTTGTGTTTACCAAGCTATCACCAGCAAATCAAAATCCATCGACAAACATGAATGCCTCTGCCGATATCCCGACCGTTCATATATTCGATTGCGCATATACGACTAGATGACCTACGAATCGGTTCGTACACTGCTTGCTCCAAAACGGACCGTCGAAGTGCTTGCTTTACTCGGTGAAAATGAGGTTTTGAATTATTCAGACATCGAATCTCAAATAGAATCTTCAAGTGATGTAATATCGGACCGCCTAGCCCATCTTAATGAAGCAGGATTGGTTGAACGAACTGAATACTCAAAACGAGATGTTCGATATTCGATCACAGAGAGTGGTCAGGAATTTCTCCTCAAATTAGATGAATTAGAAAATATATTAGATCAAGAATAGCTATCTATACCCGACTGTGAGCCTTCAGATGGGCTTGTTAAACAATACTCAGCCGCTTCTGACGGGAGTATTGATGCTTCATCATCTTCGATAGCAGCAGCGAAGTGTTTGAGATACGTACCCTTAAGCCCAACCACGGTTGAACCGTATTTTTTCCCTTGTTCTGTACGTGCAGGTACCGAAACAACGTTTTCGTAATTATCCTCAATTTCTTCTTGATTAAATAATACAACGGTCGTTTCCGTCGGTACTGCTGAGAGAACCCTTTTCAAGTCGAACGCATCATAGTATTTCATTCCAAGAGCGAAGAACACAATATTGTAGTCGTTATTTTCGATTAGAGTTAGAAGTCGTTCTGTCAGTCCAAATTTTCGGGAGCGCTCTTTGATTTCAGCCTTAGTCATCTTGTTGAACGTTGCCTCGTAAGGTGGCAAACGAACATCCGCAGCCACGGCACCGAACCCAGCACTCAGGAAATATCGAGAGACATTATGACCGTTTGCTTCGAGTAGGCGAGATGCTTCACCGATTCGTTGTTGCTGCTTTCCGTTGTACAAATCACGGGCTTGGATGCCATCAATATCGAGAGAAGAGAGAATCTCATTTTGATCTGCCCTACCAGTCCACTCTTGATCAGCTACTGGAAGGTCATCTGGAAAATCCTTCGTTCCGGAACACTGATCGATAATCAGGAGCCGCATTTAGAAATCCTCCAGTCCGATCTGGACATCACGGCTCGGGAAATAATTTGTTTCGTAACCAAGCCGTTGGAGTACCTGGTCACGAATCGCTTTCGGTGACCCAATTACTTGGACTTCGTTAATGTTGAAATCCACGTTCTCGTTCGGATCGTAATAGATGATAGTATCATATCTACCTGCCTTCTCTTTGAGTTGAGTTGCTACATCGAGAGGATCCAGTGAAACTCTCCCCGGCTTGTCAGCCCACCACTCGTGGACCCCATTTGCGTCGACCACACCAATCTCAGCCACCGGAAGATCATGTACCTCCTTCCAAAGTTCGCTGTTGTGATTTATGAGATAGTTCTCAACTGACCCTCGTCCCATGAACGAACTGTTGGCACCAGCAACGATCAAGATTTTGGGTAGTTCACGTTCGAACTGTTGATGGAATCGATACGTGTTATGGAATCCACGGCGTCGGTTCCGGTTGTTCCCACGGAAGATTGCAACCTCAATGCCAAGGTCCTCACAGATGGGACAGTCACAGTTTTCCCACGGACGAACTTGGAGTGTTTCTCGATACGACTCTAGTAGATTCCCATCATCGATCTCCTCAGATGTCGCATAGTCCTTGAGAACCGTCCAGACGTGTTTGAATTCCCCGACGTCTCCCGACTTCGATTCGAACCTTTCGACACGACCAGCCACTCGTGGGAACCCTTGGAGAACGTCACGAGCCGTAGCAATGATATCGAGGTACTCATCGAAGTCGACTGGCTTATCTTCACGATCATCACGAAGGAGTTTCACGATCCGGCGACGGACTTCGTCGCTGAAACTGGCTTGTAACTCACGACCATGCTCGAAGTCTTCACGAAATGCAGCTGTGCACTCACGAAGGAGACGAGCATCATAGAGTTCGTCATGGCGATGACTTTCGAGATACTCAACGAGTGCATCGAGTACAGCATCTGCTTCAGTGTACCAATCACGGATCGCTTTAGAGATGGAGCGACCGTCATCGTACGCACGGAGAGAGTGAAGGACTTCTTGTCCGTGGAGTGATTTTTTGATCGCTGTTGTAAGATCATCACGAGGCAAACCATACCGGACGCGAATTGCATCATAGCGGTCGTCTGAGTTGAGGTGGTAATTACTTCCACCAGTCCATGCTGCCCGAAGCATGCTTGCGCTATCAATACTAGACATACCCGTCCGGCCGATCGTCTCGAAGCCATCTGTCTTTGCGAAACCGAAGACGTGAGTATCTATGCGGGTTTCATGAGTGGATCGAAAATCGTCAATCCGATCCCCGACCTCAACTACAATTTCCTCGACTTGCTTCAGTTGGCTTCCAGCAACGCCACCAATTCCAACATACTGATAACCCATTTCCAGCACTTCGTCTAATGCTTCCCTGTACGTTTCTGGGTTCCATCCCTGAAATGCAGCCATCAGGCGGAAGGACCAATTGCCTGCATCGTAAAGTTCGCGTATCTCACGTGCGTTTTCGAGAGTTATTTCATATCGTACTTGTTTATCATCCTCTCGATAAACCGCACGCGGATCATCATCCATTGCTCGGAGGATATCCTCAATAGATCCCTCAAAATCATCAGCTGTGAAAGAGTTAACTTCAGATACATCACAGATCGATGGATCATACCTCGAAACGAGATCTGGCCATTCGCTCGGCCATTCATCAACCATGATGTCTACTTGCTCTGTTAGTTCAGTCGGGAGATCGCTCTGTTTAAATTCGGAATCAAAGGCGCGTTCGTCGAGATAGAGACGGCCTTTCTTTTTTCCAGAGCCTAATACGAGATGATCGATAGTGACGCCAACGGTGACATCAATCGCCTCATAGAAATCAAGCATATCATCATTTCCATATCGAGGGAATGGGAGCGATTTGTACCCCCACGCACCACAATCACTGATTGTTGGTAGCCAATCGGGAATATTGAGTTGAGGATCATTGTAGACACCATATTCCGTGATCCGGTCAAATTTCGTACGGCTTCCCTCAACCTGTTCTCGTGAAATGAGGACTCCGTCGACTGGTGTGGTATCGTAATCAAAGATATCCCAGATGAATTGACGATCTCGGTCTGTCTTCTCTAAAGTAGAGAGTTCGTCATGAATAAAATCGTAGTGGGCGTCGACCGCATCATCCCACTCTGGAACGTAGAACTTCACAGAGTTATGTTCACCAGCGCAGGCTTACGTCTATACATATTTGAATGATACCATCCAATCGTCTCACTAGCAAACATATGACTTAGAGCAATCAACTATAACTCGTTGCTGCTAGATCAATCGAGAAGAAACCTTATCGCCTAGTTGTACCTCAGATTCTGTGAGAAGGCAACTTATTATATTCAAGTATAAAATTATATTATTTCCCACATTTACAAAATCTATCTTATCCAACGTCACTCCGAGCAGTTCTGGCAACAGCACAGACAACACAAACCATGAATTGCTCACGTCTCAAACTGGCTTAATTAGACAGTTCCGCTGGCTCATGAATATATAATCCATATTAATACCGAGCATCGTCAGGCCGCTCCTCTATTTCGTCGTGAATACTGTTCTCAGGCCATCCGTTAAATATTCGAACGTTTGCATCGTCTTCCAGTGTATTGTCAGAATATACAGAGAGGTCATAAATTCCATCTTCGCCAGTGAATCCATCCATTGCTATGTACATTCGTTTCCAGAGCAGTTGCTCATCGTATGCATTCGTGTCTCCATCAGGAGTAACTGCCTCAAAAATGGAACGACTTGCTAAAATTACAACTTTCCGTTGCATACGACTAGCACCGACATTAAGCCGATGGGGATTTTGTAAGAATTGACTTTGTCTTGTGACATGGCCAGGAGCACTACCAGTCATTGACAACACCATTATTTCTCGTTGGTCACCCTGGAATTGCTCCACGGTGTCAACAGTAATGTTATCATCAAGTCGTTGCCGAAGAAGTTTCACCTGGTCATTATAGGGAACGACAACGCCTGCACTGTATTCATCATCTTCAACATTGTCATCATTAACTGAAACGATCTCGATTTGATCAAATAGGCCTTCGATGATATCGGCTTCTATTTCATTATATGTCGTTGCAGATTCATCCTCGTAAACGACTAGTGTCACTCGATTGCTAGGAGATAGAATTTTAGCAAATTGCTCCGGGACACGATCGTCAATCTTGATCGGATCGTGTTCGATCTGACTTTCAAGTTGTATTCCATCACGCGGATAATAGATAAGATCAGTGTGGAACCAAGATGACTCTGCCGGAAGTCGATATGTTTTCACTAGACGGTGTATCGGTAACAAAGCATTCATTCCCTCATTAGGGTCACCAATTGCATTCCAGTCTGGCGGAGACCGGTCAAAGTATTCACGTTTTTCTTCTTCAAGTTCATCCCGAAGGAAGCGAATGAAATCGATAGTCGATAAATACGGTGGATTTTGTTCTAGTGACCGACGATCTTCTTCTTTCCAATCATGCTGCTGGATTGGTTGCATCTGTTGGTGATCACCCACCAGCTGTAGTTGGTGATCTTCCGCTAGAAATGCCCCAAAGAGAAACATAAGCGGCAGGTCCATCATACTTGCTTCATCGATCAATCCAAAATCAAAAACAGCACATTCGCCATTCTCATAGAGATCTTCTGCTTTTGCATCAGTATCGTCGACCAACTGACTCGCAACAGTATTTATAAGACCACGAAGAGAGACCGGTGGTCCAAAGAAGACGATTTGTTTCGATGAGTCTGTTAACACATATTCGTCGAAGAGATCTTCTAATCGTTCTGCATCACTCTCTTCACCCTCATCAGAGCTATCATGATAATTTAAATATTCGACATTTTGAAGACGTGTCGAACTTTCTTTTGGATTCACTCTGACCAATTTATAATCTCCACTAGGCGGACAAAAATTGGCCAAACTATGAACATCCTCGAGTACTTCTTCGACTGCTTCATGTGAGTATGCAGAGACAATACCAGCAAAGTTTGATCCAGATTCTGCAGCAGCATACATTCGAGATATAATGCTCGGTGCAGACGCTGTACTTGTTTTTCCAGTGCCAGGTGGTCCTTGAAGCGTC
>LFCJ01001415.1_pt1 | contig 16671 bp, 8 predicted proteins | sample 643141 | NCBI WGS metagenome assembly LFCJ01 (sample SAMN03766243, study PRJNA286221) | soda lake metagenome | biome: soda lake; feature: Kulunda steppe; material: water; isolation source: sample B1-Br-g2 brine of Lake Bitter-1 | place: Russia: Kulunda steppe | collected 2010-07 | reverse complement strand
ACGAACTCTGATCACCATCCACGTAGTCAGCTTGGCCATCCTCCCACGAGCGGTGGACTTTGAATCGCTCGTAGTTCCGAGTCCACCCCCCAGCTGTTTCGTTTATGCTCCCCTCGAACGAGATCGTGTCGTCGCCGTCGCGGAAGATGCCGAGTTTCGGATGAAAGATTCCCCAGTCTCCTTTTTTGGGCACGGCGATTTTGATTTCGAGACGATCTTCTCGAAGGAGCCAAGCGAGTAACTGTAGTCGTGTATCGAGTTCTTCGTCGTCTGGGTCTTCTAATGAGTCCTTGAGATCATCTGTAATGGCTTCGAGAACCGGACGGTCTTTTGGCTGTAACTGGGCTCCGACGACGAGCCGCATCGTTCCGTCATTCTCGACGAACGCTTCGATACCGTTGGCAGCTGCAGCGAGAGAGCCGCTATTGAAGTAGCCTGCAATCCGGTCGTATCGGTTACTTCGCTTGAGTGCCGGCACGTAGAATTCGTCGACCAGGTAAGAAACATCCTCACTCGGTTGGCTTTCGTATATCGACTGCCAACTATATTCGCGTAGGGAACCCTGCATTCGTTGAGTCCATATTGAGCGCTATCTGTTATAAATGACTGGCGCGAAACCCCTCCGGTACGGTCACGTCGTTCCAATGTATGGGGTAAGTGTTCGTCGCAAAAACATTCTCTTATGGGGAAAAGCTAACAAGATGTAGAAATTCACATGCACAGTAGATGACTGATGATGAGCTTGGCCTCGCTGATAACGAAGGCTTATGGGGACTTCTTCTAGGGAAAAAGATTGACCGCATTCCGAAGAAGGATCGGAGTCTTAACCACCTCTTGGACGTGTTTTATCAAGGAAGGAAGTCAATCATAGATTCTCATATTGGCTCAAAACGAGGTCTCCTTGATCATTTGAATTCTGTCTCTGAAGACGAAGCTGCTCACGATCTTCGATGGATCTGGGCGGAGAAGAATTGGAGTCTCCAGAGCCGAGGTCAGAAGTTTGATGTACAATCCGATATCGAAGAAGAGGTTTCACGTGCTGGCGATGCCACGGATGCGATCATCCATAGGTACAATAATGACTTGACGCTCATCTGGCCTGAGAAACCCGTGCGGAAAACGGAGGTGGAGGGAGACAACGTCGAGAGTCGAGTTCGTACAGAAGCAAAACCCGTCTACGTTCGGAGGATCGAGGATAGTCGTGTTGAGGTTCGAGGTGCAAAATCCCGGGTTCGTAAATTCGTCTCATCATTTACTGAATCACCAAGTGTAGAATCAATCGAACTGGAGCCCGTAGATACTTCGGTTGTTGAGGGTCTCTCTAGTATCTTTACCACCAATATCGAAACGTTGCGGCTCGTTGAAGCCGAATTTGGACAATCATACTTACCAGACAACTCTGCAGTGACGATTCGCAATAAAGACGGGGTTCAGAGAGATCTCAAAGCAAAGGATCTCTATCCTGGAGTTATTGATGACTACAGTTTAACAGACCTGGCACAGCTGAAATTTGTCCACACGAAATCAGACAAGACGTTCGTGCTGAAAGCGCACGAGGATGACGAAGGGATCTATTTCGACGTTCAAGACAACAATATCCCAGAGACCGATAAGGAGAACATCGAAGAGATCCTTGCAGAGAGATTCGGTATTCTTCTAAATGCAGTCTATCGATACGATTCTCAGCTCCATGATGGATACATCACGAACCAGATCTTGGGCCGAAACTACGCCTACTACGAGAAGTACTTCGATGAGCTGCCGCCGGAGAGGCAAGAGTTTCTTGAACGATTCATCGAGGTTGTCGAAACAGAATACTACGAGTGCTATCAGTGCTACACGAAACACGTTGACCAAGTCGAAGAATGCGAGTGTGGTAATAACACCTTCCGCGAGCGCCGGGAATTCGCTATAGATGTCTCAGATGATCTGATTCAGGACGTTGTCGAGGAACAGTTAGAGGAATTCGAACAAACCATCGATGCTGGGGATTTCACGCTTCGGAGGTTCTCTGTCGAACGGGAGGAACGGACGAATACCTATCTGAAAGCGTCGTTCATTCTCTCCCAATTGGGTGGTATGGTTTCTGGCGATTACTACTCTAACTATCGTATCTTCTGTGTCGGAAACCGATCCCGCCTTCCGCAGCGGATAGGGGCATACTTGTTGGATACCCTTCTCATCACCTACGGGCAGTCACATTTCCGTGATCGTTCGAACTTCGGCAGTATCGACCTCTATGAGTTCCTCACCGCAGGTAACCCAGAGAAGTTGTTTGTGGACGCGGTTGACACAAGCTACACACGCCTCCCCGAACGAATACGTGAGCGAGTCAAAGAGGCCGAAGATAATATACAAGGGCTCAACCAGATGACTCGATCTCTTGTAGACGGTGTTGATGAAGTTGATGATTGGGATTACACCGCGAAACGGTTCGAGAAGGACATATTCTACGTCCTGAAGTTCATGTTCCGGTATTCGGAGCGGTTAGGTCGTCATGGCAAGACCGAACCCGATGGCTGTCTCTTGATTCCACGGGGTGAGAGCGACCATTACGTGGCGGGATACGACGCGAAGCTCACCCAGAAGGCGGAAGGATACGATATCGATGCAGACGAGAAGACGAAGGCAGCGAAGTACATCTCCATCCTCAATCAGAACTCGCTAATCCGGAATCTGAAGAGCGATGAACCAATCGACGGTCACATCTTCATCTCTAACAATCTCAACGAGGGTCAGTTCTCTCACGTCGCCGACGAGGTGAGCCGATGGATCGAGGCAAACGCGGATGCAACACACCACTCTCCAGTCGTCTTCTTCGAAACGGACGCCCTCATCTCCCTTCTAGGCGTTTTCAACCGTAACTTCGACCACATATACGGCGACCCAGACATCCATGATGCCTTCAGATCGCAAATCATGGAGGAACTCAGCACGAAGGGGGGATACACGGTCTTCGATGAGAAGGCGGTCGAACGAGTTCACGATCGAGTGTTAGAGGAACGGTCAAAAGGGAAGAAAACTCGGGATGCTTTCTCGTGAGCACCGTATTTACTTCGCATGAATTTCACTCCAATTCGTCGGGTGGTCGCTAGGCTTCGCGGTCGTATTTCTTCAGTTGTGACTGCCTCAGCATACCGGTACGGCCAATTCCTTTTCTGGACTGCCGTCGGGATCGTCGTAGCTGCTGTACTTAGCGTCGTAGCAATCGAGAGCATTTACAGGATTCCTCAGATCTCTTCTCTCATACAGAACCCTGATAACGACTTCTTCGGATCGTCTCTCAACCTGATCTTGAGCATCATCAGCCTCGTCTTCATCGTCGTGATATTCCTCGTTCAGAACGCGAACCAGGAGTATTCCTCTCGTCTCTCAGGCGTGATCCTGCGCGATCGGCACTTCCTCGCAATAATCGGATTCGTACTCGTCGGCTCAATCTTCAGCATCTCCGGCGGCTACTTCGGTCTCGGGCCGCCGTTTACTCTTATCGGGTATGCCTTCTCGATTGCAACGATTCTGCTCGTCGGAGCGTTGATAGCTTTCGCGGGTTACTTCATCAACATCGCTAACATCATTGACTACGTCACTCGTCAAATCGAGAGCGACATCAGTCAAAACCGAATTTACCAGCCGAATCCGTTCGGTATTCCACTTCAAGATGACGAGTACATCGGTCGGTTAACGAGCCAGACACAGCTTATCGTTAGTACTTGTATCAAAGCCATCGAACAGAACCAGCAGCCTGTCGTCGATTCGTGCCTTGATTCGCTCACTCGAATCACGAAGCAGTTCCTCGAAGAAACGACCGAAAGAGACGTTGATGAAGACTTCCTTCAGGAGCTGAACGATCAGTTTCGATTCATCGGATCAACTGCTTTTGACGACTATTCACGCCAGAAGTATTCTGAGAAGGTGATCGAAGCGATCGGTGATATCGGTATCGAAATGACTGAATCCCGCGAACTCGGGACTCCAGGCGGGTCATGGGCAAACTTGCTGGGGCAACTCTTTCAGGATTCACTCGAATTCGACAGGACTTCAGCAGCATCGCTTAGTATCCAAAAGCTCGGTGACATGAGCATTACCGCGATCAAACAGGGAGACTTCGATTCTGTACGCCTTTACCAAGGCGAACTCGAAGACATTTCGACGATCTGTACCACCGGAAGCCATCCCTACCTTGCGACCCTTCTTCAGACGCTGCATGGTCAGTATCAGGGGATGTATGCTGCCTATCTCCACGCCTTACTCACTGACGGTTACATAGCTGATTACGACATCACCCAACTCTTCGAAGATTTCTCGGAGAGCTTCAACGAGGCCAAGTCCACCTACGGCCACTACAATACACAGATCCTCTACGCCGGATTGTTCGGCCTCCAACCCTTTGCAGGTAAGATTGCAGCAGCACTTCGCCATCATCAGGAGACGGACCGCCGTACTCAACGACATCTCAGAGAGTACTTCGAGGAACTGATCAACTTTCTGCGGTCGATCAGTTTGAACGAAGTGGGAGCGAACCATCCGGACCTGTACAAAGGGTACACGCAGGTGCTGTTCGTACTTGAGCAGGTCGAACCCCTCGAACCAGATGCGAACGACGAGATTGTTTCACAACTGAACGACGTATGGCTCGACCTAGTCGCAAGAACCTACGAACACGCAATTGAGAACGAAGACCACGTGGACCGCAAGTTGAACGAACGGCTAAGTGACTTCACCGCGTTGCTGATCTACTACCACCGGGACGACCCGGACACGCTCGCCAAATTTATCGAACCTCTGGCGGAAACCTATACCGACCTTGACGAGAGCTACGACGATGATCACGACTACGCCGATCGCAATCTCCAAAAGCTCTATCGGCGACTCAAGTTAACAGGGGCGTGGATCAACCGCTTCCACGAGCCTCAATCCGTCACGCCCCAGCTATGGGAGATCCTCATTGAGGATTCCCAAGAGATCACAGAATCTCGGAGCCAGGCTATACGACCCTTGATGGAGCAATATGGCTACCCGTCCAACGTGAGTTTCTCACGAGATACCTGGTGGCTTCGACCGGATACCCTTTGGAGCTACACTGGATTCCAAGATGAGATTGCAGAGACGCTGAATGGTGAGGACGCGAGCAACTACGTGGAGTTCCACGAGCGATTAGAGCAAGAGCAGTAATCTCGGAGGGTTTCATAAAGTACTACCATACGCCCTACTCGGATTCCCGTCTGAATCTTTGTATGCTTCGACGGCTCCAATTAGCTGAATACTGTCGCGTCTTCTGCCTGTGTCCCTTTCCCAAGACATTAATTAATTCCCACTGGGATGTTCTGCATATGGATGTTAAACCGGGGTTCTCAGAAACATCACTTATTGGCGAACCATTAGAAATTGTTGTGCGAGATCGTGTAGCGTCTTTCCGAGGTCTATACAAGCATCACTGTGAACCCGACGGTCGGTTTCCCTCCGATTGGACCATTTCGGTGACCGTTCCACAAGACGACCCTGTTTCGAGCGGGGACACGGTAGAGGGCTGGATTTTCGATATTGATAAGCACTCGCAAGAAATCACTGTCACGACGGATTCCTTTGGCCGTGCGGACCTACACTCGCTTAAAGATCGACACATCGAAGCGGCAGATCACGTCGCATACATCGTTCTCACGGACGTAAGCAAATCATCAGAAGTCAACTTAGACCAAGTCTCTCACGCGAAAGGACTCCTCTCCCGGTGTGTCCGTAAAGATCAGTGGGACTGGTATACCGTCTACAAATTACTCGGAAAACCACCTGAGAAGCAGTTACATCAAGGCCGACAAGCTCTCTCCCAACTTCGGAATGCCGCGAAAGAGGGTGACGACAGGAAAGTTCAGCAGTACATAGATCAGCTGCGGCGCAATCATGTCGCCAAACGGTTCGCGTACTTCGTTCGCCGAGTGAACCTTGGCGACGAGTACGAGGTCATCGATGACGAGTATCTCCTCCGGAAACTCCACAATATGGAGCCAATGGTCTTCGAGCAGTTTATCGCAGACTTGTGGAGTCAACTCGGTTGGGAGACAAAGGTCGTTCCCGTCGAGGAAGATCGAGGTGCAGATGTAATTGCTACTCAGGAGGATCTCTTCACACGACGGCGGGCGATCCAAGTCAAGCGGAAAAATCCAGCTTCGACGCACAATCTCGCCGAGGTACAACGCTATATGGCGCTATCATTACGTGACGGGATCGACGAAGCACTGTTAGTGACGACCGGCCAATTCACTCAGACAGCTCGTGAGGAGGCTGACGTTTCCGCGTATGAGTTGATGGATGGCCGTGGGTTAGCGTCGTTCATTCGAGAGAATGAGCTTCAACAGGTAGTTGATCAGTACGTCGAGAGTCCAGAATGAGCCTCTCCTGAACATTACGGACCCGATCCTTCAGGAGCCCGGGAAAGAGGTAAATGAGTAGTTCGACAGATACTACTCATGACTAACGAGATACCGGACGACTATCCTCACTTCTGCTCCATCTGTGGCGATAGCTTCAACGGGATTCCTCACACGACCTATGCCAATCCCGTCTGTGATGACTGCGATGCTCGGGCTGTATCAGAGCCAGGAGTGCCGGCTCGACAGGGAGACAATCCGGTCTTCATCGACGGGATTCGCTGCTTCCGCCGGTACAAGATGGGTGGGTGGTTATCCCAGCGTGATGCCCTCGGTTGCGACGACTACGACGAATTCTACGACACTCACTACGACGACTCCGGTCCAATCCACACATTCAACCAGCCCGATCCACCCCGGGAGGGCCGGGAGATCAGGCAACTCTCCGAGGTTCAAGGTTCATCGGAAGATGAGGTGACGGCGAGAGTAATCGAGAACGACATTCTGGAGGAGAGTGCGGACGCACTCATCTGCGGAATTACCACGAACCCTTCTCTCGACGGTGGAGTTGCGGGTGCAGTATGCGATGCATCCGAGCATTCGTTACGACAGTTCGTTCGAGCAAAGGCTCCGCTTCAACTCGGCGACGTCGTCGTCACCGGTGGGTTTGACCTTCCGTATTCATACATCGTCTTCGTCGCAGCCACTCCAGCTGAAGATGGAGACGGAGCGACCGAGGAAAGCGTTCAACGCTCGGTGAAGAACGGTCTTCACCAGGTAGCTGATCTCCGACTACCGTCGATAGTGCTTCCACTCATCGGCGCTGGCGCAGGTGGACTCAGTACGCAGTCTGCTGCATCAGCAGTTGCTTCAGGGATTCGATCTTCGCGTGTGACTCCTCCGATCTGTGTGAGAGTCGTGACTCGAAACCCAAGTGCCCGGAGCGCAGTACAGAATGAACTACCGACACGGGGTTCGGAGATCCTCAACCGGGGCTATTCAGATCCGCTCGAAGGGAAAATCTCCGCTCAGTTGGAACGCGTCGATCAATCCGGTTCTCCTTCTGAATGGGAGATATATCCGTGGATTCGCTTCGACCCGTATTCCGGCGATATCAGCGAATACGACGACCGAGAAGACTCGGGCCATCAAACAACCTTTGGACCAACCACGAAAGCAAAGGAGAGTATCGAAGAGCCGCTTAACGAATTCGTCGAGGACTACGGATACCCGGAGCAGTGGCTTGCCAGGTACGACAGTTTCAATTCACAGATGAGCGGCATCCGAGCTGCGATTGACCACCCCGAACTCACGCGCGAGTTGTACAGCCGTGAGCAATCACTGATCGGTGCCATACGAGGACTGGAACACGAGGACTCCGAGTACAGCGACATTCTGGAGTTAGTCCTAGATACATCGAAGAGCAGTACGGACCAGACCGTTGCTCGGATCAGATACCGAGTGCCCAGCGAACAGATTGAGACGAGTGACGACCTCGCTGACGCATATCTAAAAACCTCGCTGCGAGTGCTTGAATATACGGTGGAGACCCTGAGTCACCTTGACTTCGACCATCCAATGAGTAGCACGATGGAGGTAGAGCCTGTGGATCGAGTTGAGGTCATCGCTCACGCGTACTCTCAAATCGCATTTGAGCTGGACATCCCGATGGATCTCGCTGAGGATGTGGTCTCCAGTAATCTTTCTCCAAGTGCTCTTCGTGCGACTGCAACGCGCTATGAAAATCATCTCGATTAACAGCGTTTACCGGTCAGCAGAAGCGGGAGAATCATTAGTTATGTAGGGTTCACTAGCGATTGGAATGCTCGATTTAGACGAGATTGACTTCGTTGAATCACCTGTGGAGAAGAAAATACTCGCACCGTTCTTCTCTATCGATTTTGAGGGGATATATCAGACTAGGCTGATTACAGATACTGCGCTTGTACCGCTATACTTAGCAAAAACTACGCCTAAGGACTCGTTGACCAGCCTCACATCGGACGAATTGGTGGATCCGATAGCGACGTTCTTTGACCGGACACAGTTCTACCATAATTTGTTCAATCAGTGGATGGAGTGGCTTGAACACGGGGACGACCCGGGGTACGTCACAAAACGAACTGCCATTCACCTATTTGCCCCTATTTTTGTCCAGGAATTAGAAGGCCCTCATCGATATCAATTGGCTGCTCTAATCGATCTCTGCAAATCTAACCAAGGCGATTCCGTGGATTGGGATGATAGGTTATTCAAACCGGATGGCGAGAAGAAATACTTCCCTTCACTGCAGATGGAAACGATTGATGCGGTGAAATCACTACAAGGTACAGGCGATACTGATGATTTAAACGACGCGTATGACTATCTACTCAACAGCCTCGTCTTTCTCTCGCAACACGATAACTCTGGCACAGACATTGACCTCAAAGGAACGGGAACCTCAATAACGGATTTGTTAGGTATGTCTGGTCATCCTAATGCAGGATCGGTGAGGAATGCCATCGCCCATGCTGACTACCACATCGATTTTACCTCCACTAATGAAACGCCGATTATTGTATACAATGTGGACGGAACAGATTATGAACTCAACTCAGACAAATTGATTCTGTTTCTAAACTATCAAATGACACTCCTAAGAGCCCTTTCTGCTGGTATCACACTATCAATCTTCCATGCTAACACGATTTCTGACCAAGACGAGAATATGGAAAAGCTCCTAAGAGCAGCAAACTTAACTGATTTCTCCGATTTCGTCTGATTATCTCATACCTCAAGAAAAACCTCCTTTGAAAAGAGGTGCCTCCTTCGATATGGATCGAGCTTTACTCCGCTGTTTGAATTTCCGTCCGGTTGTTCACCAGTTTTGACTTGACATCGCCCTCGATTTCCTCTAGCTCTTCATGGATTCCGTTCGCTATGTTCTTGATCAACGTCGTCTTCTTCCGGATTGTGCTGAACCGGTCTATCTAGTCATTCACCTCCCCACGACATCCTGAACCGCTTTGGGGTCGAAGGCCGCACCTGAATCAACATAGCCCTGTATCACTCGGACTCGTCCCCTGTGGGACGCAATTCGGAGGATGCCTAGTTTGACGTCGCCGTCATCTGTTCCTTTAAGTGCGATGGAGAGATGCTCGGAATCGAATCTGACAGAGGAAACGGGCTAACAGCGGGAGTTAGAAATCATTTAGGCTACCTTGGTACTCATCGTCGCCATCATCCTCGTCGCGGAAGATATCTGCATCAAGGTCAAGATCAAGTATGTCTCCTGTCTCACCGGCTGCGAGGTCACGGGCTAGCTTCCAGTCATCGTGGTTGTGAGGGAGCACACGTAACAGTGCTTCCAGTGTCGCTTTGAATGCTGGATCGGAGCCACAGTTTCGGTCATTCAGCCAATTCCACGTCTCCGTTGCGCCTTTGGCTTCATAGAGATGCATTGCTGCGTGCACCTTGTCCAGAGCTGTAGCGAAGGAGAGTGCATCTGGATTCACAGGTTTCCGACCAGAACGACTGTCGGCGTCCTTATTCACGTCTTGCACTCGATCACCGTGGGGTCGTAGTAACACGTCTCCGCTTTTCTTCCTCCACATTCGATGAGTCTTTTTTAATGCATCGAGGTCTTCTCCAACGCCCATAGCGAGCCGACGTGCCTCGTCATAAGGGAAGCGCTGAGCCTCGAAGACGAGCCAAGAGAGGACATACCATTCTGTCTTGTGATCTACATCTCTGACCCCCGAATTGAGATACTTGTCAATAAAGTAATCTCGAACAGCATCACGAGCCTCATCTAACGCACGTTGGGGAGATATCTCATCCCCCGTATCATCAACTACTGGATACTCTTCGGTGAATACTTCCAAAGTGGGACCGAAGGATGCCAGAATGATGTCAACCTTAGCAAAACTGACCTCACTTTCATCTAGCTCCTTAGCTCGATCTCGTGCCACTTCCCTTGTTCTATCCTGAATGTCACTCCAGAGAGTCTGACTTGTTATGTCTCCTGTTCTCTTTTCGCTTGCAAGGAGGATCGTGCTTTCTGCTGAATTCTTTCCAGAGTGGTGCAGGCTTGTTGGATTCTCTGTTGTAACTGGGTGGGTGGCAGTCACTACAAATCCTGCTTCAATCAGAGCTTTAGTTAGTGTGTCCCAAGCTTCGGTTTTCTTATGAGTGAACATGAGGGTAAAAATCCCATCATCTTCAAGAACACGATGAGATTCTGAAAATATTTTAGACATTTTCCTCTCGTAGTCCTCTTTTGCCATACTACTCTTAGATTGGCCTTCCCCGGCAATATCTTCGAATTCTGCAGGGTTGGCCACTGCCTCTTGTTGTTTCTCTGCTAGCTCTTGGCTAAAGAACTCTGGATAAACATCACCCAGATATCTCTTCATCCAAACATAGAAAAAGTCAGATAATTCAGAATACATAACATTATCATAGTACGGAGGATCAAGAACAATAACTTCGATCTCTTCGTCATCTAGTGGGAGCTGACCCGCATCACCTTGATATACCTTAGTTGGTGCATCACTGTGATTTGAGAGTTCTCTCAGCTCTTCGAATACCTCTACTACTGAATCAATGACCCAGTCATAGCCATATCCCTCAGCAGTAAGGCAGCTCTCAGCAAACGACCATTTAAACGAAAAGTCATGACGTTCAAAGGTATTTCGAATGAGGCTTCGACCATGGTGCCAACTAGAGAACTTACTGTTATAATCAACTGCTTTGTCGGCTGCAATTGATAAGAAGGTTAGTAGAGCTTCTGCTTCCTCTTTTGGATACTCATCCTGGATCTCGGACTTTACAGTCTCATAAGCCTGCCAGTAGGTATAATGTACTAACAGCTGCCTAGGATTAAATGCATCTCGCCATTCGGTAACTCCATAATTTGCTGCGCGATCAGCAAGACCGATATATCTTTCTTCATCCAAGAAGTTTGACAATTCAATGTCGTTTCTGATGTGTTCTTGAGCCTTAGTAACAGCTTCTTCTTCCTCTACAGTCGGAGCACGGAAGTGTCGGTCGCCGCCTTTAGTTAACTCCTTCACGTATGCGGCATACTGTTGGATTCCCATCCCCTCTTCTTGGGCTTGCCTTTTCACCTCGTCACCTTCTATCGTGACATTACACCTTGGACATGTAGCTTTACCATATGAGACAGTCCCGTCAGTTGGATTGTATTCGCTTTTTTCAACATCTTCAGGTAAGTTAACAACATTGAAAGACACTGTGTCTTTCTCTGATGAGATCTCGGGCTTAGCTGCTACTCCTGAGTTAGAATTCTCTTTATGCAGCCACCAATCTGGTGCTAACGGTACCTCTAGCCCACAGTCCGGGCAATCGATAGTGTGCGCCCACAGGTACTCTGTGGGTTGCTCATTCTTGGAAGATGGATAATATTCATCCAATTTCTCTCTAGCTATTGAATTTATTTTCTCACCCCATTCCTCAATATCGCTTGAAATATCTTTCTCAGTTCGAGGGTGTTCAAGAACTGCCTTTAATAAGACAGAAGCAACAGGATTCAGCTCATTGGCGACAGTCGGTAAGCCGTATCGAATACTCTCAAACGGTATTGAACCTCCTCCAGCAGTACCATCTAAAACAGTCGGCAGATCGCCACCCCAAGTCTCCTTGACCTTTGAGTGGAACTGCTCCATCTCTGCACTGTTTGGGAGGTTTTTGTATGATTTTCGATAACCGTAATGCTCGTACAGCGCCCCGTCTCGCTGATCCTCAGTCCGCTTTCGCTCTCGGACGATTTCTGCAATGCTTTCTTCAGAGCTATTGCTATCTGGTTGGATTCCAAGCCAGTCTAAAAACGTGTCTTCATCAACATCATCAGGAAGTACCGATCCAAGGAGCGCTAGGCGAGTTGCTGGAGTAGGTCGCCGAGCCCACCAGACATGCAAATAATTCTGCGGCGGTAAATCTGAGTAATTTTTCCTCTCTCGTTGAGTTTCTATTCCGATTGTTCGGATTGGCACTCGGCTTTGGATTTTAAGATTCGGGCGACCTTCCTTGTTCTCTGACTGATCTTGGGAGTTGATATTCTCATTCATGTGTGATTAGATGTGGCTTGTGAGTAAAGTTCTGAGCGCAGTCTCTCCACTTGGACTGTTCGGTGAACGACACTTTGCGTGCCAATAATAGCATTCCTCAAGACTCATTCGGGCTACTCCCCGAGCGAGTCCACGCATCCGGTCAACACGCCGTAAAGGTTTCACTCCAATGAAACCAAGTGACAGGCGGATACCTGCACCCTCCCGAAGAAGAAGCTCAGAATCCCCTGTTCTAGTAACCTTCGAAGGGTCGTTATCGGTTTCACGAAGTGCCTCCTCAAGCAACGGAAGTATACTACGTAGTCGAGCCCCCGACAAGCGCCGAACCTTTACAGCAACCCAGTCGTCCCACGTCCAATCTTCGACGCCATCAACATCATCACTGATTACCTCCTCAAATGGAATCGTTTTTGAAGCCCGCTGACGACGACGTTCAAGGCGACGACGTCGAGCATCCGCTTGTTCCGTTGGAAGTAGCTCGTATAGCGTGAGCGTCACGTCGTTCCCATCCTCGTCCCGTACGAGGGCGAACGTCGGACGCCCACCGTAGACGCTACTCCCAAGCGCGAACGACTCAGTCTGTTCCTCATTGTATTGAATACTCATCCTTCGTCCTCCTCAACGTCGCTCGGGCCTTTTGCCTGCGCACGGACAGTGATATTCGTCCCGTCCAACTCGTCGCTAAGTTCGGCGAGTATGTCGTCTTCTTCGTCCGTGATAGCTTCGGGTTTGTCTACCTGCCACTTAAACTTGAGTTCTATACGTTTCTCGCCGCCGGCACGACCGCTGAAACCTTCGGGACTCTGATCGAGCGTTGTGAACGCCTCCAGTGGGCCGTTGAAGTCCGCGCTGAAGTTGGCGTCGCCGTCGCCCATGTTGGCCCGGCTCTTGTAGGTGAGGTCCACCGTTACGTTCTCACTCCGGGACTTCACGGGCGAGCGCTGTGCGACGAACGACCCGTGTTTGAACGGCTCGTCTCCTTCGACGTCGATGATGAGCGATGATACGCCGGGCGTCGAGTCGCCTCCCGCTTGAGAGACTGCGTGACTCCGGACCTCGCTGAAGGCTCGTTTCGCGCTCATCGACCCGGTCGATTTGTTCCAGGGTTTCGACCCTGTTCTCTGGCATTCCTCGCACTTGATCGGCTCGTCCGATTTGGTCGTGCCCTCAATCGTCGTCCCGCACTCACTACACGACGCGGGTTTCGACCGGCACTTTTCACAGAGGGAGTGTGCGCTGTTCTCCGGAAGTTCCGCGCCGCAGTTGTCACACTCGGTGGCTTTCGGCGGTTCGATCTCGTCGCCGTGCTGTTCGAGGAGGGCGTCGATGCTCTCAAACAGCTCGTACTCCTCGCCGATCTTGACCTGTGAGTCCGAGATCGACGTCGTGACGTCCGGCGAATCGGGGAGCGGGCGGTCGTGGTTCCAGTTCTCAGCTTGACTCTGTGCGTTCCAGTAGGCGGTTCCCGTTTCGCTGTCCCAATACGCGTATCCGTGATCGGAGACCATTCGAGCAATGGTCTTTCGCAGCGGCTTCGTACTTAAGAGGAAGGGCAGCCCCGGTTTCCGCGCGAACTGGGCTTCGAGCGCTCCGGTCGTCATCCGAACTTTTTGGCTCTGCCAGAGCTTCTGTTCGAACCAGACCTTGCCCTTGGGCTGGTCGTCGTCCCGGATGATGCGGTTCATATCCTCCATCGTCGTTCGGACCGCATCGACGAGCTTGGTGCCGCCCCCCGCGTCCACCGAGGTGATCGTTACGTGCGTGAGTCCGTCGTCACCGACGTAGAATAGGTGTCGGTAGACGTTCCGAACACTCTCCCCGAGGAGTCCACGCGCTTCATCTTCGCGCTCGCGGAGTTCCTGGAGCTGTTCGTCGGAGAGGTCTGCAGTCTGCTGTGAGTCGTCGCGGAGATCCTCGATGGCCTCCAGACGGGTCGCCTGGTTAATGGCGTTCTCCAACAGTTCAGAGTCAGGTGCGAGGAACAGGACGTAGTTCTTGTACGACCGACTCTGGATCTTCCCCCCGTGTTTCGCGGCGGTCTTCTCGTAGAGCTGCTGGATCTTGTCCGGGACTTCCGTTTCCTCGCCTCGTTCCGTTCGAACCGGAGCCGTCAGCATGTGCATCACGGAGAGCGTCGGCCGCGATGCCGTGTCGCCGACGTCGGCGGGCTCTTCGGGGAACATCTCGATGTTGAATCCACCACTGCCGACTTCCCGCTCCAGCCGGGCTTCGAACCGGCTACGGGCTTGCTCCTCGGCGGTGTTCTGAATCCGCTGATCGATGATCCGAATGAGGTTCGGCTCCGCTTTGAATCGGATCTGGTCCTCGTCGTAGAGGTAGTAGCAGGCGACGTTCATGTCGTCGCCACCGAGGTTCTTCAGCGCGTTATCGTAGTGGTCGAAGGAGACGTCGGGATGTCCGATTGCTTCGTTGAGGGCGCGTCGAGAGACGCCTGACGCCTGTTCACCAAATGCCAGGCTGTTCCAAAGGACAGTGGTCGTGATGTGCGTCCCGAGAGCCGGGATTCCCTTCTCAGTCCATTTCTGGTCTTCGAGCTGTGCGTGTGCAGTCCTGTCTCTGTTGTAGATGTCCGCAGTGACGGCGGCACTCAGATCGACGAACTCGAATAGCGACTCGTTAAGCGTCGAACGAATACTTCCGTCAGGAGCGTCGTCGGCTGGTGTGAGATCGTAGAGGCGAATGAAGTGTCGCTCGTATTCGCTTGGCTGGTTGTTCCAGAGATAGTGGACTGCCCGTCCGAGCAGCTTCAGAGCCCCACGTGTCCGCTGGAAGTCGGGGATTGTGTCGATTTTCTCCGTCAGCGTCTCGATGATCGTGGGATGGAACGGATACTCTCGTTCCAGTTTCCGGCGGTAACTGTCGTCGCCAACCTCTTGGGAGAACTGTCGTGGGGCTTCGTCGTAGAAGTGGAAGTACTGTTCTGCAACAGTCTCACCGACGTCAAAGTCGATGTCGTCGAACAGCCGATGCTGGAGAACAGCCCCCACCTCAGTTTCGCCTGTTGGTGTGACGACCTTCTGCTGGCGTTTGACGACTTGGTCGAGTTCGTCGATGAGTCCCCGGACCTCTTCGGCTTCGTCGGTGAACGCCGAATCCGCAATACTGTAGATGACGGTGAGGTTGTCGACCTGTGCCGCTGTCTCCAGCAGCGATTTCATGAAGGAAATCGTCTGACTTGCCAGGGTTGCTTGGCCGACCTCGAACGTCGAGGTGTCTTCCAAGTACTCCGCAATTTCGTCGATCAGGATGACGGAGGGCTGGTCGCTCAGTTCGAGTAGATCTTTGAGCGTATTCTGACCCGGAGCCTGACGGTCTCGGTCGTAGTCTTCGATCTCACGATATCCTTCAAGACCGAACAGTTGGTAAGCGAGTTCGCCCCACATCGTGTTGGTATCGGGGGCGTTTGGATCGGAGCGGCTACTACGGGCACTTCGGGCGTCGACATGGCCTCCGACGAACACGGCATGGTTAGCATCGAGTCCATCATTCACCGCCGCTAAGTAGTCATCAGCGAGTTCCGATTTATCTACGAACTTCGACAAATCTCCGATCTCTGTCGGATTTGCCGCCAAGTGGTATGACGCGATTAGGTCGTGGGTCTTTCCACCACCGAAGGTGGTGTCGAGACAGAGAATGCTACTTTTGTAGCCGTGTGCGTCGCCCCCCGTGGCTGCAAGGAACCGGCCAGAGAGGTTACTCAGAAGCGTTGTAAGTCCCTCTGTCGGATACGTTGTATCGAAGAACTCTGAGGTTTCTCGGTAAACCGGCGCAGCTTCTTCTGGCTCGTGTGCGACGGTCGCCAAATTCGCCGCAAACTGCTCTTCCTCCAGCGTCCCATCGATGACATCAGATCGAGGTTGACAAGACTCGAAGAGCGAATTTACCTCACTCAGTTGTGAACTCATCGTATGATACTACGTGGTCAGCACACTGACTTAAAACTTCGAACCGACGTTTCTGCCTAGTTTGGGTCAACTGAGAGATCGACTGAGCTGTTTCTGAGATGGAATCGCGGCCTCAGTCGGAGGCGCTCCAGAGTAAGGAGTTCCCCACCTTTCTACTGGTAACTTGGCCTTCGGATTCGAGTGTCTGGAGACGCGTGTATGCTGTCCGCCGTGTACAGCCGACGGTCTCGGCTATCTCCGAGGTTCCTGCCATCCCACCAAGAGTTTGGATGGCATTTATGAAATCAGAATCTGGGTAGCTCGTCGTGTATT
>LFCJ01001414.1_pt1 | contig 16673 bp, 13 predicted proteins | sample 643141 | NCBI WGS metagenome assembly LFCJ01 (sample SAMN03766243, study PRJNA286221) | soda lake metagenome | biome: soda lake; feature: Kulunda steppe; material: water; isolation source: sample B1-Br-g2 brine of Lake Bitter-1 | place: Russia: Kulunda steppe | collected 2010-07 | reverse complement strand
TAGGGCCCTCCCCTCCAGACATGCGCCCTCTGCTTCACAGCGCGCCATTGAGCTGGCACCCTCTGCTTCACAGCGCGCCATTGAGCTGGCACCCTCTGCTGTTACCACCGACGACTGAAAGAGCGTGCACTCCCAAACACACCCCTCCTTATTGCAGGCACTGCTTTGAGCTGTACGGGTACGACATGCTCATTGACGACAACCTGAAGCCCTGGCTCGTGGAAGTGAATGCCTCTCCGTCACTGGCGGCCACTACCCCCTCTGACCGCCTGCTGAAGTTCAAGGTCAGTGTCCTGTCTAGCCTGGCATGTGCCGCGCAGCGCACCCAACTGGGAGGGCAGTGCACCCTGTCTGGCTGCCCATTCATGCCCACATCCTCTGGCTGCCCGGCCAGGCCCAGAACCTGGCTTTGTCCATGGGCATCTGCTGGCTGCCTGGCTATGCCTCTTTGCTGACCGTTGCTTCATGCCCACAAGCTGGCTGCCAATTGGTGCCCACAAGCTGTCTGTCATCAAGCCCACAAGCTGGCTGCCAATTCATGCCACAAGCTGGCTGTCTGTTCATGCCCTTCTGCTAGCTGCCTGGCCATGCTCATATGTTGGCCGCGTGGCCTTGCCTCTCTGCAGGCTGCCAATTCATGCCCACAAGCTGGCTATCTTCATGCCCGTCTGTTGGCTGTCTTCACGCCCGTCTGCTGGCTGTCTGTTCATGCCCACTTGTTGGCTGCCAGGCCAAGCTCATTTGTTGGCTGCCTGGCCAGGCCTCTCCGCTGGCTGTCCTTCCTTGCCTTCCAGCTGCCTTGTGTCCACAGGCCACCTGGCCAAGCCTGAGGCCGCTGCACTGCTACGTCCTCTGTCCCAATCCTGCCTGGTGTGGACTATGCGTGCGGACACAGGTGATCAGCGACACGCTCAACCTCGTAACCCCGTACGACTGGCTGGCGTCCACGCACATGGAATCGGTGACGAAAGATTTGCTCAATGGAAGCAAGCTCTTCAGGTGAAACACCCACAGCAGTGCTGCCCTGCATCGCGCCCACCTTTGGGTGGGGCGCCCCACCTTAGGCGATCCCCTCATGGCAAGCATGCGGCACGGCCCGCGTCATGCTGTGTCATCATGTGTGTGTGCATATGTGTGTGCAGTGTGTGTAAATAGGAAGGGCCGCGACGCTTTCAGAATGACGTAGCAGGCATAGGCATGTGCTTGCGTGTGGAAAAACCTTGCACGCACCAGCTGGGCGCTGCTGTGGTCATGGTGGGGAGCACACATCGGTTTGCAACTCCTTGGCGTCTGTACAGGAGGGGCCGTCCGCAGCGCATGGGCTCTTTTCGTCTGATTTGTGATGATCAGGTGAGTGGCTGTGGGTTACTCGCTTCCTGGTAGGCTTTGAGATTTTGGGGCATGGATCGCCAATCTGGTGGACAGATAAGCGCCACGCGCATGCAGCTCATGCCGCCCTTTTACCTTCTCTGCAGCAGGCTGTGCGCCCAGGCTACACTGCATGTAGTTCACATTGCAAACAACCGGGGGAGTCTGCGGGTGTCAAGCGCAGGGAGCCTCCCTATGAATCCGCTTGCTGCCAGCGCTTCCTGCGCCTCCTTACCAACCCTCCTCATGTGCTGCATCTGCCCATTCAGTCGGAGCTGGACGCCATTCGCTGCCAGCGCGCCAGCACCACCATTGACGGCAGCGTAGGCGGTGCCTGGTATGCTGGAGGCGCAAACACAAGCCGGATAGGGTCTGCTGGTGGGGCTGGAGGAGGTTCCATGGGCGGGAGGGGAGGCTCGTATAGTGCCGGGGCTCTTGGAAGCGGGAATCTTGGGCCCAAGCGAGCAGGAAGTGCGCAACGGCCCAGGACACCCATGTTGTAGACGATGAAAGGCGCTGGTGGTGTATCTGCTTCGTAAGTGACATAAGGACACCAAATGTATGACAGAGGTTGGGGACTGGGCTACTGTACACTCATGGACTGCAGTACAAGCATGACAGGGAACCAAGACCAATGGCAGGATGTGTGTGTGCGCGTGCGCATAGGAGAGGGAAAAAAAGAGAGAGAGAGAGAGCGAGAGAGTTTTTGCAGTTGCTAGAACTTGCTGTGGTTCCAGCTGCTAAGAGGGATTGCTTTGGAGCGAAATTGGAGCAAGAGTTATATTGTGCTGGTTGCTCTTGCAGACAGTCAAGCACTGTGATTTTTTACTTGACTGCCGTCCATGGTGTAATATCTAGGTATATCAATCAGGAGAGGTCTGCTAGCTTGTCTGCTCGCAACCCTCCTGATCCTCACTGACCCCCCTTTTCTTTTCTGGTGAAGGGGCTTTTCTTCCCAAGTGGCTCCTTTTCCTTAATTGATGTGAGGAGCTTTTTGCTGCTTGCGTAGTTTTCTTTCTTTTCTTTCTTTCTTTCTATCTAGGTATAAGGCCATTGGTATAACATTTAGGCGGCTTAAGTTAATAACTTAGGGTTAACTGCCAGCCCTGCCGTTAGGCTGATTGATTTTTGGCTGGTTATTGCCAGCCAAAAAAGATCCATAATGTCTGTTATGATGTCACGCCAAATTAGTGCAGTGCCAGATGTGTGCTGCATTGTGACCAGGAGGTTGGTTTAGTCAGTTGGTGAAGTATTTGATCCTGTTGACAGTTCAGTTAGAGCTGTGATGGCCATGCCTGGTTTGACATGGAAAAGTTACAGTTACAATGGGTTTAGACCTTCAGCCAGATGGGTTGACATGGAAAAAGAATATGCACCTCATTTAGCACAAGAGCACTTGTCAAAATGTCCATTTCCACTGTGACAAAAGGAGGACCCCGCTGTGAGAGTGTATGCATGCACGCAGACAAAACCTGCTCACCTTCATTAAAACATGCTAAGGTCAAGGTACAAATATCTAGGTGGCAGGAGAGGTGTAACCCCTTTATTGTACTGTGTGCATTACCTGGTCTGGGGGAGAGGCAAATCAAGAATGCTAAGACAAAAGTTTATTGTTGCTTTCATGGCCTCCACACTTTCCTTAGCGGCTCAAGCCTGCTATCTTTGTAGCCCTGGTTGACCAGTGCGACATTACTACCTGAAGGTCTATGACTCGCATATATGGACTGAAAAGAACTGATACTCTGTTTACGAGGAAAATCTACCCTGGCAAAGATACAGGTGCGATAGGACGATTGGACGCTAGATGAAACTGTTAGATTTAAACTTCTTCAAATTAAAAATTGTTCATTTTATCCCTCTCAGCCTCTCAGTCAACAAGAAGCAGATTGTTGTTGACAAATAAAATAATATCAGCAGTCTTCGGATGGAAGGGAGTGATGTGAGAGGATAACTGTGAGCAATATGTATCGCAGGCAGCCCAGAGAGAGGGAGGCCAGCATGAGCAGAGTCACTTCTATGTTCATCCCAGTATTCATTTTCGCCGTCATGTTGCTTGTTGTCTACCAAGGTATATGCACAACTGCGCTTGCATGACTGACAGACAGTTGCGCAAGCTCATCGACCTTGGTTGTGCTTGCAGTAAACAAGCACTCACAGCTGCATGCTCGTATGCTGGAGGAGCATGACTTTCAGGCTGACGAACATTTTGTTACGGGTGGAAGGTAAAGGCAGAGTGGGGCACAGGCAACTCCTAATGATTGGCTCAACCAATATATTGTGCAGGTTACAAGTGATCAGGTGCATTCAAGAAATAAATGCATACCCTTAGCATTGGTAGGCGTGCTAGATATGCAAATTCCCAACAACCACAGTTGGAGCCCCTCCAGTGTGCATGGCATTTCAAGCAATTGTTGATGGGCACTTCACTTTGATTAAGCTTAAACTGTTGTGTGCCTTTAAGGAACAGATCCTTCTGATTGTACAGCAGGGCAACAGCACAATGCCGAGCTCTGCAGCTCCCTCCTATCGTCCACCTCAAGCTGCTCCCGTGTTGACATGTTCACCATCCCTTTCAAGCATCATCAAGAACATTCCTTGACCACAGGCGAGCACAGATGAGCAGTAAAGGAAGCTATGCCAACAAGTTGGCTGCTGGTGATAGAGCGGCTGGGTCTCCTTTGAGTTCGGATGGAGCTGAGCCGACGTGCCGGACTGAAGAGCATGCCGAGTACCATGGGGCAGTTGTCGAGGTGGGTTATGGTAGTCCAGTGAGTTTGTAATTGATATGGATGAAGCTGAGCAACTGCTGGACTGAAGAGCATGCCGATTACCATGGGTGCTGATGTTGAGGTGGGTCACGGAAGCGCGGGGAGCAGGACGACCTGGGCACAGATCAGGTGCTCAGGGAATGTAGCCTCCCTGAGAGGGGCAGTGTTTCTGGCAAGCTCGGACCAATTATAGTAAAAAGCAAGCCAGGTAATGCTTATCAAAGGAGAAAGCAAGCCACGTGATCTTACTCAAAGGAGAAAGCAAGCCAGGTGGTCTTACTCAAAGGAGAAAGCAAGCCATGTAATCTTATTCAAAGGAGAAAGCAAGCCAGGTGATCCCAATCACAGGGAAAAGTTAGTTGATCCCATGGCACACCCCACGTACGCCAATTCTCAGCCGCCTTGTGCATGGCGTGATGGATGCATGGCACGATGTAAGGAAGACGCATGCATGGCAAGCAAGCAAAGGGAGCCCATGCGGCACGTGCCTTGTTGTGGTTTTCGCAGTGGGGGGATGGGCACTACAAGGACACAGCAGAGGAGTGCAGCGCCGCGTGCCGCGCGAGGTTTGCAGGCCCCAAGGCATGCAATGTGTGGGCGTGGTGTGGCAGGCCGGAGGGCTGCGATGGGCGCAGGCACAAGGAGTGCTGGTGAGTGGGGGGCCGAGGTGGTGGGTGGCATGGGCACGGACTAGGAAGCCGGGTTCAAGTCAAGAAGCTGTCAGAAGCCCCTCGTCCCAGGCGCTCTGGTCCACGCCTGAGGCGGCCTTGCCGTGTTTGTGTCTGCAGACAGCAAATGTCGGTCCAGAGGCTTTCCCTGTCCCTTTAGAGGTTGCTTCTACTAGTGGCAGGCCACTGGCAGCAGCACACTCCGGACGCAGTGCAGATCACGTGGCCCTGTGAGCAACCTGCTCATTGCCCACGCCTCTCACAAGCTCACGGCGTATCTTACAATGCTGGTTGTATTTTACGTGTTTATGCGATGGCTGCATCCAGGGCCAAGGGGATTGGTGGTGGAATCGCGCTGATGCAATGGCCCCTTTGAGTAAAAAGAAAGGCTGGGGTTTAACACCAGAACTGCTACACTTCAGGAGACAGTTGGTGGTACCTCGCATGCTGCTGCACTGCTTGCGCCATGGATCCAACAGGTGTGCCTCACCTCACTTGCTTATGCAAGGGGTAACATTTAGGAACGGAGGTGTGATAGCTGCACCTGGCATGCTGACACAGCGCCTGCACGTTTGAAACCAGCGGCTGGTCTGCATGTATTGTACAGGCTTAAGCAGGGGCAACTAGCGACAGTCTTAGAAGAAAACGTGGGGAAAGGCTGGACAGGTGAGTGCTGCGTGCAAGTGTGTGTCCTTGTGAACTTTCCACAGGAAGGCAGGCCACGTCCAAATAGACAGAGCAGGGTCAATCTTAGGCAAGTGTCTGTTGCAGCCTGTGTTGGGGAGTAATTGAGCCTGGTCTGTGTTTTGGGTGCAAGATTGCCCCTCAGCTGTGCTTGCTTTGGCAACCTTACCTTGCCAGCCATTTGCGCATGCCCATGGTTGAGTGCCTTGTCCCTGTTGATGGAGTACCAATGTTAAAGTGATGCCAACGTGTAGGGCACGCATTATAGCTCACTCCATGCCCGTTGCCTTGAAGCGAGCTGGAGGCCGATTGCCGCACAAAGTTTCTGCTGATCCTGTTCCTTACCTTGTTTGTCCAGGGGTGCAGGTTAGGGTTAGTCTGTTTTCCTCGAATGACCTGTCCTCTACTGATCATTATCCTTGTGGCCCAAACAGCTTGCTGCTTATAAAAGCAAGGAGGCTGCCTGGACCTTCTTCCATACCAAACATCCACTGGCACGTGGCGTGTGTTGAAAGTGGCACCGCCAAGGGGTAAGGGGTACAAGTAGGCTGTCAGGGAGTGTGCCCTGAAAAGCTTTGAGCAGCAGCATGTGAGGTCCAGCTGCCACCAACTCTCTCCTGAGGCCTCTGGGGCACTGTCATCAAGGCACGCCCTGGAATCTTGGCCTGCGTAGCACTGTGCCTCTCCCATGGCCGAGCACTGCCTGCATATGCCGCGCAGGCATACCTTGGACCTCGGGGCTGTGCACCACCCCTGCTCAGATGGCGGAGTACAAGGCCGCTCGCCAAGCCAAGCTGGACCAGGAGAGCACGCGCCTTGCTGCGTTGCGCGCCAATGAAAGCCTGCCTCTGGTAATGCGCCCGCGCCAGGCGCCCTGCGGACGGGGGACGGCTGCGGCGAGCATGCCTGACGCACGGTGCCGTGTGAGGCGCACGGTGTCGCATGTGGTGCACACATTTGAGCCCAGACGCATGAAAAGGCAGCGTTGAGACAATTGCCTGGATGGCTGCATGGTGCAGAAGTCTTATCCAAGTGGCCGCGTTAAGGAGACCCTTGTTTGTGCAACAGGTGCTCTTTCATCCAGCTGGGCGTGCATGCTGACCTGTGTGCTTGTCCTGGAACCCTGATTATACTAAGAAGGAGCACTACCAAGGCTGCTGCGTTGCTTTCAAGCATGCACATTGGAATGTGGTTCACACAGCCGTGTAGCAGCACCATGCCAGTTGCCGACTACGCTTTTTCGTGCACCTGCCAAGAACCCAAGGCTGACGGCAGGGGTTTATGCATGCGTGCATGTGTGTGTGTGTGTGCGTGCATGTGTGTGTGTACGCTTCCAGAGCACTGCCAAGTCACAGCACAGGCACTCTTACGCGGACGCGTGTCCTTGGCCCATTAGCTACCTCCTTGCATTGCATGCCTGCAGGTGTGGATGGACGTGTCGCTCAAGGGCGAGCCCCTCGGCCGGGTGGAGATTGTGCTGTTCAGTGACGTGTCTCCATTGGCGGCAGAGAACCTGCGACGCCTGTGCACAGGTGGGGCCGCTGCTCTGCCAGTTTGGTGGGGGCAGTGCCCAGGCAGGGCAGTCCAGGGGCGCGCCCTGCCCTGCAAAAAGACAGGGCCCTGTTTGGACACTGGGACGCTTCTGCAGCATGTGTGTACTGGCAGCGGTGCTGCCCTGCACAGCCCCAAGCTGCGGTGTTGGGACGCATGCTAACCCTGGATTTGCGGTGCTCGGATGGTTGGGGAAGGTGCATGCCTCCTGGAGCAGCAGGTGCGTGCAGCTAGGTCCAAACATTTCAAAATCTCCTTCAGCTAGGGTTGGGTCATTCACCTCTTACATGCGCGAATTATTCGGTCGCTTTTTCGTTCAGTCTTGGGGCCAGGAGGGCCCTCTTCCTGGCAATTACACCCAGTTAAGGTCCCTCTACCTATGTTCATGCACAGTCTATATGCACAGTCTTCTCAATCTGACTGCAAAAAATGTTGCAGCAAGATGGAGAATGGCAGTTGGAGCTCTCTTGCTGGAACATGCATGATCATATGATGCATCGCAAAGGTTGGGAGGCAGTTAAGATTGCCTGGACATGTCAGTGAAATGTTAATAGAATTTGCAACTATGGAACTTAAGAAAGACCTCAACTTTCCAGGGAAATTGGGGGTCGATGGGCAGGGGGGGAGATAATAAGGGGGGGAAATTGGTCAAAATGGGTGTGAGGAACATACAGTTCGCAAATGCCATTCTCCTTCAAAATGCGCAATTTCAATAAAAACTGAAAGCGATAAAATTACGTACAAATGGAATGACCCAACCCTACCTGCAACAGCCGGTGAAGTGAACCGCAATACTGGCTGTCCACATTTGATTGGTGCATGGATCCCCACCTCTTGGCATGATCGAGCGCGAACTCGTGCACAAGGGCATCATACATATTTTGGTGCTTTAATTGCCGTGCATCCAGACCAATGTGAACACATTTTTGACAGGAGCACTCATGGTTTGGTTGTGAGCAACAACCAAAGAGCACTCACCATCCCAGACTTCTGATGCTCTAATGCATCTTCTACTTCCCACAATCCCATGCCAAGCTTTATTTCAGTTGTCTCCTGTCAAGGCCTGCTCTTCCTTTCCCTAAATACAGCAGGCAAGCAAAGACAGCGCCACACAAAGTGCTTGTGTGCTTTCAGGGGAGGCCGACCCAGCCGTGACCCTGCGCGGGGCATACTTTTACCGCATCATCGACCGCTTCATCGACCAGACAGGCGTCAACGGCCGCGTTGCCTTGGGCGGCACTTTCAGGGACGACATGGGGGGGCTGAGCTTGAAGCATGACAGAAAGGTGGGGGCTTTGATGGGTTTAGGTGGTCTTTGCCCTCTTGCGTGTGCTCTAGTGGATACAACAGCCAGGATCCCTGGTCGGGCCCTGGCCTGAGTCGACAGGATTTCTGATCTGAGTTGACAAGATTTCTTATCTGAGTTGACAGGATCTCTTTCTGAGTTGACAAGATCGCTAATCAGGCCCTGGTCTGAGCTGACAGGATCCCTGGTCTGAGTTGACAGGGTCCCTGGTCGGGCCCTGGCCTGACTTAATGCCTGTGCCTTTGTGCTCTTGGGATGTGCAGCATGGGATACGCTGGCCTGAGTGGACGCCTCTGACTGTGTGCTCCTAGGATGCGCAGCTTGGGCCTTGAAAGGATATTGTGAGCAGGTTAGGGTGGTCTCCCGCAGTCCTGCTGGCGCGTGCCAGCGCCAAGGCCACCGCCTTCTCGCGCTTTTAACACAAGCACCCACTCTGGTCAGCTTGTCCATGAACTTTGTATGCTATGGCTCCTGGTTTCCCATCAGCACTCTTGTGTGGCTAGCCATGCGCGTCAGGAGCAATGCTTGGCCTAACCTGGGCCTCGCCGGGGTGCTGCGGTGATGTCAGTAAAGGGCCACAAGTAATGTCAGTAAAGGCCTGTAATGGTGCTGCGGGTAAGTCAAGGCAGGTCAGTAAAGGCCGGTAAAGGTGCTGCGGTGATGTGAGTAACGGGCCACAAGTAATGTCAGTGAAGGCCTGTAATGGTGCTGCGGGTAAGTCAAGGCAGGTCAGTAAAGGCCGGTAAAGGTGCTGCGGTGATGTGAGTAACGGGCCATAAGTACGTCATGAAGCCAATGAATGGGCGGCGTCCACATGCGAAGCCTTGCACAGCCCTTGGCAGGCCTTGGTGTGTGCTGGCTCCAAACCTCTCGCCTCACTGTCACTGCTTGAGGACATTCCTGAGGCATCTGGAAACCCACAACCACGCTGACGACATAAGGGCTTGGTATGGGCATGGTATAGGCGTGGGCGTGGTGAGGGTTCCATGTAGCATGGACATACTGCAAATGGTGTGAAGCATGGGCATGCGGTATGGGCTAGCAGCGTCTTCTTCCTCTACATCTCAAGTCGCTCCTTCTTGTTTAGGTCAAGTCGCTTGGTCTTGTGATACATAGAGGTTTCCCAGCAACCGTATGAGCCTGTCTGCCACTGCGCACGTATCAATGCGTGCCACCTGCTGTAGATGGGATCATTCAAGATAATGCGCAAGAGGGTGATCAAAAAGTACACATAGCCTTCTGCACCTCTGACCTCCTATCTTTGTGAACAGTGAGATGCAGCCTTGTTGCCAGGTGTTCTTCCCTGGGAATGCCTTCCCGTGCTTATGAGCATGATATGCCTCTCCGGCAACGCAGGGGCTACTGTCCATGGCCAATCGAGGGCCAGACACAAATGGGAACCACTTTTCCATCATTATGAGTCCTGCCCCCCACCTAAATCACCACTACACGGTGTTTGGCGAGGTCGTCTCGAACCTGGAGGTGAGAGCTTTGGGCATGACTCCATACTCTTTGCAATGGAAGGTGGTGCCTTGGTTAATATGCTTGAAGGAAGCTCATCACTCTACCAGCTTTGCATGGAAGCCTTGTCTGAGCATGGGCAAGCTCCTTACCAGGCTTAAAAAGTAATTCATCTTCACTTTCTGTGATGTAGGCTCTCATCAAGGTCAACAAGCTCGCCAATGGGAAGCCTAACAATGAGTGGCTGAACACACAAGATGCGCAGATAACAAATGTGGGCCAAATTAGGCAAGGCGTGCCTGTCCCACAAGAAGTGATCATGGATGGGTTGCGGGATTAGGAAGAGGCTTGCAACTCCCCTGATACACCCAAATCAAACTCATTTTGCACCTCCCTGACTGTCATTTGGTCATGAAACAAGTCTCTCTTGCCTTCTTCTGGCAAGACCATCACCCAGGTACTCAGTGTAGCACCACTTCTGGATGAGAACATACAATACTGCAATGCCAGATTAGTGTCAACGCAGAATCGTTGTCCCTGTCCGTTTGTGGGTGATTGGGTGGCTGTTATTGGGGGCTGTGACTGGACATCTCCTAGTTTATTGTAAGCTTCCTTCTCCTGGGCTCCGAAGCACTCCCTGAGGCGCTGGCCGCCTGGCCAGGGGCCTGGCGTTCCCATGCGACACAAGCCTGATTAGGTCTGAGTAAGGATGAGAGAAGAGAGTCAGCAGCGTCTACGGGTATTTGGACGGGTGGCAGCAGCATCATATGCCCCGGCGCAGAACCAGCTAGTGTGCGCAGCGTAAAATTGAGGTACTTTGCAGCATGGTTCAAGGCTACAGTGGATGGGCGAGACAGACTCTCCTCGCCGTGACACATCATTTAAGTGCTGAATCCTAAGGACAATCAGAGAAACATATTCTTTCTGTCTACTTTGTCACAAGCCAAATATCCGTAAATATCCAATAGCTATTTGCCCTGAAGCTGCCAACTTTATACAGTGCAAAACATAAAACATCAGTCCTAGCCCTTATACCTTCGCCCTATGTGGCCCTTTTCCCTTGATGTACGCAGATGAACGGAGTGTTTTAACTGCCTGCGAAGCTTCCTTTTTTTCTTTCCTGTTCTCTTCAAGGGAAGAAGTTCTCTTCTTCTTTCCTGTTCTCTTTAAGAGAAGAAGTTCTCTTCTTCTTTCAAGTGTGGGTTTAAGTGTCTCCCACAGGCACCTGTACAGGTACCCTCAATTTTCTCGCCAAACAAGTAGCACATAATTTTGGTCTCACCGAAGAGTTCCTGACCACAAGGGAAGGAACAAACCTACATATCAGTCGACAATTGAGTTACTGTACGTGCCTGCGGTAACTCATTAACATCCACTCAAGCAAACTCCACCTTATGAAACGCGGAGAGAGCATGTGTCTAGAAAGAATAGAAATCATAATTAAGCCCTCTCACTCCACTAGCCACCGTCCCATACCCACTCTAGCCTGATACCCCGCATCACTAAACTTCTCTTGAGCCTTGGCATTAACGCTTAAACGGACTGCACGACCTTACCAACCGCATTGCCAATTTAGCCTTCCAGTGGAACTCATATTATCTCAATTGCAGAGCTCCAGTCCAACCATCATAAGATATCGGCTAGACGCAATTTAGCACTTAATTGACTGGCAGCTTTGGTCAACCTCCCTCCTGCATCGGATCGCACTGCTAGTGCAGCTATGATCCATGATCTCAGATATAAAAAGACAATAAATCCAACACCCTTTCTGCCTACCGCAAAATCAACGGTGCACACATCAGCAAAAAAGACACTTCAATTGCCCGCCCGATCCCACCTTCACCACTGACACAGGCCCACCTGACCCACCAACAAGCATCTTTTAATTGCCCCCAACACGAGCAATTGACCGCCCCCATTCACCCTCCACAACCCACTATACGCACTCGCTCAATGGACGCTGCTTAAACAATCCACCAACCCAATCAACTGCAATATGCACAAGCCCAACTGGCTCCACACTGGATCAGGACATTTTCCACCAACGTAGAGCAACGCACAGGCAAGCACCTCCTTTACTAACTACTAGTAACCAACACATAGCAAGTCCGACCAGATGATATGTAGACACTGGACAATCTATCCGCTGATACTGATTCGCCTCAGGCTAGGCTAGCAAAAGATTATACTCCAATTATAGACCAAAAACCGCAACGCCCGCCCACACAAACAGCCCACTTACTCAGCCTTTATAAAGGCCTTTAATTAACCCACTCCAGTGCGCCACCCAGTCAACACACCCAGAGTCAAAACAACCAGAGACAAAAGAGGGAGACTCTTACACACAGAGATGGACCTTCCCTACCTTTCATCGACTTGATAGGGTTGAACCACCTTACCCCGACATGGCGCAAAGCTTTGAAATTACATTAGACAGCAAAAAACAACACCCAACTATGCCATCAATAAGTTACCACCATGACCTAGGCATCACATGTATTGATTCCGAGACGTGTCGTGGAGAATTATTTCAGACAAGAAAAGGGACAGGCAAGACAACCTCTACAGCCTCTACAGCAAAATAGTGCTTCACTCATTATGCGCCCATGATTTACGAAAGCTGGGCACTCCCCATCTTCAATTCAAGGCTGGCTTATTGAGCCAACCTTTGACAACATGTACATCTGTGACTTTTGCAACCGAACTTGCCATCGGATACTCCTTAAGAACATTGGCTGCTACTAGTAAGTAATTTATATTATATATGTATATTATATGTATTATATGTATATAATAAATAATATCCCCAAAAGACAGAGAGAGGAAGTTGACAACACTGGTATCTGGACCTGCCGAGCGTGTGCTGAACAAACAAAGTAACAAAAAAAAGAGAGGCTATGAAGCCTCTGAGAACGAGCTAATCAAATTATTGTGGGAGCCCATCCGGGAAACAGGAGATGCAAAAAAATGGCCCACATTACAGAAACACACGAGGCACGAAATGATGAACCTGACCTCACTACGCCCTACCTAAAAATACTTAGAGCAATAAAGAGCGACAAGGCTTTGCGATAGAAGTCAAAGATAGCGCCTGAAGTTTAAGAAAATGTAAACTTGACTCTCTACTTAGAAATAGAGTTAACTTTGAGGTTAATCCCACAGATCCACATGCAGATATCATAGCTACAGGCCGCTATGAAGTCTGCGTCATGGACGTTGACCTGGCCAAACCCAAACCTTAAAACACCCGTTCCCTACACTGTGACCCTCCTAACCTGACAGTCCCGTTGTCCCGGACAACAATACCTACTAAATCTCTGATACTACCTATATATATTATAATATATGTACCTCAAAGGTGGCATGGATCTATGACGTGACAGGAAAATGCAAAGGCATGCTCACTAGAGAGTGCTTCTACATCCTCTACAAAGCATTGACACCAAATTTGCTGAATTCCATGAAACCAATATGCCTCCCCCTAGAGCTTTGCCTCTGAACTTCTAGGCCTCCTTTCCCACTCTACCTTACACGACAAAAAGACACCCATGAATACAAAGGTTCAACACTCCTATATGTGTGCTCTCCCCCTCCGCTTTCACTCTGCCCTCCAGAAATGGGCACTAGCTACACAAGAAAATGGCCTCCACTCTGGACTACAACCCCAAACACCTCAAATACTGGAGCAAGGACCCTAGCAAAAGAGTCTTTGGAGGCATTCTCAATGCTCTTTCATCCAAAATTTCTTCTCTGTCTGCCATCCTGTGTGTGATATTGAACTCATGTATTGTGCCCTAAGACATGCTACTTACTCTGCCAAAGATAACACCACTGAAATAGCTACCTTCATGTTTCTTCCATGTCGGAGAGGATGGATGAGCAGCCATACTCCAGACTCCTCAATGCCTAACCCCCTGCCATATTGCGCTTAAGGGACTACTTTCTCTTCCATCCTTCACTATGCTACCCCCTACTCTTGGATCAGCAAAGAAGATTTGCTGAGAGAAGATTTGCTCTCTTGCCATAACTGGAGTATGCAAATAGATGCTGTTTGGAACACAGCAGCACGCTTTTGTCTGATTAATCACAAACACACCTGGATCAGGGACATGGCTGGTGATATTAGTGAAGCAAATTGGAAGCACATGTACATCAGTACTGACACACTTCCCCGCCACCAAAAAATTGAGACTGATTGTAAGAAGTTTGACAAGCTTCCCCTTGATTACTGACACATACATACTCTCGACCACAATCAAGAATCACTCTCCCCTAAACAATCCAGGCCACATTTAGCCAAAATAGTGCCTGACTGGAAGGATTGGGCATACATAGACACCAGATTCATCAAGGAAAACAAGTGACAGGGGCAGGAACAAACCACCCTGCTATCTCTACTCTCAGCTTTGTTGAACCAAATGGTACGGACATTACAAACGCAATCGGCAGAGCTAAACTGGCTGCCATTACAGCCGTCATTCTTCATGGCCACTCACTTACTGCCACCTACAGCCTTTTGTCTCTTCACCAATCAGGAAGTACTCGCTGTACCCTGAGTTTCAACTCCACCAGTTACAGGGGGATATTTTGAAGATGCTTACACTAACTGTCTGCAACTCATCAAATCCTGTGCACCTATTCAAGGTAAATTCCCACGCCGATATTGCTGGTAATGAGTGTGCAAATGCTGTAGCCAGGCATCTGGCAGCGCAAATTGATGCAAAGTATGCAGACCCAGGGATATCGTATGCTGGCATTGATGGCAACCCTTTTTAAGACTTAATCTGGCTTGCTTTTGAAGGGGATATACCCCCTAATGCAACAATCTCAAGACTCTCAAACCTACCTGCACCAAAGCTCATTCCTGCTCAAACCTCTATGACACTCTGAAGGCACATATGCGCTCAAAACATAAGCTTGGTTATGCAAACCCTCCAACAGTAATTTGCTCAAATTATCAGGGTTAACTTCCCATAGACCACAGAATATTAGCAACACTTCCAGGACAATGGTCAATCCATCCTATGAGATGAAGGAAAATTTTCACTCACAAAATCAAAAGCGTGCTGTCATTTTCTTTGACTTCAAGTCCTCAACCAATCTCCAATGCCCCCTCTGTCATCATTCAGACAGTGCCTTACACATCCTATCAGGTTGTTTACACCAGACCATTTCCAGTATGCTTACTGAGCGCCACAACATTGCTTGAAGGCTTATCATGTAAGCTATAGAAGCAGGCTCCTTAGGGGGATGTTTTTTCAAATTAAATTGCCATCCTTGAATGGCTTTTCCTTTGTCACTTCCCAACCAAGCAAAGACTCGCTGCAAGCCGTCCAGATACTCTACTAGTGACAGAAATGTCTGGTAACTAAGAAACATATCAGATGCCCATCCTAGATATGCATTAAGAGGTAGGGCAGGATGCAGAGGGGATGGGGGACTCTCAGCAACAGCACCACCCTACCAGCCTTTGTCCAGAGCACGAAACTCCAGTCAGCTCACACCCAATCAGCGGCACATCCATCTTGTGGAGGTCAAGTACTGTGAAGATACCAGGCCTAGGAGCCAGCTCGAAGCCGCTCACCATCAGCACAGCCTGCTCAGTCAACCGTCACCTTCGCCAAGCTGCGGCCACTGTTTGCCTCTACATTAGCCTTCTGGGAGTGGGTGGCACCATTTACAGCCCTTGAAGTTTGGGGCTTACAAAGAATCCCGGTCTAAATCCTCAGAAAGCTGCCAAGCTTGCTGTGAAGCACTAGCTTAAAGAAAAACCAGAAGTGCTTTTGAAAACTTAGTTGAAGACTTCTGCAAAAAAATCAAAATAAAGACCAGCAGTGGGGTACTGCTAGTCACCCACCTGACCCCCACTTCTTTTGTTTTTACTTTGCTGGCAGGTCATCAGTGCTAAAGCCCTAGATGACCCCTTTTCCTTTATTGATGTAGGGAGTGTTTTCATTGCCAACATAGTCCTTCTTTTCTTGTCTTTTGCCTCACAAATAACCTTTAAACCATTTTGATCATTACTGTGATTCGACTTTATCAACTGTCGAGAAAATTGCGCAGTTCCCACAAAAAGGTGGCAGGGTATTAAGTGCAGTTTGCTGAACACATGTGTTTTATGCTCTGCTGAACACATATGTTTTCATGCTCTTTATGCTTTGTACAGAGCATTAGGATCCTAACTCCGGAGTTTGAGTTTATATAAAAGCACAATCTCCTGAGCTTCTACTTCATCAGTCTTCAATCCTCCATGAGAACAAAAGTACTTGAGCAGCAAATGCTTAAGTCTAGTTTATGTGAACCAAGCTCGTGCACTCAGGCAGCCCATGCAGTGATTGCCTTAAAATAGGCCCAGTTGCCCATTTGAAAGTATCATAATCAACATAATTCAATCAAGTAAACAACAAGTAAGTATATTCATTAACTGCATTTACTCATGCAAACCATTGCATTTCATGATACCGGAGTGTTTACAACATCCATTTAGAAAGAAATTCCGGGTTACAAATCAGCCATTAACCGGTTTCATTGTTTCCCGGTTAAGATTCGCTGAACCCGGTTACCTGGACCCCAATTACTGGGTTTCGTTCTTAACCAAAGGGTGGGGGGGTCGGTTAATTGCCTGGATTTAAGCTTCTTTTTGCTGGTCAACTCCATACGCTTTCCCGGCCTCCAGATTATCGTTAGGAGTCTCCCAAGGTGTCCTTGACCCTGTGCCGCCCATGCGCCCATACGTGTGTGCACACGCACGGACGCAGGCACGCAATCAGGCATGCGCACACGTTCAAAAGCACACAGGCAGCATAAGCACACGCGCAGGCAGGCAGGTACACACGCGTGGATGCACACACACGCACTCACACACAC
>LFCJ01001413.1_pt1 | contig 16675 bp, 30 predicted proteins | sample 643141 | NCBI WGS metagenome assembly LFCJ01 (sample SAMN03766243, study PRJNA286221) | soda lake metagenome | biome: soda lake; feature: Kulunda steppe; material: water; isolation source: sample B1-Br-g2 brine of Lake Bitter-1 | place: Russia: Kulunda steppe | collected 2010-07 | reverse complement strand
GACAGGAAGGACAGGGGTCAGGGACAGCCACGGTGAGGATGTGTGCCTTGTGATAGGAAGGACAGGGGTCAGGGACAGCCACGGTGAGGATGTGTGCCTTGTAACAGGAAGGACAGGGGTCAGGGACAGCCACGGTGAGGATGTGTGCAATGGGACTCCGTTGGGGCCATGCCCTTGCAACAGGAAGGACAGGGGGCAGACGGCAGGCTGGCGCGATGGAGCGTGATGACCCACATGGTGACGGCAGAGTGGCTGACCCGCAGAGGGGTGCGATGAGGGGCAATGACCCCCATATGGTGAGGGCAGAGTGGCTGACCCACAAAGGGGTGCAATGAAGCGTGATGACCCCCATGGTGAGGGCAGAGCAGCTGGAACTTGCCATCAAGGGCCTAGGTTGGCAAGACCTGATTGCGCAGTAAAAGCCGAGGGCACGGCAGGCACGCAGGAGCGCTAACACAGACACACTTCCAGCATAAGCTTGGGAGCAGTCATGGACAAGCACCTGCGCCTGAGCTTGCAAGACATATCAACCCCTGAAGGACCACAGTTATGAAGCGCCGTAACACACTCCCTGCCTCGTGCTCAGCAACAACTGTGCGCCATGCAATTTGGTTGAATTAGACGAATTTGGTTGAATTTGACTGATGATTTTCTCATCGGTCATCTGCTAAATTTTGTGTCTGCATTGTTTTGCTGAGCAACATAAAGCAAGGGGCCATAATGATAGGCACAGGAGCCACACGCCTGCTGTAAGTCACAATTGACGGCATGCAGAAGTTTGCAGGTAATACCTGAGGTAGTTTTCGTGACAGACAAAGAACAGTTTCTTTACATGGTACTGCAGTGAGCTCACATGTCCCCCAGCAGAAGCTACTAAAAAGGATGGCACTTGTCCCCTACATCTCTGTCCCCCTTTTCACGCCAAGACCTGCCTTTCAGACATTGCATCCAGTTATGCATTTTATGCCAAAAGTGCAGCAGAAGTGGCGTGTGTGCTGCAGTTAACAAGGTCTGCGTTGGACAGGCAATGCCACAGGCCCAAGGCAGAGCTGTGCACTCACTGATGCGCACCTTGATCGGTTTGCCATGCTCGTGTTTTAAGCAGAGATCCCCACACAGCCCCATCACATACACACTGCCGTCATCAGAGCAACTGGCTATGTACTCCTCAGCGGCATCTATGCTCAGCTCGTTCACGCGTGCCTTGTGCAGTACAAGGCATCTCACCTGAGCAGTATGTAAAAGTGATAGCATTTCATGAGTAACAAACAGGATCAGATTTGAGCTTGACGTGCCGTAGTTAAATGTCAGTATTGATGCACACGCGCGCCCATACTGATGAGTGTGAGATTGTGCAAGCTCAGCTGCACACAAGCAGGTCCAGAATGCTTGCTCTTAATCCGTATTGTGTGTTTCCAGGCATTTTGAGCTTGCTCACACTGAAACAATTATATAAGGAAATCGCATTGTGCGCACAACAGGGAGATTGATGCATGTTGATGATTACAATCTTTTTAAGTTGCAACAGCGCCATAAGGACTGACCCAACACTGGTTGGTGTATGCCGCTATGGCACCTTCCTAATCCATATGAAATGGAGCAGGAAGACCTGCACTTGGATCTCTTACTTACTTGGTTCCCGCAGTAGTCAAGCACATGCACCCTGCCCTCCTCAGTGCCAAGCGCAAGGATCTTGTCAGAGAGGCACAGGCAGCTGATGGTCTCATCCTGAAGGATCCTGTCTAAATCACCATGGAGAGCCTCAAACTTGAGCTGTGGCTCTACTGCGGGGCTTCCCGGTGAGGTGCTGGGCATATCTTGTTACCCTAATTCACCGATGACAGCTCCTCAGAAGTACATCTTCTACATAAGACACAAGAATGCACTGTAGACAGAGTGGATGTGGGTCACCATTGTCCGACAACACATTTTGCATTATTTATTCAAAATTAAATTAAAAATTGTACTTTGTATGTTCACTACTGTACAGGTAGCCTTCCTTCATCAGAAGCACGTTGTCCGCTTTGAAAACTCAACCATTCTGCAATGCCCCCTTCGTCACTAGACAAATAGTGCACATCCTGAAAGGCTGTCAACACCAGACTATTTCTGGTATGATCACTGCGCCATAAAATTGCATGTAGACTGATTATGAAAGCTATATATTTGAAGCAGGTCCTGCTCACTTCAAATAGATATCGACACTGCTCTTTTCAAATGGATGTGCTCTCTTCAAATGGATATTGAGACCGCTTGGCACTACTTAACTTGAAGTACCTACCAACAGAACACTATCTCTGAATGGCTTTTCCCTCGCTATTCCCCACTGAACAAAGACTCATGCTAGTCGCCCAGTGGAATTTCCGATAAAAGAAGAGAAGTACCCGTTGCCCATCCTATGTAACTAGGATACGTAAACCTGGGATACGTAGACCGGTATACGATAAGAATTTGGTAGGCAACCGGCGTTTGATTAAAGCCATCTGATCAATTATAACGCACATGTTCGCAGAAAATTTTGAAGCCGACCTGGAGCCTGGCAGAGTGGCCTCTCTGGGTTGATTACTTACCAGGAAGTGGTTTGAACCTGTTTTTCCAACTTGGCTCTCGGTCAACTTTTATAGTCTCTCTCGGTCAACTTTCCAGTCTCTCTCGGCTCTTCTTACAACCTTCCACCCTCACCGTGAGGATGTGACTGACATATCCTCTTCTTGTTATTGTGAGGTTTGCTCGGTGCATGCACCAGCTGTAAACCTTACCTTGAGCACACATCGCCATGAACAAGGATTCATTCAAATACCTAGGCTTGCTTGTCTATAGGACCTATATCGCCAAATCTGCTGATCATGTGCTTGGTCCGTTGATGGCTGGTTGTCACAGAATTAGGCAATTTCCTCGAGAGCACCAATTGATGGACAGGCCACTTGCTCTCCTCTGGTTGGCTAAATGCTACGCTATCAAGTTACAAGTTAGGGTTAACCACCAGCCTGATTGTTGGGCTGATTGGTTTGTTGCTGGTCTTTGCTAGCTTAAAAGTAGTCAATAATGTCCAAGATGCAACGGCCGGGTTTGTTGTGCCGGTGAGAAAGGAAATCAAAGACAGTTTGACTAAGCGAGGCATGCACAATATAAGGGGCCTCCACAATGCTATGGTGTCCCCGCCAGTATGTATGCTTGTCAGGTCTGGGGCACGCTCTAAAAGACTGTGCATGCAGATATTGCTCTCAGAGCTCCTTTCAAAAAGTTTCGGACAGCAGAGTTCATAGAAGCGTGTGAGGGTCTCCGTGTGTCAGATAGGAATACCGATTGCATTAAGGCTGCTATCCCCCTTCCATCACAAGTCTTTGTGGTCAATCTGCGTGAGCGGTTGCTTGCGGTATGGAGGGAATTGGATGCTGCAGCCCCTAGGATACATGCTCACAAACTGGCTACTTATCATGCATGGATGGCTTCGCCTCTCAAGCCAAGCACTGCGTGGGGCCCTCCCCCTTTACTGCCTAGATAGCTACAGCTGGAACTAAATAGGCATGTGCTTCGTAACCTTGCTCGTTTGCCCAAACCCTGAGATTTAAGACTGTATGTTAGCAAATCCACAACAGGCACTAATACAAATGCGACTCGCATGATATCCTGGATGAAATGCATTTTTTGCCCTTGCTCGGAAATGTGCTATTTGAGAAGGAAAAAGTTTGCTGATTTTACTGGGACTGATAGAATATACATCGGAGACACAGTAGCTTTTTAGTTTAACAACATCAGTGCTGAGCATGTGAAATTGTTTCTCTTGAAGCAGACGTACAAATCACTTATATTCCTTTTGAGACTATGGATATTCTTTTGTCTAGCTGGCGGTACCCAACAAGCCCAGCAGTCAACTCATCTGGTGTAAGTTTTTAAGTAAAACAGCTCTTGAGGGCAAATGAAGGAGCTGCACTTATCTGAAAGGTATCCAGCTGGCGTGCACAAAGATTGTAAGTCATCCGAGTGCTGCGCAAACTGATCAGTTGTATTACATTGGCTCAAGGCCAGAAAGTCACATTATGTACAATTGCTTGTAATCGTCACATATATAGACAAGAGTTGTACAGCAGCAGTCTGAGTTTAAGGCGACCATTAAGGTGCAGATGCGGATTCCTGCCCTCACATCCAAAGAATATTTGACACCTTGGTAATCACACAAGGTCTATGACCCAGCAGTGATGTTGCGCGACTCGGACCAACCAAATTAGACACGAAAGGGAGATGCAGGACTTTGCGCTCTTCTGCTATGGCACCTGTCCCAGCGCGCCTTGCATACAATTCCCAAACACAGGCCCATTGGGCCTAACATACTCTTGACGGCTGGCACACCTTGCGCCCCCCCAACGCACACTGCAGCATTGGCTCGCAGTGGCAACACCACTCCTCATGCACACCCTGGGGCCAGGCTCCTCCCTTCACATGAAAGACTCGGCACACATGCACACGCACACCCTGGGGCCACACATGCACACCCTGGGGCCAGGCTCCTCCCTGCCCCCATCACATGAAAGACTCGGCACACATGCACACGCGGCGCACTACTTGCGCACACGTGCCCAAGCTGCATTTTGCGGCTGCAGGGCGCAGCCCCTCAGTGCCGCGCACGCTTGGCAGCGTTAGCTGGCGGGCAGCCCGATGGCGGCGGCCTCTTCACACTGCCATTGGAGTACAGGCTCTGACGTTTTGCACCGCCCACCATGCCTCCCGCGTGCGCGTCTGCGCCCACGCCCATACCACGGGGTGTGATCGCGCCGCTGCCGCTTGCGCCCCGCGGTGGCCCAGGTAGGCTGAAGCGCTTGGGCTCTCCCCTCATCATCTGCATACACGCAAGCACGCACATGGGGGAGGGCTCTTTAGAGTGGGCTTGGCGGCAACGCGTGGCAGCGGCTGTCATGCTCCCTTGCGGGCAAGGTGAAGACAAAGCATCATGTGCCCGAGCTTTGGGGCCGCTGGGCCTTGCCAGGCGCAAGGTCTGGCAGCTCTATCTTCGAACGAATTGGATTGAATCGCACTTGGAAGGGCTCCCATGGTTGGCACAATTGTTATTGCACGCAGCCCTGGCCGCATGAAAGTTCTCACTCTCATCAGCTCAAATGAGTGCACAAGTGTTTCAAGCCATACCCACAGGCAAGCAGGTGCATGCTGCTGCAGCCGGCTCCCCTACCTGCAGCCTCATACACCTGCCTGTACACAACATTGGGCAAAGCATGTGAGTAGGCAAAAGTAACAGACCCAGAGTTCTGTGCATCAGGCACATGCTACTGACACAAGCAATGGTCAACTGCAACATCTGTGTGAGCTCACAATAGCAGGCGCAACATGCAGGCCTAGTTGTGCGTCTCTGCTGTCTGCCCGCACCTGCGATGGCAGCAGGCCGCTTCCGCCCCCGCTCGTATAGCGCTTGGCTCCGCCGCGCGCCCCGGTCTCGCACCCGTTGACCTTGGCCGCAAATTTGAGGGAGCACAGCGACTCATGCGCAGACGCAGGCTCCGGGTTGATGTTGACAAACATAAGGGTCTTGCCCTGGCCTCCCAGGCACGGCTGCGCGGCCAACCAGGGGGCACGGCAAAACAGCGTGTGTATGATTTCGAATGTGCGAGTGTGTGTGTATGTGTGTGTGTGTTCTGCCAGCACAAGGGATGGAGGAGCGCCAAGGTAAGGGAGCGCGCCATGACAGCGTGTCTAGAACACAGTGTCACATTATGCGACATGTGTGCAGGCACGCCCCCCAAAGCGCGGCGACGCAGCCCCACATGGGTCAGACCAAGACCGAGACAGAAATGGTCGTGGTGCCAGTGCTTGCGCAGGCGTGAGCACACGTTCCTCCTTGTATGGGCTCATCATCCCAACAGCGGGCACCGCTCCAAGAGACGGAGGCATTGCGCAGGCATCGACACACAGCCAGTGGCGCGTTTGGTGTGGAGCCTAGTGCTTGCAAGCAACGCACAGCTAGTGGCGGCGTTTGGTGTGGAGCCTAGTGCTTGCGAGCAAACCTCAGCCAGTGGCAGCAATTACAGTGGAGCATAGTGTTGGTAAGCAAGTAAGCACCATTGCCACGATTCACCGGCTCTGCCGCACCAAATACGCGCATGGCAAGTCTGATAAGAGCCTGCACAGGCAACACCTGCACGCGCGCATGCGGGCCGCCCCTGCGCACACCTGCAATAGGTAGGTGAGCTTGGAGTTGCGGTACGGCACGTGTGCGCTCTTGGAGGCAAGGGACGCAAAGATGTCGCCCAGCGCGCTCAGCGACTGGTTGATGGCGCACGCCTCCTTCTTGCGCGCATCCTCGGCCTGGCTGCGGTCTAGGCGCTCGCTACGGACGCACACGATGCAAAAGGTCATGGTTGAGACCGTTTGCTGTGGTAAAGAGAAGATGCGGAAAGTCACAGTTGAGACAGTTTGCCGTGGTAAAGAGAAGAGCTGGTAGGACCTGGCACAAGGTCAGCACATGCACAGAGGGTGAAGCTCCAAACGGTACATGGTGTGTAGTACACACACTTGGCACATACTCGGCACAGCACACACGCACGTGTGCGCTCTCTACAAAAGAAAGGGTGACATGGTGGCAGGAGTGTTTCGGTGGGCACACACCGCCTTTTGCTTGGGGGTAGGAGCTATGTGCACAGTGGGAAGGACATGGCAACCGGGCAGACTCAGGGAAGAGGCAGGCAACAGCCGGATTGAAGGTGCGTTAGTAAGGTTGCTGGAACGCCTTCGCACATTTGGCTTGAGCTGCGAGGGTACCCATCAGCAGCCGGGGGCCAGCTGCCCGCCGGGTCCATGATGCATAGGCAGCTCGATGCACACCTGGCGGCCTAGCAGCCCTGCTTGAGCGCAATCCATCCACGGCCTGGCCCCTACCTGCCCGCCAGGTCCACGAGGCACAGGCAGCCTTGCAGGTCGGTGCCCGAGGGCGGGTGCGTGCCGCGGATGTACAGCATGAACACCACATGGCTGCGCGAGGACTCGCTGTTCATGGCCGTCGACTCGCACGCGCGGTTACTGCTGGCGCGCCGGATCAGCGCCTCCGCGGCGTCCATGTCGGGGACAGCCACCTGCAGAGTTGTGTACGACTTGTCAGGGTTTGGGGCAGCCAGCACAAGCGCGTCACGTGCACAGCAGGTAAGCATGCACACCAGCACATACAAAGGCAGCAAGCAAAAGGCTCCCTCTATGCGTGTGTGTGTGCCATTGGCGTCCAGCAACGTTAACCAACGTGCGCACGTGCATGTGCATGTGCATTGGCATTTACCAAAGTTGACCAGCGTGCACATGTGCACCTGAGGCGGGTGGGCACAAGCATGTGCTCGCCCCGGTGCTTGGTTATGTCTGCTCTCTCCGAGAAGGGGTGGGGCCAGGCGGGGGGTTGCCTGGTGTTCAGGGCTGACCTTGTCCTCCCCACACGCTCAAAAATAGCAACCCCCTTGCCCGCCCGCCCCTCACCCTGCTGACGCCTGCCACGTGCGTGTGACCGCCATTGCTGTCGTGCTTGATGGCTGACTGGTCGTTGATGAAGGGCGCGTGGGGGCCGCCTAGCAGGTCCCGCAGCGCATTGTTGTACACCTCCACAAAGGATGCCTCCATGTCGTACTCCCACTCCTGCTCGCGCAGCTTGTGGGCCGTGTCCAGGATCTGCGGGCAGCGCGCACGGGGTCGGCGCAACAGACGTACTTGTGTGCGTGCGTGAGTGTGTGTGTGTGTGTGTGTGTGTGTGTGCACGTGTGCGCCTACACACAGGCGGCGGGCGCCTTGACATGGACGCGCAGTGTGTGCATGTGCGCACATGACTATGTTTCCCTAGGCTGCTACAAGCATGCGGCAGCAGCATCTGATGGACTTCAGTGCCGCTGCTTGGATGCGGTGCATGGGCTCCACCAAAAAACTGCACATGCATTTGACGCCTTGCTGCGGGGATCCATGCCACAAAAGCATCCATATTGCAAAGGTCTGCGCAACACTTGTTTAGCATGCTCCCCACTGCAAGCTCTTTGGTTGTCACGTTGCTGCGCTGCTCCTCCATGCCTAGCACTTGGCAGGGATGATGCGTGCCGGCGACAACTTGACATGAGATCAAGCACAGAGGGGGGGCCCGGCGCCCTTCAAGTGTGCCCACCTTGCAGACTCCAAAAAGGCTTCCCCTGCACAAGTGCAACCCTGCCGTTGCCCGAAACAAAACGCTTCGACGCTACTGGCAAACCCTGCTCCTCTGCCAGAGAGCCCCCTTCTTTTCCATGTCTTCTACGACGGCTCTTCACTTGAGCACAACGAATGCCCCCGCCCACCTTCTCCACGCTGCGCGGGATGATGCCGCGCTGCTCAGGCCCAGCGCCGCCCTGCATTGTGTACGTCTTCCCTGCCCCGGTCTGGCCGTAGCTGAACAGGCACACGTGGTAGCCGTCCAGCGCGGACTGCACCAGCTCCGAGACGGAGGAGAACACCTGCGGCAGCCGCAGCGCGCGCGCAGCATGTGAGGGGGGGGCAGGCCTCAGGTGTCACGCCTTGAATCCCCCCAAAGTGTGTGTGTGCGTGTGTGTGTGTGTGTAGCCACCCTTGCAGCTGTACCCGCAGTGGAATGGCCAATGATCATCCCCAATTAATTGCTCGCATTGAGCATATGAGCACTGCCAGCCCATACCCAAGCTCATGGAGCCAACCTTGCGGCAGCACCCACCGTGGAGTGGCCAGTGACTCCCAATCACTGGCATGCTCCTTGCTGCGCGAGCACCCGCCCGCCCTTACCTGCTCCTGGCTCTCCCCCGGCTGGAACACGCGGTCGTAGCTGAACCCGTGCTCCTTGCCGTCCAGGCTGAGGGTGACCCCCACTTGGTCAGGCAGGCAGCGCAGTACGGGCGAAGGGTGGGGCTTCACACGGCAGTACACGCGGATCTGCGGGCGTGCAATCAAGCGTGCACGCGCGTGCATGTATGCGCCTGCATGCCAGGCCAGCTTGTGGGACTGGGCCTGCACGGCACCTATGAGCACACGCGTGCGTCTGCCTGTGCATCTGAGCGCCATAGGACCTCACGCTGATGTGTTTGGGCCACAGCCGCAAGCCTGCTTGTCACGGGCATCTGCCTGCTTCACTGCATGCCATGCCAGCCTCCCTCAAGGGAGTCACGCCTCTTTCAAGTGGGCCCTGCCTACCCGTGTGCCCTGTGGCCCTTGCTAGGGCAACACTGCCGCAGCGCACCCACGTTTCCATCGGCCGCATGCTGCCTTGGAGCCTTTCGAACACGCCCCAAGCATCACACCTCATGCCTCACGCACGCACGCACGCACGCAAGCACGCACACACATGCACACATGCGCGCACAGTGTCGCTGCACTGAGCGGCTCCCTGGGCTCCAGCCTGCACAAGCCGCAGCAAGACACACACACACACGCAGGCATGCATGCATGCACGCAGCGCACCCACATTGCCGCGGATGGACACCAGGTCGTTGTGCATCTTGCGGCGCGTGGCGTCGGCTGTGGCCACCGCCGTCTGCAGCGCAGTGATGCGGCTGAGCAGGCTCTGCACCACGTCCCGCTGCCCGCCGGCGTCGCCCAGCACTTCCTTCAGCGCAGCAAACTCGCCTGCGTGTGCGCGTGCGTACGTGTGCGTGTGTAGGCGTGTGTGGGCGTCAGGGCGGGTACGAGCGGTTTCCAAGAGGAGAGCATGGGCACGCGTGCGCACATGTGCAGTGACTTGCTCATGTGCATGCTTGTGCGCTTGTACTCGCGCAAATGCATCACTCTCACAACCCCACACATACGCACGCATGGGCACGCAGAGACATGTAAACACAAGCAAGGACCCGCACCCGCGCGGCATGGTTGCACATAAACCGTAGAGTGAGCCTGTGCGCCCCCAACCCCCACACCCCGCTCCGCCCGCACCCACACCCACCTTCCAACACGGCCAGCCGCTCGTCCTTGCCGCCCACTTCCTGCTGCACGCGGCCGAGCTCCGTGCGCGCGGCCTCCAACGCGGCCTCGCTGTGGGCCGCGCGCTCATCGGCCGCCGCCTGCTGGCCCGCCACAAAGTCGATCTGCACAGGCGCCAGGCAGGGGCCCCATGCCCTCAGTTTAGGCGTGGCCACACCAGAGGGCCAGCTGTGGCCACACCCCAGGGATCGTTGTGGCCACACCTTGGGGTTTGTAATAGACACGCCCGTAGTTGAGCTGTGGCCAAACCTTTCTCGGGTAGCCTGTGGTCACACCCAAAAGGGTCAACTGCAGACACACCCAAAAGTTGGCTGGCCATCCGACCATTGGGTAGGCCGGCGGCACACAGGGGAATCTCAAGGGAGGTGGAGGGGTGCCTCAGCCCTTTGTCCAAGAGTAGGGGTGCTGAATACCGTACATGTAGCCCATATACTTGGCAAATGAGTACATATTTTGGAGGGTATGAAGCGTACACTCGCTGATTTCAGCGACCTTATTCAAGAGGGAAACTCAGCATCTGCCTAAAAGGTGTGTGTGCCCTGCAAGGCGCGCCTACCCTGCAGGCTGCACCTACCCTGCAAGTTGCGCCCTGGCCATGCGCCTGCTGGCTTGCATGGACCTGAGCCCTGCGCTGCGCTTGCTTGCATGGCACATGCGCAGCTCACACCTGCCTCTCTCAAATGTCTCTGGCTGGATGCTTCACTGGCCCCTCCCTAGTGTGCCTTAAACGGATAGCTGCCTCCAAGCTAAACAATGGGTCACACAAGCATGCGTGTACACACAAATGCGTGCCGAATCGTTGTCACGCCTACCTTTTCTTATCAATGCACACCCGCATGCCAGCACTGATACAAATGTTCTATGTGTATGTGTGCACACATGCCTGCCTGCCACTGCCGCCTCCAAGGAAACAGCCAAGCGCCTCCTGCCCCTTGCACCCCGCCCCTTGCCCCTTGCCCCCTGCACCTTGCATCTTGGCCCTTGCCCCTTGCCCTTTGCACCCCGCACCGTGTACCGTGCCCCCCGCACCGTGCACCATGCACCCCGCACCTGGTGCCTCAAATTGGTGCACTCGTTGTTGAGCGCTGCCAGCTCGCGCACGCCCTGCGCCACCCCCATATCTGCCTCCTCCTTCTGCGCGATGGCCGCGGACAACGCCGCCTTCAGCGCCGCCTTCTCATCATGCAGGAACGCCTCACGCTGTGCCGCGCCATCCACCTCGCCCTGCGCACAAGGGATCAGGAAGGGCGGTGAGAGCCGTGCATCCTCATGCTTGCCCTGCATCAAGGTGCATCAAGGTGAGCAGTGCAGGCATGCGTGGCGGCGATGTGAAGTGCTTGGGCAGCATAGGACCAAATATGTGCAGCACAGTGACTATTAAAGGCCAACCTTGCTGCCCTGCTGTTGGTGGTCGCTTCTCCAAGGCGCTGAAAAGCTCCAACAGCCGCCACCTAATGCCATCAAGATGCGCAACACGGCACCGGAACACGATTCATGAAGTTTTCTTGCTGCCCCTCCATAGAAGAGCTGTGGGAAAAGGGGCCAAAGAGAAAGGGCGGCAAGCACACAAGCGCGACACTGCAGGTCCTGCCATGCACCTGCAGGCGTGTGCGCTCCTCGGCCCACGATGCAGAGTCGGCCTCTTGCTGCGCTGTCACAGTGGCAAGCTGCTGCCGCGCCTCCTGCGGGACGCATGCAAACACAGGGGGGGGCGCATTTCAGGACAGACCAACAAGGGTGTGCCAAACACAAGAGCACCTCCTGCGAGACGCGCCCAACACACGCACGGGGGGGGCGCGTTTCAGGACAGCCCCACGGGGGTGTGCCAAGCGCCAGAGCACCTCTCAGAGCCGTGTGTGCCCGTTCAAACGGTGTTGGCCCACGCACTGTGGCACAGTGGCACTTGAGGGCTGAGGCCAAGCTGGCACAGGAGAGTAGGGCGCTACCGAGCCGTGGGAAGCAGCGAGCAGGGGCATTGCTAGGCCAAGGCGTGATCTCATGCCCCCAGCGCGTCATTTGCAGTGAGATCCAATGTGCCCTAACTGGTGGAATCCAGGTTCGGCGTGGTGGGACTGCATGTCAAATAAGACGGGAGCTAATGTTGTATGTGGTGGCAGTTTGTGTCCAGTGTTGCGGGATCCCTCGCCCTTGATGCGTTTTCTCTATACAATGGGACGCAGCTTCCTTTATGATGCCCTGTGTGGTGAGGCCTCTATCTTCCTATTAGTGCCCTCTGTACAGGAACCTCAGGCCCTGCGCGTTACATGACCGAGCCAATGCAGGGGGCACAGGCACACGCCCAAGCTTGGGCACAGCTGAGACAAGGGTCAGCCAACTGGCATGGATGGCTGTGTGCCTGCGCGGCCTTCCAACTGTAGTTCCAGCCTTGGGACGCACCTGATGAGCTGCGGTTCACTTGCCACACCCCTTTCCTTTTCCTCTTCCGCTTTGGCCCCATTGACCTCATCCCCCTCCGTCTCCCCACCTCCTCCTCCTCTTCCTCCTCCTCCTCCTCCTCCTTCCCCCCGCCTCCTCGACGACCACCTCCACTTCCACCTCCTTTTCTGTCGTCAAAGCGGGCGTAGGCTTGTGATCTGCTCATTCCAACAGAGGCACTCAATGGGCCCCACTGCCATCAGGCACACTCCCCCCCACACCCGACACGCGCTCAGGCACACTTCCCCCCCCTAATCGACATGCACTCAGGCACCTGCCTTAAGATGAGAGTTGGCCTCCTGCAGCTCTGTCTCCAGCTGCTGCATGCGCGCTTGAGATGTGCTCAGCTGCTGCCGCAGCGCTGCCAGCTCGCCCTCCAATGCAGCCAGCAGACCCTGGCAGCTGGTCAGCTCCGATTGCAGCTGCAGCACACGCAGCCAAGCACGGCAAACACGTCACGACAAAGAGCCATCACAGTATGCATGTGGCATGCATGTGACGCATGCAGCAGGGGCCTGGGAGACCTGGCTCATGCCAGCACAGCCTGGCGGTCGTCCATCCCTAATTTCAGCTGCAGCACGCACACAACTCATGCCCAAGCTGCGCGCGGGCTGCGCGAACCATGAGGCAGGGTGCACAGCAGCGTTGACTTCATGGCCTCCAGCCCACGCAGCAGGTAGCCTTGGAGGGCGGCTGGTCGGAGGGGGGGCAAGCACCAAGGAGATGCTGGGGGCGCCGCAGGAGTTCTGCCGCTACGCGCGATTCCACCTCCGGCATTGCCACAGAGGATGCTGTGCCCAGCAGCGAGGAGGCGTTGTGTGCCCACAGCAGTGCAACAGCACTGCGCCGGGCACGGCTTGCCGCTGCCGTCGCGTAATCAGAGGCAGATGGCAGAGGACGGGTGACAGAGGGCTGTCATCCCAGACAGCACTATCGCACCTGCGCGGCACGTTGCACAGCCACCTCCTCCGAGCCTGTCTTGGACTGCAGGCCGTCCTTGGCCTTGTCGTGCAGCTGCACAAGCACAGCGCGTGCACCAGCAAAGAATGTGCTGGTTAGTGCATGGGCGGGTGCGTTTGCGTGCATGCATGTGCATTTCTGCACCTGGCGTTTGCAAGTGTGCTGGTGCACAAGCAAAAGCTCTGTATTGACAGCTGCTGCCACTCATCGCTGGCTGGGCTGAAAGCAGCCTGGGCTCGGCAACCTTGCGCGCTCCCAGCATGCACATGCACCAGGATGCAAGGCAGCGGTACACACCTGCTGCAACACAGCCAGCTCGTACTGCAGCGCTTCCACGCATGAGGTTGCTGCCTCCAGGCGCTGCCCCAGCCTGGCATTGTCCTCCTGTGCATGCATGCATTGCGCACTTCTAAGCATCGCAAGCGAGTGCGCGGAAACAAGCTCCCCATGCTGTCATCACAAGTCTGACTCCAAAGTGCCGCAAGCTTCTGCCCAACCTGCACGTTGAGTTGAAATAAATCTTGAGTGCTGGCTGTCCAGAGGCTGCAAGCTCACACCAGGTGCGCCCCACAAGCTCACACCAGGTGCGCCCCACAGCATCCCTCGTGCATGGGCAAGCAAACCTGCATGCTACCCCTTCCCCATATGCACACACAACCGCAAAGGCAGCATGTGCGGTGCACCCATTCTCAAGGTCACCCGCTCACGAGCCATCCCCTGCTCTGTAGCCAGTCCCTTGTTGATTGGCGCGGACAACCTCCCCACCCCCCCCTTCTTCAGGTGAACCTCGCGCCTTCCCGCCATCAGCTTCTCGTCGTACAGCACACATACGTACACTCATACCTTCAGGTGGGTCTCCCGCCGTTCCGCTGCCAGCTTCTCATCATTCAGCAGGCGCACCGCCTCGCTTTGGCTCACAGCCACCTCCCGCATCTGCTGGCTGGCCGCCTTACGCAACTCCTGCACAGACCAGGAAGGTGTCGTGCCTTAACAAGTCCGAGCACGGGTGCACGCGCACATGCACAGAAAGCATCGCACAGCGCGGGCTTGAAAAGGTTTGGAAAGCGAGCAGGCCCGCTTTAAGCAGGCGCATGCTGTACCTCACACCATGCAGCTGAGAAGAGCCCAGCCCAGTTGCAGCATCAACAGCGGACGCATGCAGTGTGCGTATGTATATGCGTGCACCCATCGCATTCACTTATCCCTTGCACCAGCCCAAACCTTTAGGTCCAGCTCCAGCTGCTGCCTCAGCTGCTCCGCGCGCTTGCCCTCCTCCCTGGCACGGTCGCGCTCCTCGGTCACCCGCTCCAGCTCACGCTTCAGTCGGCTGCCCTGCGGCACGCGCGCAGCCCGGCAGCCACTGCCACGTTTTGGACACCGCAGGCGGCCACACAGGCGGCCACCTGCTCCGGGCGCTGAGCAAGAGGCCACAGGAGCCAGGCGTCCTGTCCTGCTTGCTGGAGCGCGACATTCAGGCTGGTGCCTGATGCCTTTGGGGGTGCGGCATGGCGCGGCATGGCTCCCCACCGAGGATGCACCCAACAGGTCAAGTGAGACACACACATTCATACACACACAAATACACGCACGCGTCAGGGCCCACGGGGCATGCTCCTGGCTGGTAGCCAACGTAGACCTTGGAACAACAAACCCACGCTCACACACATTCTTGCCTACCGCGACAGCAGCACAACAGATGCGGCGAGCCCGGCGCGACCCCATGGCAGGCACACACACGCGCACCTCATACTTTGCGCCCTCCAGGTCTGCGCCCCAGCTGGCCTTGTCCGACTTGAAGGCTGCCTCCAAGCCCGCCAGGCTGCTCTTGGTGCCCGCCAGCTCCGCCTCCAGCGTCTTGATGGCACACTCTGACGAAAGCTGCACCGTCTCGATCTGCAGGCGCGCAGCGGGGGCGAAGGGCAGGTACGCACGTGCTTGCGCTGAGTTGCGAAGGGGGCCTGACGGCCGGCGCCGGGCGCACGGACCAGGGCAGCATGACCCTGGCCAGCGCTCGTACGCCCGTGTGCTGGTCACTGGCCACGCAAGGCGGTCACTGGTCACTGGTCACTGGTGAAGGCCTAACGTAAGTACATGCTGCCACCAACCTGCCACCACCCACTGCACGCACACGCTGCCACCAGCCTGCCCCCACCTGCTGCACGAGCTCGCGCTCTAACTTGATGCACTGCTCCACGTAGCCGGAGGTGCGGGCCCCCAGCTCGCGCACATTCTTCCTCAACACTTTGACCAGGCCTGTGCGGTACATATGCATCATGGCAGCAGGGAGCGCCGCCAAAAGCAGAAGATGAGGAGCTGCATAGGCGGCGCTGGGGCCGGCGGGGGGTACACCATGTGTCGTGGTCGGGTTGCCACCGCGCGCCTTTTTCACCCTTTGTGCAGCGTCCCTCAGGTTCTTTCTATGGAATTGGGTGCTTTGAATCAAAGTGGGGCTTTGTGCATGGCCTGGCAAAGTGAGGAATTAGCCCATGAGCTCAAATCGAGGCTTGCTGCAGGCAAACAGCTGCCTTGGACAGGAGTGCAGAGAGCGCATGTGTGGCTGCCTGCTGGGCACAAGAGGCACCACCCAGCAGCTGGAGCGCCTTGGCTGGGCATGTATTTCAGGGGCCCAGCCTCTCAGGCACACAACGCTCCTGCGTAAACCGTCAGGATCATTCGAACGCCCCGTGTGCAAGCAACAGGTGTGGCCCTGGCTGCAAGGCGTGCCCATCAGGCACAGGACGGAGCAGCAGGCCTGCACGCATTGCAACCACAGAAGAGCACGCCGCCTGTAGCAGCCGGGCGATCAAGCATGTGCAATCGCAGGATCCTCTAGATGCGCCAGTGGCACACATCACACAAGCGCACACGTGCAACCGCTCGTGCCGCGCATGCACTCACTTGTACCCATGCACACACACATATGCACATGCGCACACACACACACCTGCCAGCTCCTGGATGCGTGACTGCTCCGTGGCCCCATCCTTGGTGCGCTTCAGCTGCTTGTTGAGCCCCTCCTCACAGCTGCTGGTGAGCTCTGGGTCCTCAAAGACCTGCGGCGCAACACATGCAGTGACAGAGGCGCGCTCTGCGCGTTGTATGGATGCGGTGGCACATGCACCTGTACGGCCGCACACAGTACTCCAGAGGGGATGGGATGGTCAGAGATGTGCAGGCCATGCCATGTGGTGCACCCCCCGAACTCTTGTGCGCGAGCGCTGGCCTGCCACCCACGGACGGAGCCCAGCCAGTCTTCCACGCGCTTGAGGGTCATGCGGCAGGGGCAGCAGCAAGCACACGCACACACACACACACACACCATGCGCAT
>LFCJ01001411.1_pt1 | contig 16684 bp, 13 predicted proteins | sample 643141 | NCBI WGS metagenome assembly LFCJ01 (sample SAMN03766243, study PRJNA286221) | soda lake metagenome | biome: soda lake; feature: Kulunda steppe; material: water; isolation source: sample B1-Br-g2 brine of Lake Bitter-1 | place: Russia: Kulunda steppe | collected 2010-07 | reverse complement strand
GTCGACAGCGACTCCGGTTCGACGCCCCGGTCGTCGGTTCGTTCGCCGCGGATGGCCGGTCCGTCGGAGCCGGCTACCTCCTCGCCCCGCCGGCCATCGACCGACCCGTCCGCTCGGCTCCGATCGACACCCGTCTCGGAGGGTTCGTCGATCCGGACGACCTCTGTCGAGGGGAGCGACGATGCGGCGTCGGTTCGATCGGCCGTGACGTCCCGGCTCCCGTCCGACCTGGACGGATCGAATCGCGGTCCGACGACGCGTTCGTCGCCTCCGTGATCCCGGTCGGTGGCCGGCCCGAGGTCGTCACCGTCCTCGAACGCGACCGTCGTGAGGTGTGAGAGAACGAGCAACAGCGCCAGGACGACGCCCGTGAGTGCCGCGAACGCCACCCACTGGGCCATCTACTGTGGGCTCGGACTCTGGCCGCCCGTCGAGCTGGCGACCTGGCCGTCGAACGCCGAGCCGGTGATCGACTTCAGCCGATCGAGCAGCGAGTCCTTCTCGGGTTCGCCCATCAGGGCGACTTCGAGCACCTCGCTGATGTTCGAACAGGGGATGATCTCGATCATCTCCTTGTACTCGTCTTCGATCATCACGTCCTGTTCGTTGGTCTTGGGGATGATCACCCGATCGCAGCCGGCTTTCGCCGCGGCCTCGATCTTGTGGGTGACGCCGCCGACGGGGAGGACGTCCCCGCGCACGGACAGCGAGCCGGTCATCGCCACCCGCTGGTCGACCGGGATGTCCTCCAGCGCGGAGATGACGGCGGTCGCGACCGTGATCGAGGCGGAGTCGCCGTCGACGCCGCCCTCGCCGGCCTGGACGAACTGGATGTGGACGTCCTTCTCCGAGAGGTCGACGTCCGAGAACTTCTTGATGATCGCCGAGACGTTCTGGACGGACTCCTCGGCCATCTCCTTGAGCTGGCCGGTGGCGATCACCTTCCCACCCCCCTGTGCGGGGGCGATCTCGGCCATCACGGGGAGCATGATCCCCGAGTCCTCGCCCATGACGGCCAGCCCGTTGACCCGACCCTCGACGCCACCCTCGCTGACCTGCAGCTCGTAGTCCTTGCGCCGCTCGATGTAGTCGTCGGCGAGTTGCTGTTCGATCGACCGCGAGCGGTCTTTCGCCCGCAGGACGTGTTCGCGGGTGGTGAAGTCGGTGTCCTCCGCGCGGGCGATGTCGCCGGCGACGCGGACGAGCCCGCCCAGGTTCCGGAAGTGAAGCGTCAGATGCTCCTTGCGGCCCGCACGCCGTTTGGCCTCGAGGATGACCTCCTCGACGGCCTCGCGGGTGAAGTGGGGCAGGCGGCCGTCGCGTTCGACCTCCTGGGCGATAAACCGGGCGTACTTCCGGCGCATCTCCGCGTTGTCCTCGATCGTATCCTCCATGTACACCTCGTAGCCGTAGCCTTTGATCCGGCTGCGGAGTGCGGGGTGCATGTTCTCCATCGCATCCAGGTTCCCCGCGGCGATCATGATGAAATCACAGGGGACGGGCTCGGTCTGGACCATCGCGCCCGAGGAGCGCTCGGACTGGCCGGTGATCGAGAACTCGCCTTCCTGGATCGCCGTCATCAGCTTCTGCTGGGTGCGGACGTCGAGGGTGTTGATCTCGTCGACGAACAGCACGCCCTTGTTCGACTTGTGGATCGCGCCGGGTTCGACGCGGTCGTGGCTGGGCGTCTCCATCCCGCCGGACTGGAACGGGTCGTGGCGGACGTCACCCAGCAACGCGCCGGCGTGGGCGCCGGTGGCGTCCTCGAACGGCGCCTGGCGCTGGTCGCCGTTGTTGACGATCATGTTCGGCACCATCGCGTCGGTTCCCCGGGAGGTGTACCGGAAGATCAGCCAGATGATACCGGCCGCGAGGATCCCGAGCAGGATGTTCCCGATGATAAACGAGTAGACGATGATCACCGCGATGATGATCCACATCAGGATCGAGCGCATCTGGTTGCGCTTTCTGGCTTCTTCTTTGTGGGCGTCGATGATCTGTTCGCCCTTCCCCGCCGGCACGGTCCGGACTTTCGGTTCGTTGCCGTCGTCGGGGTTGTGATAGACGAGGACGTCCTGGAGGTCCTCTTTCGGGAGCAGCTGGCTCATCGCTTTCGCCAGCATCGACTTGCCCGTCCCGGGCGAGCCGATCATCATCACGTGCCGGCGCTGCTTGGCCGCCTTGATGATGATGTCCCGCGCTTCGTCCTGGCCGATCACCTGGTCGACGAGTCGGTCTGGGACCTCGATGTCCTCGGTGGAATCGATCTTGAGCCCGCCGATCAGGTCTTCGTCGGCGATCGCATCGTCGACCTCGGCGCCCTCGTCGACCTCGACGGTGCTGCCGAGGTCCTCGACGGTCTCGACGTCGTCGTCCCCTCCGGAGCGCTCCCCTGGAAGGGGCTCTTCGCCCCCGTGGTCCGGCTCGTCGCGTCGACTCCTCTCGCCTCCGTGGCTCGGCTCCGGGACCCGTTCGGGGTCGCCCTCGTCGTCGGACGGGCGCTCTTCGCCCTCGACGATCTCGCCCTCGGCCGACGAACCGGGAGCCCCCTGTGGTTCGGGCGCCCCCTCGGGAGGATCGTCGACGTTCGTGTCGTTGCTCATAGAACTGTTTCGGTACTCCAACCGAGGGGATTCGCACTGATATACTTTCTCCCTCGAAGGATCGGACCGAAGATGGATAGGAGGGCTGAGGCCCTCGAATTCTCCACTTCGGGCCGAAAATCGACCTCGCCACCCTTAAGACCGCCACGGCCGAGTATCCGCCATGATCCGGGGGTTCTACATCGGCCGGTTCCAGCCGTTTCACGACGGTCACCTCAGGATGATCGAGGAGATCGCCACCGAGGTCGACGAACTCGTCCTCGGGATCGGCAGCGCCGGCGACTCACACACCGAGCGCAACCCGTTCACCGCGGGCGAGCGCATCATGATGATCACGAAGTCCCTGGTCGAGTGGGAGCGGACCGACGGGACGGAGCTCGTGACCTACGCCGTCCCGATCGAGGACCTGGAACGAAACTCGGTGTGGGTGAGCCACGTCCGGAGTATGTGTCCGGAGTTCGAGGTCGCCTACTCGAACAACCCGCTCGTGATCCAGCTGTTCCGAGAGGCCGGCGTCGAGGTCCGCCAGTCGCCGATGTTCAACCGCGAGGTGCTAGAGGGCACCGAGGTCCGCGAACGGATGATCGAAGACGGCGACTGGGAGAGCCTCGTCCCCGGTCCGGTCGTCGAGGTCGTCGACGAGATCGGCGGCATCGAGCGTCTGTCGATGGTGTCCGACTCGGACGCGAACGGCGACTTGCGGTGAGCTACGGACCGGGCGAGCCGTCGCCTCGTCGACCGTTGCGTCGTTAGCGGGCGCTTTTTTGTTCACGGCGCGTCGACCTCGAACCATGACCGACGTCCCGCGGGTGATGAGCACCCAGCATCCGGACAACGCGACGCTCCCCTTCTTTACCGCCGGCGAGGTCATCGAGGGCGAAGACGAGATCCAGGAGGCCTACTACGTCTCCTCGCATCTCGGCTGTGACGAGGGGATGTGGGACTTCGAGGGAAAAGAGGGCGACAACTACGCCGTGAAGAAGCTGCTCTCGCGGTACGACGACTACTTCACCGACTGCCGGCTCGGAGAGGGGTTCCGGCTGACGATCAGGGGGCCGAACCCGGCCCTCGAGGAGTCGGAGGCGAAGATCCTCCTCGAGATCCTAGAGAGCATCCCCCGGTCGTACGACGCCGCGGCGCTCTTTTCGGACGAACACGGCCTCGAGACCGTCTCACCGATCCACGAGGTGATCGTGCCGATGGTCACCGACGCCGACCAGCTCAACGCCGTCGAGGAGTACTACCGGTCGTTCGTCGCCGGCAAAGGCTCCCGGAGCGTCTGGAACGGCCGGACCGTAGAGGAGTGGGTCGGCCCGTTCGAGCCCGCGGAGATCGCCGTCATCCCCCTGATCGAAGAGCGCGAGGCGATGCTCCGGGCCGACGAGATCGTCCGCGAGTACGCGACCGCCCAGGATCGGGAGTCGGTGCGCGTGTTTCTCGCCCGCTCGGATCCCGCACTCAACTACGGTTCTGTCGCGGCGGACCTGATCAACAAGGTCGCACTCGCGCGCCTCTACCGGATGGCCGACGACGTCGGGATCGACGTCCACCCGATCCTGGGTGCGGGGTCGGCCCCGTTCCGGGGGAACCTGACCCCCGAGCGGGCGGACGCCACGACTGCAGCCTATCCGGAAGTTGAGACGTTCACCGTCCAGTCGGCGTTCAAATACGACAACCCCGTCGAGACGGTTCGAGAGGGGATCGACCGGCTCAAGCGGGCGGAGCTCGGCGTGCCGCCCGAGCCGATCGACGAGGACCGCGCCCTGGAGGTCGTCGATCGGACCGCCGCGGCCTACGCCGACCAGGTCGACGCCATCGCCCCGACGGTGAACCGGCTCTCGGCGTACGTCCCCGACCGGCGGGCCCGGAAGCTCCACGTCGGGCTCTTCGGCTACTCCCGGGAGGTCGGCGAGAACGCCCTCCCCCGGGCGATCGGCTACACCGCCTCGCTGTACGCCGTCGGCTGTCCACCGACGCTGCTCGGGGCCCACGCGCTGACCGACGACGACGTGACCTTCCTCGAGGGGACGTTCCCGGCCTTCTTCGATCACCTCCAGGAGGCCGCCCGCTACTACAACCCACGGTGTACCGACGTGCTCGATCTCGAGCGCGCTCGGCTCGAGACACCCCTGGAACTCGTCGACGTCGAACCCGACGACGGTCACCGGGAGGCGACCGACGAGGTAATCGACGCCTTCGACCGCGGCGACGAGGAGGCCGTCCGGTCGGGGATCCGACGGGGGGCACGCCGGCGTCGGTTCCTCGGGTGAGTCCACGCCAGCGTCGGCTCCTCGGGTGAGTCAGTACCCGTCTTCACCGCTTCCGTTCGACGTCGTCTCTGAGCCGCTCCAGACGCTGGCGTTGCTCGCGGTGGAGGGTGACGATCATGTCCGAGAGCACGCCGAACATCAGCAGCTGGACGCCCAGAAGGATCCCGGCGGCCGCGACGAGCGCGAGCACCTCGTGGCTGATTCCCGCCACGAGATACCGGTAGAGGACGAAGGCGGCGACGGCGCCGCCGGCGAGGATCGCACCGGTGCCGACGCTCCCGAAGTAGATCAGGGGGTTGTTCGTCTTCGCCAGCGCGTACAGCGCGAGGAGTATCGTGCCCCCGTCTTTGATCGGGTGGAGGTTCGTCGTCGAATCCTCCGGACGGGCGCTGTAGCCGATCGGGACGACCGTCGTCTCGACGCCGTTTTTCACACACTCGACGGCGAGTTCGGTCTCGATCGTGAAGCCGTCGGCGTCCAGTGAGAGCCGGCGAAACGAGTCGGTCGTAAACGCCCGGTACCCCGAGAGGATGTCCTCGAAGTCTGCGCCGTGGACGAACCCGAACGCCCGATTTATCAGTCGGTTGCCGAAGCCGTTGAGCGCGCGCATCGCGTCCTCGTCCATCTCGGCGAACCGGTTGCCGATCACGTGCTCGTATCCGCGGGCGAGCGGCTCGAGCATCCGGTCGGCGTCGGCCGGATCGTAGGTGGCGTCGCCGTCGACCATCAACACGTACGGCAGCTCGATCCGCGCTACTGCCTCCCGGACGGCCTGGCCTTTACCCGACCCCGACTGGACGAGCACCTCCGCGCCGCGTTCGCGGGCGATCTCGCGGGTGTCGTCATCCGAGTCGCCGTCGACGACGAGCACGTTCGGATACCCCTCCGCGTAGAACCCGTCGATCACCTCGCCGATCGTCGCCGCCTCCTCGAGGGTCGGGATCAGGATACAGACCTGCTCCGGGTCGACCTCGCGCTCCGTCTCGGTCATCGCGAGGACCTTCCCACGGCCGTCCGGGATCTCACGGAGCGCATCTTCTTCCATCGGCGGGGTATCTGCCCCCGCGGCGCAAAAGCATACTGATCGACCACTGGGGCGATCCCCTCCGCCCGATCACCAGGTCAGTCCCTCGTAGACCTCGAGGGCGTCGGCGTCGACGTCGATCCGGCGGCCGTCGACGAGCACCCGCCGTGCCATCCCGTCGAACGCGAGGTCGTCGAACTCCGGCCAGTCGGTGGCGACGACCGCGGCGTCGGCGCCGGCGAGCGCCCCCTCGGCGGAGTCGGCGTACTCGATCCCCGGCACGTGCTCGCGCATGCGCTCCGTGGCGACGGGATCGTAGCCCACGACGTCGGCGCCGCGGGCCTGCAGCCCCTCGATCACGGGGATCGCTCGCGAGTTGCGGACGTCGTCGGTGCCCGGCTTGAACGCGAGCCCGAGCACCGCGATCCGCGCGCCCTCGAGCTCGACGTGGTCTGCGAGCAGTTCGATCAGTCGCTCCGGCTGCCGGTCGTTCACCTCGACGGCCGCCTCCAGCATCGCCGGCTCGTAGCCGGCTTCGTTCGCGGCCGCGACGATGGCCCGGACGTCCTTCGGGAAACACGAGCCACCCCAGCCGACCCCCGACCGCAGGAAGCGGTCGCCGATCCGATCGTCGAGGCCGATCGCGTCCGCGACCGCGTAGGCGTCGACGCCGTACTCCTTGCAGACGTTTCCGATGTCGTTGATCAGGCTGACCTTCGCCGCGAGGAAGGCGTTGTTGGCGTACTTGATCGTCTCCGCCTCGCGGGTGCTGACTTCGACGACCGGCGGATCGACACGCTCGATCAGCGGCTCGAAAAGCGCCCGCAGCGCCGCGAGCGTGGCGTCGTCGTCGGCACCGAAGACGAGCTTGTCGGGATCGAGGAAGTCGTCGACGGCCGACCCCTCCCGGAGGAACTCGGGGTTCATCCCCACACCGATCGCGTCGCCGGCGTGGGCACGAACCAGCGGGGCGACGACCTCCGCGGTCGTTCCGGGGACGACCGTGCTCTTGACGACGACCGTGTGGGAGTCGACGTCGGCGAGCGCCTCGCCCAGCGCCTCGGCGCCGGCCTCGACGATCGAGGTGTCGATCGAGCCGTCCTCGCGGGCGGGGGTCGGCAGACAGAGCATCGTGAGGTCGGTGTCGACGACCGCGTCGTAGTCGGTCGTCGCCCGCAGCCGGTCGCCGGCGTGCTCGGCGATCCGTTCGGCCAGCCCGGGCTCGTGGATCGGGGTCTCCCCCGCGTTGATCGCGTCGACGACGTCCTCGTCGATCTCGACGTTGACGACGTCGTGTCCGAGGTCGGCCAGACAGGCGGCGACCGTGGTGCCGACGTAGCCGCTGCCGACGATGGAGACGTACATACCCCGAGGTGGTGGCCGGCCAGTTAGTCAGTTTTGGGTTCGCGGACGGTCGACGAGGGTGGTCGTCCGGGGTCGGACGGGGGTGGTCGTCCGGAGTCGAGTAGTGGTAATCGAAGTCGGACGGGGGTGGTCGTCCGGAGTCGAGTAGTGGTAATCGAAGTCGGACGGGGGCGAGCTACCGGCCGGCTACGACCGTCCCGTCTTCGCCCCGCGCCAGCCGCTCCTCGGCGCGCTCGCGGTCCTCGGGGTAGCCGACGTCGATCCGCCAGCCGTCCATCCGGATCGCGTCGATCGTTCGTCCGGACTGGATCAGCAGGTCGATCGCGTCGGGGAGCTCGTACTCCCCGCGGTCGGAGGGCTGGACGAGGTGACAGGCGTGGAAGATCGCGGGCGTGAACGTGTAGAAGCCGGTCATCACGAGGTTCGACGGTGGATCGTCGGGTTTCTCCATCACCTCGATCACCTCGCCGTACTCGTTGGTGTCGAGGACGCCGTACCGGGAGGCCTCCTCCCAGGGGACCTCCTCGACGAGGAAGGCGGCGTCGGCGCGCTGTTCGTTCTGGCGGTTGATCACGTCCCCGAGGTTCGCCCGGAACACGTTGTCCCCGAGCATGAGCACGAACTCCTCGTCGACGTGGGGTTCGGCCTGGAGGATCGCGTGGGCCAGCCCCAGCTGCTCGCGCTGGTGGGCGTAGGTGATCGGGACGCCGTCGTAGCTGTCGCCGTACCGTTCGATGATCCGCTCTTTCATGTAGCCGACGACGACTATCAGTTCGGTGACGCCGATCGACAGGAGGTTGTCGAAGACGTCCTCGACGAGGGGTTTTCCGTCGACCTCGACGAGCGCCTTCGGCTTCTCCTCGGTGAGCGGCCGGAGGCGGGTTCCCTCGCCCGCGGCCAACACGACGGCTTGCATGTCTCGTGGAGTCCTCACGGGCGCGGTATATACTTTGTGAGCGCCACCGCGTGGACGACTCGTGAGCGCCGTCGCGTGGACCGCTCGTGGGCGCCACCGCGTGGGCGGCTCGTGGACGATGTTGCCTCCCGTCCGGACGACTTTTACCGCCGTCGCTCCCAGAACGGGTGGATGCTGCGGAAGGACCTGCTTCGGATCTCCCGCGCCGGCGGCGGCTACCGGCCCCGGTTCGCCGGCAGGGAGCACCGCCCGCTGGCCGCCCGCGTGATCGGAACCTTCCAGGGCCACGTCGGCGAACCCCGCGAGCGCCTCGATTCCGCTTTAGAGGACCTCGAACGGGAGGCCGGGGACTACAAACTCGTCCGGGGGTTCACGGCGCTGCTCGACCGGGAGTCGACGTTCGAGACCCACGCGGCGGTCGAGCCCCGCCGGGCCCGACGGGCCGCCTTCGAGGCCGCAGAAGCCGTCGGCGTCGTCACCGAGGCGGACCGGGAGCGGGCTCTCGCCCGCGCCGGGGACGCCCTCGGGGTCTCTCCCGACGCGCTCGCCCGGTCGCTGTACGCCGACCGCGACAGCCGGCAGCTGCTGGCTGCGGTCGATCCGCCGTGGGATCCCGACGGGCTGGTCGCCCAGTACAACCTCTCGCTGGCCCAGACGGCGCTGTTCGACGCCACGGAGGTCCGCGTCCGATCGACGGAACCCCGGGAGCTGATCTCGGCGGTCAAACGGCTCCGCCTGATGTACGAGATCCGGAAGACGCCGGAGGGACGCGAGGTAGTGGTCACCGGGCCGACCCGGCTGTTCCGTGCGAGTCGACGGTACGGCACCCGGTTCGCGCGGCTGCTCCGGACGGTCGCGGCCGCCACGGAGTGGCACCTAGAGGCGACGGTCGACGACCGGGGAACCGAACGGACGCTGACGCTGAGCGACGCCGATCCGCTCCGGGTGCCGGACGCCGACCCCGTCGCCGAGGTGACCTTCGACAGCGCCGTCGAGGCGGAGTTCGCCGGCCGGTTCGAGAGCCTCGCCCTCCCCTGGGAGCTCGTCCGCGAGCCCGAGGCGCTGTCGACGGGGACGCGGGTGATGATCCCCGATTTCGCCTTCGACTACGAGCACGCTCCGTTCCGGATCTACTTCGAGATCATGGGGTTTTGGACCCCCGAGTACGTCGAGAAGAAACTCGCCCAGCTCGAGGGACTCGAGGACGTCGACATGCTCGTGGCCGTCGACGACTCCCTGGGCGTCGGCGAGGAGATCGAGGCCCGGGACGCCCGCGCGATCCCCTACAGCGGGACCGTCCGGCTCAAAGACGTCGCCGCGGTGCTCCGGGAGTACGAACGGGAGCTGGTCGCCGCCGACGCCGAAACCCTCCCCGAAGAGCTGACGCCGGCGGCCGACGCCGTGGCCCTCGTGGCGCTCGCCGACCGCCACGGCGTCAGCGAGGACGCCCTCGCGGACGTCCGCTTTCCGGACCACGAGCGCGTCGGCCGGACGCTGATCCGTCCGGCGCTGCTCGACACCCTCGGCGCGACACTCGAGGCCGGCATGAGCCTCGCGGAGGCCGAGGCGATCCTCGAGGAGGTCGGGGTAGCCGAGACGAGTGCCGTCCTCTCGCGGCTGGGTTACCACGTCGAGTGGGAGGGACTCGGCGGCGGTCGGCTCCGGGAGTCGTAGCCGACGGCGTCCGTCGATAGCTTTTCTTCGCCAGGAGGGGTACCGTCTGCCATGGACGAGCAGGCCGCCGCCGAGCCGGTCGCGACTCTCGAGGCCAAAGGCGGCACGCTGTCGGTACACGGGGAGTACGTCGAGATCGATCGCTCCTCGCGGTCGATGTTCGACGACAAGCGGATCCCCCTCTCCGAGGTCCGTGGCGTCAGGTACAGCGGCGGCATCGTCACGGGCCACCTCCAGATCGAGCAGACGGGCGTCGAGGCCGACGACGCCGGCTTCCTCTCTCACCCCGTCGACGAGAACACCCTCCACTTCCCACGGGGGAGACGCGGGGACGCCGAACGGGTCCGGAACGCGATCCTCGAGCGCTCGGGAGGCGACTGAGCCGATCGGAGGGGAGGCCGGACTGCCGTGCCGTTTGCGGCTCGACGGACGGATCGCGTCCGTAGAGGTGACCGGGGCTGACGCGTCGTGGTCGACCCGGCCGGGGTAGAGAAAGGCATTTCACTCGGCCGGTGTAGGTGCCTGTATGAGCAACCCCCCGACGGAGTTCTACTCTGAGGAACGCTGGCAGAACTGGATCGACCGTATCGAGGCCGAGGAGATCGATCCGGAAGACGAGTCCTCGGCCCGGCTGCTGTTGAACCTCCAGGACGACACCGCGATCGCGGTCGCGAAAGTCCTCAGAGCGTACGCCGACGGGGAGCTCGACCAGGAGGGGACCCTCGCCGAGATCGCCGAGATCCGCGAGATCGTCCTCGAGGAGGTCGACGTCGACGACGAGGAAAAGCGGCTGCTGATCGACGGCGTCCAGACGAGTCTGGTCTGTGTCTTCTTCGCTGCCGAGGAGTACGTCGCCGGCGGCGTCCCCGAGGAGGGGACCGTCACCGACTACCTCGGGGCCGCCGCCGACGCCGAGGCCGAAGAGGAACTCGACGCGGCGCTCGGCTACGCCGCCCAGGCCGGCACGCTGGTCATCGACGGCGCCGACCTGGACATGCAGATCGCCGAGGAGCTCGAGTACGGGCTGGTCACCGAGTGGATAAACGGCCTCGACAGCCTCGACAGCGCCCTGAGCGACCCCGAGGTCGTCGAGGAGGACGACTGAGCCGTCAGTCACGGGAGCCGGCGTGGACCGACGACGCGGACGCGACGGGAGCCACACCCCTCCCGTGATTTCGGTCGACACTGTGGCTTTTGACGGCGCCGTAGCTCTCCGATCGATAACCCGTGAGGACGGACGCCGAAGCCAGGACTCGAACCTGGGACAACCTCGTTAACAGCGAGGTGCTCTACCATCTGAGCTACTTCGGCCCGTCTCGGAGTTGACGGCAGCGTTTGATAGGAGTTTCGTTTTGCCCGCCCGGGTTCGATACCCTTTCACTCCCGGGCCGAGTAGCCACGGTCGATGACCGACGACGGCGCGCCTCAAACCGACCGTGTGGCCACCGGGACGGCCGACGCGTTCGAGGCGGTGATCGGACGCGTCCGCGAACGGGTCGATCCCGACGAGGACGAGCGGGCGGCCATGCGCGAGGTCGCCGAGACGCTGCTCGCTCGCGCCGAGGCGGCCGCGACCGAGCGCTGTCCCCGAGCCGACGTCCTCAGGGTCGGCTCGACCGCGCGGGGGACCTGGATCAGCGGCGACCGCGACATCGACGTCTTCGTCCGGTTCCCGCCGGACCTCGACCGCGGGCAGCTGGAACGGTACGGACTCGCCGTCGGCCACGAGACGCTGCCCGACGGCCACGAGGAGTACGCCGAACACCCGTACGTCAAAGGCGAGTTCCGGGGGTTCGACGTCGACGTCGTCCCCTGCTTTCGACTCGAGTCGGCGACCGAGATCCGGTCGGCGGTCGATCGGACGCCCTTTCACAACCGCTATCTCCTCGAACGGCTCGACGACGAGCTCGCCGCGGCGGTCCGGCTCACCAAAGGCTTCATGAAGGGGATCGGCGTCTACGGCTCGGACCTGCGGACCCGGGGTTTCAGCGGCTACCTCACCGAGTTGCTCGTCTGTGAGTACGGCGGCTTCCGGGCGTTGCTCTCGGCTGCGACCGACTGGCAGCCGCCGATCCGGCTCGATCCGGAGGGCCACGGCCGGGGGACGTTCTCGGATCCGCTCGTCGTGATCGATCCCACCGATCCCGAACGCAACGTCGCCGCCGTCTGTGCGCCGGAGAACGTCGCCAGATTCCAACACTACGCGCGCGAGCTGCTCGCCGAACCGAGCGTCGGCCCCTTCGAACCCGCCGAGTACGACCCCCTCTCGGCGGCGACGCTGCGAGAACACCTCGACCGGCGGGGAACGACCCCCGTCGCGATCCGGTTTCCCGCCCCCGAGTTGGTCGACGACCAGCTGTACCCACAGCTCCGGAAGTCACTCGAGGGGGTCGTCCGTGGACTCGACGACCTCGGCTTCGAGTACCTCCGGGCGGAGACGTTCGCCGCGGAGACGGCCGTCCTGTTCGTCGAGCTCTCGGTCGCCAGCCGGCCCGCGGTCGAGCGCCACCAGGGGCCGCCGGTCCACGTCCGGACCCACGCCGAGGGCTTTTTCGCCGCCTACGCCGACGACCCGGACGTCTACGGGCCGTTCGTCGACGGCGAGCGCTACGTCGCCGAACGGGAACGCGAGTTCACCGACGCCCGGACGTTCCTCGAGAGCGACGCGCTCTTCGACGTCGGCCTGGGCAGCCACGTCGGCGAGGAGCTCGCGGCGGGGTACGAGGTGCTCGTCGGCGAGGAGCTCCTCGAGCTCCTCCCGGAGTTCGGCGAGCAGCTCGCGGCGTACTTCGATCCGGCCCCCTAGGCGTGTGCGTCGGCGACGTCGGCGAGCAGCCGCTCGACGGCGTCGTCGACCTCGCCGTCGGGTTCGATCGGGGCTCGCCCGTCGAACGTCTCGTGGACCAGCGCGACGCTGTCGGCGAGCACGTTCAGCCCGTACCCACCCTCGAGGACGAACGCGAGTGCCGCGTCGCTCGTGTCGGCCGCCGCCCGCAACCGGTCGGTCAACAGCGCGTACGCCTCCGTCGAGAGGCGGATCCGCGAGATCGGATCGTGGCGGTGGGCGTCGAAACCGGCGCTGACGAGCAGGAGGCCCGGATCGAACGCCTCGATAGCGGGGACGATCAGCTCCTCGAACGCCGCCAGGTAGTCGACGTCGTCGGCGCCGGCGGGCATCGGCACGTTCATCATCGCCCCCTCCCCCGCCCCCTCGCCGATCTCTCCTACGTCGCCGGTGGCCGGGTAGAGCCCCCTCTCGTGTGTCGAGGCGAAGAACACGTCCCCGCGGTCGTAGAAGATGTCCTGGGTGCCGTTGCCGTGGTGGACGTCCCAGTCGACGACGGCTGCCCGGTCGACTCCGAGCTCCGCTATCGCGTACTGGACGGCGACGGCAGCGTTGTTGACGAAACAAAAGCCCATCGCGTCGTCGTACACCGCGTGGTGGCCCGGCGGTCGGCCGATCGAGAACGGCGTCTCGCGTCCGTCGTCACCCGCCACCGCACGTTCGACCGCCCAGCAAGCCAGCCCGACGCTTTGCTCGATCGCCCCCCAGCTGTCCTCGACGGCGGTCGTGTCCGGATCCCAGTTGCCCCCGCCCGCCTCACAGAACGCCTTCACCTCCTCTACGTACTCCCGGTCGTGGACGGCTGCCATCCGGTCTATCGAGGCCGGGTCGGCGGCGACGTACTCGACGCCGTGTCTGTGTTTGAGCCGCTCGCGGATCGCCCGCAGCCGGTCTGGACTCTCCGGGTGGCGGGCGCCGGGGTCGTGTTCGAGACACGTCTCGCTGTAACCAAAGCGCATCGATCAATGGAGAAGCGAGAAGTACGTCTCTACGTCCTCGGCTTTGACCGTTCGCCGGTCGGCGTGGCGAGCCAGCGTCGCCGCCGCCTCGGCGACGTCGTCGGCGTACCCCTCGAGAACGTCCGCGAGGGCCACCCGGGCGTCCATCGAGACCCGGTACCGACCGTCGATCTCGAGTCTGGCGATCCGGTCGACCGGCGCGACCGGCAACTCGAGTGTCTCACGGTCGACGACCCGCTCGACGCCGAAGTCCTCGGCCATGATCGTCTTCCGCCCGTCCTCGGAGGCCCGTCCGGCGGCGTCGACCGCCAGAGCGGCGCCGTACTCTTGGATCCGCTCGGCCAGCTCCTCGGCGGCATCGGCGCTCACCCGGAGGTCCCCCGCGTTCCGACGGATGATCGAATCCACCGGGGCGAACGGAAGCTCGACGTTCATACCCTAATTCCCGCAGTAGACGCCCTTAAACGTTATCGACTCGTTTAAGGGGTTCCGAAGGGGCTCAGATTACAGGACGTCGTCGGCGTCGAGCCGGCCGTCACGGACGACCCCGCGGGCGGTGACCTCCTCGCCCAGTCCGACGTCGGCGCCCGTCTCGACGCTCATCGTCTCCTTCCCGTCGTCGAGTACGACCGGATCGCCGGCCTGGACGACCACGCCGGTGAACTCGATGCGTTCGCCCTCCGCGTGCCCGTCGTCCACGCCGTCGTCCGCTCCGCCGTTTTCGGCCCCGTCTGTCCCACCCGCGTCCGTCCCGCCGGCGAACGCCGCGAGGCCGGCTTCCCCCTCCGGGTCGTCCTCGACCTCGCCGTCGAGCACCGTCACCGTCGAGCGCCAGCCCGCCGACGCCTCCAGGTCGTCCCGCCAGCCCTCCTGGATCTCGACGTCGCCGAAGGCCACCTCGTCGCCGGGGCCCAGATCGACGTCGGCTTTCTCCCCCCACAGGGCCACACGGATGTCGCCCGTGGCGTCTTGCAGGCGGACGTTCCGGACCTGTCCCTCAGAGCCGTCGTCCCGGTCGAAGGTACGTTTCGGATCGGCCGAGCGCACGACGCCGGCGACGTCGACCGTCTGGCCGATCTCGAGGGACTCGATCGGCTCGCTCCGTGGCACGTACTCGACGTCCCCGTCGGTCTCCTCGACGGCACCGCGCTCGCCGACGTGGAGTTCTATGTCGCCGTCGCGCTCGCGGACGTAGCCGTCGACGACCTCGACTGCCGTTCCGGGTTCGAGCTCCGCCGCCCTGTCGGCCTGCTCGTCCCAGAGGGTGACCCGGAGCCGGCCGGTCGGGTCGCCGAGGGTGAGATTCGAGACCCTCCCCTCCGAGCCGTCGTCCCGGTCGAAGGTGCGAACCGAGCCGGTCTCGAGGAGCTTCCCGACGAGGTTGACGTTCGACAGCCCGAGGGTGAGCTCCTCGATCCGATGGGTGTCCCCCACCTGGACGTCGATCTCGGCGTCCTCGTCGATCTCGACCTCGTCGACGCTGACCTCGACGCCGCTGAAGCCGTCTTTCGGCCGGCCTTTGATCCGTAACACCTGGCCCTCCTCGAGTTCCTCGACCGCGGCGACGGCGTGTTCGTCCCAGAACGCCGCCCGGATCGCGCCCGTCTCGTCGGCGACCTCGACGTTGGCCACACGACCGTCCTCGTCCTCGCCGTCGCGCTCGAACGTCCGGAGCTCGCCGACGTCGACCACCTTCGCGAGGAACTTCGCCTCCTCCATCCCCGGCTCGATGTCGGCGACGCCGGAGACCTCGCTCTCGCCGACCTCGTGGGCGACGAGCATCGCCGCCGTCTCGGCGTCCGCGAGCCCCCCCATCTGCTCGACTTTCGCCTCGACGGCCTCCCGAAACTCCTCGAGGGAGACGTCCGCGTCGAGGTCCTCGTAGACCCCCTCGATGTCGCTCATATCACCTTCCAGCATGGCCAGCCCGCGCATAAACGTTGTCCATTCGCCGGCGGACGCCGTCCGCGTCGGCTTCTCCGATCATGCCGGCCGATCGTGCCCGTTCGGATATAAACCGTCGGAACGCTCGCGGAAACCGCCCGACGGGACGCCGTCACCCTTTCGAAAGGGCTTTAACCGCGACGACAGTATCCATAGGTGAGTCCTGGTAGGGTAGTGGACTATCCTCTTGGCTTGCGGAGCCAGGGACCGGAGTTCAAATCTCCGTCAGGACGCTCACTCCTCGCGGCTGCTTCGCGACGCGAAGCAGCCGCTCGTCGTTCGGTCCTGACGTGCCCACCGCTCGCGTCGCTCGCGGTGGACTCCGTCAGGACGTTCTCGGAACACGACGCGACGAGCGAAGCGAGGGGTCCGTCCTGCAAACGCCGATCAGGGAGCTCGTATCGAGATCTGACTGTCGGCGGTTTCGCCGCGTTCGCTCGTCTCGACGGAGTCGGCTTCGGACGCGGGACGGGTCGGCTCGCCCTACGGCCGGTCTGTCACCTCCTCGATGGCCGGATCGAGGAGTTTCGATTCGGCCGTCCGGAGGTGTTCCAGCAGCGTCGTCTTCGAGATGTCCGCCAGCTCGGCGAGCTCGCGCGTGGTCACGTCCCGCGGCCAGGAGTAGTAGCCGTGGTCACAGGCGAGCTCGAACACTTCCCGCTGGCGGACGGTGAGCAGGGCGATCCGATCGGCGACGCCGAACCCGTCGTGGGAGGTGATCCGTCGGACGGAGATCTCGGCGTTCCCGCGCTCGCGGACCCGATCCAGCCGCTCGTGGAGGCGGTCGCGATCGTCGTCGTCGACGAACACCGGCCAGTACTCCGCGCCGTCCTGGACGCGAACGGGCGACTCCTGGATGAACCCCTCCGAGGCGAGGTGATCGCTTATCGTGTTCGTCGAATCGTACTCGACGAACAGCTCGCGGCTGCTGCTGGCGGGGCTCGAACGCACCGGCACGCGTCCCTCGGCCACGACGACCGACTCGGTGAGCTCCGAGTCGTGAGTGGCCTCCACCAGCTTCTCGGTCCCGTCGTCGGTGGTGCCGTAGGCGGTGAAGTGGCCTTTCACGCGCCCGTCGGCCGCG
>LFCJ01001410.1_pt1 | contig 16698 bp, 20 predicted proteins | sample 643141 | NCBI WGS metagenome assembly LFCJ01 (sample SAMN03766243, study PRJNA286221) | soda lake metagenome | biome: soda lake; feature: Kulunda steppe; material: water; isolation source: sample B1-Br-g2 brine of Lake Bitter-1 | place: Russia: Kulunda steppe | collected 2010-07 | reverse complement strand
TTCGAGAAGTCCGTCAGGCTCACTCGTCGTTCGTCCTCTGACTCGAGACGGGCCGACTCGAGCGAGAACTGATTTGCTCGCCGTTACTGTGCCGTCTCGAAGCCGCGGAGGATCCCCTGGCCGTCGGTCGAGCCGACGTCGGGCAGGGTGACGCGCTCGGGGTGGGGCATCAGGACGGCGACGGTGTCGCGCTCGCCGAGGATGCCCGCGACGTTGTGTTTCGAGCCGTTCGGGTTGACCGCTGGCCCCGTCTCGCCGTCTTCGTCACAGTACCGAAAGAGGATCCGGTCGTCGTCCTCGAGTTCGGCGAGCCGGTCGTCGTCGATCTCGTAGCGACCTTCACCGTGGGCGATCGGAACCTCGATGACGTCGCCTTCCTCGTAGGCGGCCGTCCAGGGGGTGTCGTCGCGTTCGACGCGGAGGTAGACGTGTTCACACTGGAAGCGGGCGCTCTCGTTGGTCGTGAACGCCCCGTCGGTGAGCGTCGACTCACAGCCGATCTGGGCGCCGTTGCAGATCCCGAGGACGGGCACGCCGTCGTCGGCTGCCTCGCGAACCTCGTCCATGATGGGCGAGCGTGCGGCCATCGCGCCCGCACGCAGATAGTCACCGTACGAGAAGCCCCCGGGGAGGACGATTCCCGACGTGTCCGCGGGGAGGCCGTCCTCGTGCCAGACGATTTCGGCGTCGATCTCGAGGTGGGAAAGCGCCCGCTCGGCGTCGCGGTCGCAGTTCGAGCCGCCGAACCGGAGTATTGCGACGGTCATCTACCGCTCGTCGACCTCCACGTCGTAATCGTGGATGGTCGGGTTCGCCAGCAGCCGTTCGGCCATCTCGCTCGCCCGCTCGTGGGCGTCGTCGGCCGACTCGGCCTCGAGGTCGACCTCGAACCGGTCGGCCGAGCGCAGCCCCTCGAGGTCGAAGCCCAGTCGCTCGAGGGCCTGTTTCGTCGTCTCGGCCTCGGGGTCTAGCACGCCGCGTTTGAGTCGAACCGTCACCGTCGCGGTGTAGGCGGTCATCACCTGATACCCCGTATCCGTGCTCAAAAACGCTTTCGCCTTTACCGCGTAGTACACGTTCGTGAATACTGCCCCCCAATCCGGCGTCCCTGGCCTGCTGGTGCTCATCCGGGTCGAGCGAACCTGATGGCGAGAAAGAGGACCGCCGAGAGGAGTCCGATGGCAGCGGTGGCGACGAACGGAACGCCGTAGGAGCCGAACACGTCCAGTCCGCGACCGACGCCGTAGGGAACGGTGACGCCGGCGATCGCGAAGCCGATGCAGGTGATCCCGAACAGCGTACTGAGGTCGCCGGTCCCGAAGAGGTTCGCGACCAGCGGCGACATCAACGCGGCAGTGCCGCCGTAGCCGAACCCGAATACCGCCGAGAGGACGAGGACGGACGCCGGCGTCGGGATCGCGACGAGCAACAGCGTCGGAACGCACATCAACACGACGCAGACGGCCATCATCCGGTCCGTGCCGATGACGTCGGCGGCCCAGCCGGCGGTGAACTTGGCGACGACGTTCATCCCGCCGACGATGCTGACCGCGACGACGCCGATCCGACGGCTCACGCCGCTGGCTTCGGCGAAGTCGACGAGATAGACGAGCACGGCGTTCGCCGGCACGAACATCAACAGGAGGGCGACGAAGACCACGCCGAAAAGCGGCGTCCACACCGTCTCGAACGTCTTCGCGAGTTGTCGTCGGACGGACGGGGGGTGTCCGGTATCGATGCTAGCTGGATCGATCTCGAACTCGCCGTCGGTGTCGACGCCGAGATCGTGGGGCCGATCCGCGAGCAGGACGATCGCGATCACGATCGCGACGAGAAACAACCCGGCGAGCACGAGGTAGGTCGGCTGCCAGCCGAGGCGGTCGATGACTGCCTCGACGAACGGGGGAAAGGCGACGATACCGACTCCCCAGCCCGAGACGGCCACGCCGGTCGCGAGGGACCGTCTCCGCTCGAACCAGCGTGGCGGCGTCGTGTACGCGATGACGAACGTAATTCCCAGCCCGCCAGCGGTGACGATGCTGTACGAAACCAGGACCCAGCCGAACGACGGCGCCTGGCTCGCCCCGACCAGGCCGAGACAGATCAACACCGCTGCGAGCGCGAGCAGTCGCCGGAGCCCGTACCGGTCGACCGCGAACCCGAGTACGGCGGCGCCGCTGAACGTGACCAGCGACTGGAGGCTGAACACGAGCGAGGTGTTCGCGTACGACTGGTCGAACGCCTCGAGAACGGGGCCGAGAAAGACGGTGAACGAGAACATCGTGCCGGCGGTCATCAGCGACAGCACGAAACAGCCACCGACGACGACCCACCCGTAGTACAGCTCCGACTCGAGCAACCGGGTCCGGATCGGGCTGGTGGCGCCTGCCATACACCTACGATTCCGGCTTCGTCGAATAACCGTCAACGTACAGTACGCCTTTGCCGCTACTTTCGACTCCTCCGGGGGCCGGTCGACTCGACCGCGCCGCAGTCGTGAGGGGGCGTAGAACGGACTCGAGCGAGCGACCGAAACGACCGACCGGCCGCGCTCAGGGGAGGAGACGACCGAGCGTCGACGTCAGCCGGTATCCGAGCGACCCGTTCTGGTAGCCGTTCCAGCCGCGCATTCCACCGCCGAGCGTCGACGCGTCGTAGCCCGCGTCCTCGAGCACCGCCGTCGCCTTCCGGGCGACGATGCCCGCCTTACAGACCGTGACGACCGGCCTGTCCTCGGGAATCCCCGAGAGCGCCGCACGGAGCTCGCTCTCGTCGCCCGATCGGAGGTCGTGATACACCGGGACGTTGTGACTGCCGTCGATGTGCGATCGCCCGTAGGCCTCGCGCGGGCGGATGTCGAGGACGTACGGCGACGGTCCGGTTTCGAGTTGTTCCTCGAGGTCGGGCGGACTGATCTTGCTCATGGAGCCCAATACTTCCCACGAGTACAAAACGTGGTCGGATCGGGGAGCTGACTCGACTCACCGGAGTAGAACCCGCGAGGCTCAGTCGGCGGCCATCGGTGGTCCGGTATCGACCGCTATCGAGTGACAGATCCGGTCGGCCGCCCGACGCGCGCCGATGACGGTACCGGCGAGCGGGCCCGCTGTTCCGGCCGCGAGCGCGCCGGTGACGTGGACCGGACTCGCCTCGCCGCCCGTCCGCCGCCAGGCGAGCGTCTCGTCCTCGAGCACGGGCATTCCCCGATACCCCCGCTCGAGGCCACACGAGTCGGCGACGTGGCCGACGAACGGGTGTTCGAACACCGGCTCGAACCCGGTCGCCAGCACGACGCGATCGGCCGAGAGACAGCCGCCGGTCTCGAGGAGCAGACGGACGCGGCCATCGACGCCCCTGGCCGACCGCACCTCGCCGCGACGGATCGACAGCGCGTCGCCGTTGGCAGCCGACTCGAGCGTCTCGAGCAGCCGTGGGGGGATCGTCCCTCGATTCTGCGCGGCCTGAAGGACCTCGAGTCGCCGCCGTGACCCGGGCGGATGCCGGTGGAGCTGTCGTTCGACGTGATTCCAGTTGATCCAGCGCGGGTCGGCTTCCACCGTCGCCGTCGTGAGCTCCTCTCTCGAGAGCAGCGTGACCGTCTCGCGTTCGCACAGATCGGTCGCGAGCTGGGCTGCGGTGATCCCGCCCCCGACGACGATCGTTTCGTCGGCGGTGGCTGCAGGGTCGAACGCCTCGTCCCAGACGTGGTCGATCCCTTCGACGCCGTCGGCCCACGCCGGCCGACGGTATCGGCCGCCGTGGCCGATCGCGAGGACGACCGCTCGACTCTCGAGGGCGTCTCCGTCGTCAGTTTCGAGGACGAGCGACTCGCCGCTCCGGCCGTGGGTCTCCCGGCCGATCGATTCGACGGCGGCCTGGCGGTGAAGCGACTCGAGGCCGCGGCGCTCGATCACGTGGTCGGCGTAGTCGAGAAAGAGCGACAGCGAGGGGCGTCGTGGGTACGCCCGCGTCGGCAGCAGTTCGTCTTCGCGGTTCCGGGCCTCGGCGAAGTCCTCGAGGCCGAACGGTTCGGTGCCGACGTGGTGGACGAACGTCGACCGCAGCGACGACATCTCGCAGGCCCGTGCCTTCCGGCGGAACGACTCGAGCAGTTGCGCGTGTGGATCGACGATCCGGAGCGCCGATCGCTCGATCGCCGTCTCCTCGAGCAGCCGCTGTGCCAGGTACGTGCCGTGGATCCCGCCGCCGACGATCGCACACTCGAGCATCTGGGTCCGGATACGCCCCAGTATTATTTTTACGTTCTGATTTAATAACGGTAGCTACTGGGAGATGGTCTGTTGGTAACAAAGGTCGGGGGTAAACTCTTTCGTCGTGTGTACTACTGCACGTCTCAGCACCTCTGTGGGGTCTCTCCTGCTGTCGATGTTCTCCGGGTTCGGACTCCAGATGGGTTGCTAGCGAGTGTCGACCATGGTCGGTGGTGTCTATAGATGGTGTCACCCTAATCTTCTGGCAGCGTTATGCGTGGGAATAACAAACTCGTTCAGAATCGCAGGGACGTACTGACTGCCGCCGGCGGGGCCGGACTGCTCGCGCTGGCCGGGTGTGTTGGGACGACCGAGGAAAACGGCGACGATAGCGACGACAGCGACGGTGGTGATGGCGATGGTGACGAGGACGCCTACACGATCGGGATGGTCGACTCACTCACCGGGTCGCTCGCGGACTTCGGCGAGCGCAACCAGCGGGCCAAAGAGCTCGCACTCGAGCACGTCAACGCGGTCGGCGTCGGGGGCCAGGAGCTCGAGATCATCGTCGAGGACTCCGAAAGCGAGTCCCAGCCGGGCGTCTCGGCGGCACAGAAACTGGTCAACCAGGACAACGTTCCGTTCGTCATCGGGGCGGTGGGATCCGGGGTGTCGCTGTCGATCTACGAGAGCGTTATCGAAGGAACTGACGTCGTCCAGTTGAGTCAGAGTTCGACCGGCGTCGGGCTAGAGGACTATCCGGGGCTGCTACGAATGTCGCCCGGCGGTGCGACGCAGTCGGCGGCGCTGGCCGACATCATCACTGAAGACGGCTACGACGAGGTCGCTGTCACCTACATCAACGACGAGTTCGGTGAGAGTCTCTACGACGCGTTCGAGGAGAACTACGAGGGCGACATCGTCTACGATAGCTCCCACGACGGGGAGGAAGCGTCGTACGACAGTCTCGTCTCCCAGATGGGCGGCTCCGATGCGGAGGCGTGGCTCTGTATCACCTACCAGCAGGAGTTCGCGACGATCGTCAACGACATGTACTCGGGTGGGTACGAACCGCAGCTGTACGGTGCGGACTCGAACCGGGGCGATACCGTGCTCGAGAACACGCCCGAGGGGAGTATGGACGGGATGAAGCTCGTCGAGCCGGCCGCCGCGGAGGAAGAAGACCACTACCAGGAGTTCGCCGACGCGTTCGAGGCGGAGTACGACGAGTCGCCGACCGCCTGGTCCGCGTTTGCCTACGACTGCGTGACCACCGCCGCGCTCTCGATCGAGGCTGCAGACGAGTTCTCCGGCGAGGCACTGAGCGAAGTCGTCCGCGACGTCACTCGACCGGACGGTGAGGAGGTGTTCTCCTTCGAGGAAGGAAAGGAGATCCTCGACGACGGCGGCACGCCGGATGACATCAACTTACAGGGGGTCAGCGGTCCGATCGATCTCGACGAGAACGGCGACCCGCGGGGAAGCCTGCAGGTGATGGAGGTCCAGAACCACGATTACGAAACGATCGAGTTCAGAGAATCGTAATCGGACCTCCACAATGTCTCTCATCGAATACGCTGCTAACGGGGTAGTTTACAGTAGCATCATCGTGCTCGGGAGCATCGGCCTCTCCCTGATCTATAGTATCGCCGGTTTCGCGAACTTCGCACACGGTGACACGATGACCGTCGGCGCATACGCGACACTCGTCGCGTTCGGTGCCATCGGCGGCTTCGGCGTTAGCGTCCTCGGGCTGCCGATGGGCTTTTTTATCGCGTTACTGGTGGGACTCACCGTCGCTGCCGCCGTCGCGATCGTCACCGAGAAGCTCGTCTACGAACCGCTCGACATCGGCTCGATCGGGTTGCTGATAACGTCGATCGGGGTCGCGTTCGTCTACCGTGCACTGATCCAGATGGGGTTCGGTGCGGACTCGATTCGATACGACGTCGGACACGTCCAGCCGATCGAGGCGCTGATGCCGTACGGAATCAGGATGACCTCACACGACGTCGCGATCGTCGTCTCGGGAGCCATCCTCGTGACGGGATTGCACGTCCTGTTACAGCATACCGATCTCGGACGAAAGATGCGTGCGATGGCCGACAATCCTGACCTCGCACGTGCGAGCGGTATTCGGACCTACCGGGTCAAACTCTGGGCGTGGATCATCGGTGCGGGGCTCGCGGGTGCTGGTGGCGTATTCCTCGGGCTGTTCAACCAGCTCATGCCCCGAATGGGCTTCAACGTCCTTCTGGTCATTTTCGCCGCGGTGATCCTCGGCGGAATCGGCTCCGTCTACGGCGCGATGCTCGGCGGGTTCCTCATCGGCATGGTCGTCCAGCTGACCCCGATCCTGTCCGACGTTGGCATCCCGATCGGAATCGAGTACGCGAACGCCGTCGCCTTCCTGATCATGGTTGCCGTGTTGCTCGTGCGACCGACCGGAATCGCCGGCGAAACCATCCAGGGGGAGGGGATTTAGCGTGCGGCTCCTCACGGATCCTCGCGGCTACTGGTCGGACCTCACGACGACGGAACAGGGGGTCGCGGCCGCTATCGGGCTGGTCGTGCTGGCACTGGTGCTCGCGTTGCTCACCGGCGCCCTCGGGGCGTCTTACTTCCTGTTCCTGTTCGGGCTGGCAGGCATGTACGCGCTTCTCTCGCTCGGACTGAACTCCCAGTGGGGGTTTACCGGCCTGATCAACTTCAGCGTCGCCGCCTTCTTCGGCCTCGGTGCGTACGGCGCGGCCCTGATGACGGCCAGCAACTCGCCGATCGCGGGCGGGTTCAACCCCATAATCGGGCTGATCGTCGCACTGGTCGTCGCCGCACTCGTCGCGGTCGCCATCGGCATTCCGACGTTACGTCTTCGGGCGGACTACCTCGCGATCGCGACGCTCGGGCTCGCGGAAGTCATCCGCCTAATCATGCTCAACGAGCAACAGTGGACGAACGGAAGCGCCGGCCTCCGGGGTATCCCGACGTTCTTCGAGGACTGGCCCGTTCTGGGGACGTTCACCGAGGTGATGCCCGCAATCGAACTCGAACTCGTTCCGGGGTCGGCGGTGGTTTTCGGAACCTCGTTCTGGCAGCAGCTGCTGAACGTCGCGCTCTTGCTCGTCTTCCTCGGCGTCGCGTTCGCCGTCCTCCGGCGAGCCCAGCGATCACCGTGGGGGAGAGTACTTCGGACGATCAGGTCCGACGAAGACCTAGCGAAGGCCCTCGGGAAGGACACCTACTCCTACAAGATGCAGTCGTTCGTCCTGGGGAGTCTCATCATGGCGCTTGCAGGCGTCTTCTACGCGCACCTGAACCTCTTCGTCAATCCGGGCGATCTCGACCCGATCACGACGTTCTACGTCTGGGTCGCCGTGATCCTCGGCGGCAGCGGCTCGAACCGCGGGGCCCTGCTCGGCGGCTTCGTCGTCGTCGCCATCCGTGAAGGCTCCCGATTCGTCAGCGACGTCGGCGCAATTCCCATCGGTGGCGCATCGTTCAGACTGCTCGCGATCGGGCTGTTGATCATCCTCGTGATGCGGTTCCGACCACAGGGCGTGTTGCCGCCCCAGCGAGAACTGATCTGGTCGAGCGCGGTGGACACTGCTGCACCGTCCCGACCCGACCGGGGCGTCCGCGACGTCAAAGCAGGTGAGAAGAAATGAGTGAAGCGAAAGAAGAGCCGGGGACGACCGGAGAAGCGAACGCGAGCATAGTCCAGACGAACGCCAACATGGCGAAAGCGGACGTCGTACTCCGTGTCGAGGATCTGCAGAAGTCATTCGGTGCACTCGTCGCCACCGACCACGCGACGTTCGAGGTCGAACGGGGGACGATCACGGGTCTCATCGGCCCCAACGGGGCCGGGAAGTCGACGATCTTCAACCTCATTTCGGGCTTCTACCAGCCCGACGGGGGGACCGTCACGGTGAACGGAACTGCTGTCACCGGGAACGAACCCTACGAAGTCGCCGAACACGGCCTCATCCGGACGTTCCAGACCCCGCGTAAACTCGAGGGAATGACCGTCCGCGAGGCGATGCTCGTCGGCCCGCGGAACCAGCCCGGCGAGTCGTTCATCAACCTGTTTACCGATCCCAAAACCGTTCGCGAGCACGAACAACAGAACCTCGCGGACGTCGAACGAATCCTCGAGGAGTTCGAAATCGACCACCTCGCGACCCAGCCCGCGACGGACATCTCCGGTGGCCAGATGAAACTGGTCGAACTGGCGCGTGCGATGCTCGCCGAACCGGAGATCCTGTTGCTCGACGAGCCAGTGGCGGGAGTCAATCCGACACTCAGAAACAAACTCGCCGAACAGATCGAGCGACTCAACGAGCACGGCACGACCTTCCTGCTCATCGAACACGACATGGAGTTCGTGATGAGCCTCGCCGATCCGGTGATCGTCCTCGATCGCGGCAGCGTCCTGACCGAAGGGCCGCCGTCGGCGATCCAGTCGGACGATACGGTCATCGACGCCTACCTCGGGGGTGGCGGGCTGTGAGCGCCGGCCCCGTCCTCGAACTCGAGGGCGTCGACAGCGGCTACGGCGAGGTACAGGTACTCGAGGACTGTACGCTCCAGCTCGATCCGGGCGAGATCGTCTGCCTGATCGGTCCGAACGGCGCGGGCAAGTCGACGGTGCTCAAGACCGCGTTCGGGATGCTCTCCCCGTGGACCGGGAGCGTACGCTACCACGATCGCGAGATCGGCGGACTGGCACCCGAAGACATCGTCCGCGAGGGGATCGGCTTCGTCCCGCAGACCGAGAACGTCTTCGGCTCGCTCACCATCGAGGAGAACCTGCGGATGGGCGGCGTCGCCCGCGACGACGACCTCGAGCCGGTTCTCGAGCGGCTCTACGACCGGTTTCCGCTGCTCGACGAGAAGCGGACCGCGAAGGCGCGCAACCTCTCGGGCGGCCAGCGGCAGGTCCTCGCGCTCGCCCGTGCGCTCGTGATGGAACCCGACGTACTGCTGATCGACGAGCCGTCGGCCGGTCTCGCGCCGAACACCGCCGACGACGTCTTCGCCGACGTCCAGGAGGTCAACGCCATGGATACCGCGATCCTGATGGTCGAACAGAACGCCAAGAAGGGGCTCGCGATCTCCGACCGTGGGTACGTCCTGGATCAGGGAACCGTTCGGTTCGAGGACGAAGCCAACGGATTGCTGGACAACGAGGAGGTCTCGAAGCTGTACCTCGGCGGCTAGGGGCTCCGGCGCTCGAGACCGGCCGGGGTCTCCTCGTCGTCTCCCCGACCGAACGTGCAAACTACGGAGGGAATAGCTGTCGAAACTAATTGTTGTCGGAATGACTTTTTGTGCCTCGTGCGCGAACGACGAAGTATGGCAGCGGATCGCCCGGTCATCCACGTCTCGACGACCGCGGTCGTACTCACCGTCGTGGCGCTTCTCGTCGCGCTCGTTGCCCTCGCGGCGATCAACCCCGGCGTGGCGATCGTTCTCGTCATCTTCGCGATGATCTTCGGCGGGGAGCTGCTCGATCGCGTGACGACGGGACTCGACGACGAATCGGCATCACGGTATGCGGGTGAGTCGGCCCTCGAGGACTCAGCGGACGCCCTCGAGGTTCTCCGCCAGCGCTACGCCGCCGGCGACCTCTCCGACGCCGAGTTCGACCGCAAACTCGAGACCCTGGTGGCGACCGAGACCGTCGCCGACGTCGACCGGTACGTCGACGACTCGGGGGACACCGTGGGGTCGGACGCCCTCGAGCCCGAACCGGACCTCGAGCGGGGCTGATCGTCCGTAATCCGTGCTCGTGGCCGGTCGTCCCGCTCCGGGTTGCTCGCTCGAGTGGAACGTCGGACCGGTGTCGTCCCAGAGTTATTAATCCTATAGCTTAATATAATAACTACTATTACGGTGGCTGCTCAGTTGTTAACTGAATGTCCGACGACTCGATTCCCGTGACGGTACTGTCCGGAACCCTCGGCGCCGGCAAGACGACCACGTTGAACCACCTGCTGCGTGAAACCGATCGTGACCTCGCGGTGCTGGTCAACGACATGGGCGAGGTGAACGTCGACGCCGACCGGGTCGCCGAATCCTCAGACATCGCCGACGAGGACGAAGAGCTCATCGAGCTCTCGAACGGCTGTATCTGCTGTGAACTGCGCGGTGACCTGCTCGATGCGATCGGCGGACTCACCGCCTCGGATCGTGAGTTCGACGCTATCGTCGTCGAGTCCACCGGCGTCGCCGAACCGCTGCCGGTCGCCCAGACGCTCACCCTCGGGTTCGACCAGTCCGATCTCGACCCCACCGAGTTCTACGAGGAGACCGGCATCGAACCGCTCGAGGGCTGTCACCTCGACACGACGGTCACCGTCGTCGACGCCCACCAGTTCCAGGAGGCGATGGAGTCCGACGAGATTCTCGACGACGATGGGACGAAAAAACACCTCGGCGACCTGCTCGTCGAACAGGTCGAGTTCTGTGACGTCCTCGTCCTGAACAAGTGTGACCTCGTCGACGCGGACACCCTCGAGGAGATCGAAGCGACGCTGTCGGTCCTCCAGCCCCGCGCGGAGATCCTGCGGACCGAACACGGCCGCGTCGATCCCGACGACGTCATCGACACCGACCGGTTCGACTTCGAGGATGCCAGCCGATCGGCCGGCTGGATCAAGGAACTCGAGCAACCACACGAGTCGGCCGAGGAGGAACACGGCGTCACCTCGTTCGTCTTCGAGGCACGCCGGCCGTTCCACCCCGAGCGGTTCGCGGACCTCCTCGATGCGTTCCCGGAGGCGGTCGTCCGCGCGAAAGGCCACTTCTGGATCGCGACCCGCGAGGACGTGGCGATCACGCTCAACGTCGCCGGCCAGTCGATCCGGGTCGCGCCCGCCGGCCGGTGGGTCGACGCGCTCCCGGCCGACGAACGCGAGGAACAACTCGAGGCCTACCCGCAGCTCGAGGAGGCCTGGCACGACCGCTGGGGCGACCGGAACGATCGGCTCGTCGTCATCGGCGTCGAGATGGACCACGACGCGCTTCGGGACGCGCTCGAGGACTGTCTGCTCACCGACGAGGAACTCGAGGACGACTGGTCGAGCTACGAGGACCGGTTCCCGACCTTCGAGCCGCCGGCGGAACCGGACGAGGCGGACGCAGCCGACGGGCCGGAGGCGGACGCGGACGACGAGCAAGAAGAGATCGGGCTCGCGGACTGAGGTGACCGATCGAGTGACCGACCGAGACACTGACGGGGTGGTCGCGTCCGATACCGACGGCGATCCGCCACTCCCGGACGTCTCGCCGTGTTACGAGGCGTACGTCGAACGACGTGACCACCGGCCCGACTCCTGTACGATCTACTCGTCGGTGACGCTCGAGGCGACACGCGACCGCTGGATCAAAGCCTGGGGCGACGCGTTCGTCTCGCGCGAGGACGCCAGGTGAGCCTCGTCTCCGGGTGGCCGGCGCGTGAACTCCGACCCGAAGATCGCCCCTCGGGTTCGGCTCGCGGACTCCGACTCGAAAGATGGCCCGTGGGCGGACCCGGAGACCACACTCCGAGATCGATGCATCGACTGACCCGAAGACCACACCCCTGGGCTCGGGCCTCGAGCGTGGAATATGACCGTCCGCGCCGAAGTTGTTAAAATAAAGGAGGGACTGGTGGTCAGTTCCTAGCAACACTTTATATGCTACTGGCACTGAGTTAGTAACGTTATGAGCTACAACTGCTCCACCTGCGACGAGAGCTTCCAGTCAGCGGCCGGCGTCACTCAGCACGTCGCGTTGCACCACGACACCTGCGCCGTCTGTGACGAGGCGTTCGACGATACGGACGGCCTTCGCGAACACGTCCACGCGGCCCACTGATCGGACGACCGACTCGACGCCGTTCTTCCGATTCGTCCATACTCGAGTCCCACCGACGACGCGCGGACTCGACGCATCCTCACGCCGAGTCCGTGACGACGATCGTCCCGGAGGCATGGACCGTAACCGTGTACCTGTCGAGTCTGAACGACACCTGGCCCGCGTTACGCTTCGTAGCGCCGTTCGCCGGTTCGAAGAGGCTCTCCAGGCTGTCGGGATCGATTCTGTCGTAGATACGATCGAGCTCGTCGGGCGTCGTATCCGCGAGTGCGGCGACCGTCGACACGATCGTCGTCGCGAGCGAGTCGCCACTTTCCCAGTCGTGGGAGGTAATCGCCGTCTTCGTCTCCGGGTCGATCCGGGGTCCGCCGTGGTTGTCTGTTGTCGCTGTCATTGTAGTCACCTATCGGGTACTGACTGTCACGCCCGATGACTGAACCGGGCTACCACGATCACCGTCATAAATCCCTGTCAGACATTTTGCACGCCATTGTATGACGAAATAATGGTGAAACGACCACTGCTGTGTGATACGGATCGACCGGTCGTCATACGGTCGCGAGTTCGACCCAACGTGGCCCCTCGAGTCGGTCGATGCCCGGCGACGAGCACCCAGAGACGGACACGTCTCCTCTCTGGTCGGTTCTCGGCGCTGGGAGGACGGACGTGGGCCGTGTCGGAGTGTCCCGAGGCCGGCCGATTGTGGGACGAACTGGTGTGATATCGAATCGCTCACAGCCGGATTCGCGGAAAGCAGGACTTTTCACCGGCCGAAAACTGAGGTCCGTACTGATGTTCCGACGACCGCTCGAGCGGAGGTGGAGCCGATGACGACCGACATCGCCGAAATCACGGTGATCGGAGGGGACGACACTGGACTGGTCGCCCGCGTGACGAGCCTCCTGTTCGAGCGCGGACTCAATATCGAGGACTTAGATCAGGCGGTTCGTGACGGCGTCTTCCGGATGTACCTCGCCGTCGACACCTCCGAGATGGTCTGTACCGAGGAAAAACTCCGGACGGATCTCCACGCCCTCGGCGAGGACCTCGGCCTCGACGTCCAGGTCCGGTTCCCCTCGGACCGGGAGACCCAGCAGATCGCCGTCCTCGTCACGAAAGAGAGCCACTGTCTGGAGGCGCTGTTCGAGGCGTGGGCGAACGACGAGCTCGGCGCCGACATCGGCGTGGTGATCGGCAACCACGACGACCTCGAGCCGCTGGCCGACCACTACGACGTCCCGTTCCACGACATCGGTGACGAGGGCGGCCAGCAGAACGAAGAGCGCCTCCTCGAGCTCCTGGCGGAGTACGAGGTCGACCTCATCGTGCTCGCCCGGTACATGCGGATCCTCTCGCCCAACGTCGTCTTCCGCTACGAGGACCGTATCATCAACGTCCACCCCTCGCTGCTCCCGGCGTTCCCCGGTGCCGAAGCCTATCGCCAGGCGATCGAGGAGGGCGTCCGGATCGCGGGGGTCACCGCCCACTACGTGACGACCGACCTCGACCAGGGACCGATCATCACCCAGCGGGCGTTCGACGTCCCCGACGACGCCGACCTCGAGGCGGTGAAACGTCGCGGCCAGCCGCTCGAGGCCGACGCGCTGCTCGAGGCAGTTCGCCTGCACTTACGCGGCGACGTCTCCGTCCACCGCGGCCGGACGACGGTCCGTGAGAACGGTGAGGAGTACCTGCTCGGCCTCCCCGAAGAGGTCGACGAGATCACGCCGGACCGACCGGTCGACGGTATCGGCCGCGTGGTCGCCGACGACCACTGAGACGGTTTACTGTGCGTCAGTTCCGGCGCAACCGCGACCGAGGCGGCGGTTGCGCCGGTACATCGGTACAGGAATCCGTCTGAGACGCACGGGGGACTCGAGCCGATCCAGCGGGCTACCCACCCACGACTGATCGACGGGCGGAAACCGGGTCGGCTGCCGACCGATACCGTCGGCCCGTCCGAATTCGCCCTCTCAAGGCCCAATGGTAATATGGTTGGGGATTCGCCGATAATTTCGAGATTGTTGGTCGAACGTTTTCTCGTTCGCCTCTCTTCGAAACGTTCATGTTCGCCGACGGACAACCTCCGAATATGACACCCAACGTGGGATCGGTCGGCCGACGTTCGGCAGACGACCGCGACGTAGTCGCCGCGATCGACGAGATCGACGGCCGGCCACAGCTCGTCATCGCCGATCTCACGCGGGACGAGGCGTGGCTCTCGATGCCCGAGCCGGCCGCCGTCTCTCTCGAGGAGTGGCGATAGTCTCGACTCCTACTCCGTCCAGGCCTCGAGACACTCGTCGTCACAGAACTGTCGGTGGACGGCGTGTCCGTCCTCGATCGAACTGACGACCCGTCGGCTGGATGCGTCCTCGAGCGCCTCGCCACAGTGGCGACAGCTGGCTGGATCCGCGTCGGTCGAATCGGTCATTACCGGAGCCGACGGACGACCGCTTCTTGAACGAACCGTTTGCGGCGGTATCGACGGCCGGCTCATCGAAACTCCCGAACTCGCCAACAGGCGCCGGGAAAACGCTCGAAGAGCCGGGCGATCGTGAGGTATTGCGTGGGAAAGCTGTCTGATCGTCAGCTTCTACGATCCGGCTCAGGCGTCGCCGCAGTCCAGCGCGTCGTCCTCGAACAGCGGCTGGAGCCCGCCCGAAAGCTGGGGTCTGTGGTTCTCGAGTTCGTCGTCGCGTACGGTGACCGCGAGGGCGTCCGTGACGGCGTCGACGTACCGGCCGGCGTCGTCGGTCGACGCGTCGGTCTCCCGGAGGTGCTCGCCGACGCGCGCTTCGAACGCCTCGCGGTCGTAGCCAGCCCCGTCGTGGGCTGTGTCCTCGAGGACGCCCGCGAGCTCGGTCGGGAGCTGCGTCGCGACGGCTTCGGCCTCGCCACCGGTCAGCGTCTCGCCGAGCGTCTCGAGGACGGCTGCGGTGACGACTCGCGTGCGCTCGGTCGACTCGAGGTGGCTCGCCTGCTGGACGAGGCTGTAGAACTCGTCGGCTTGCATACAGCGGCGTTCGTCGCCGCTCGGTATCGGGATCGGGCACTCAGTTGTAAGTCGACGTGGGTGTCATGGTGCGTTTATGCCGGTGGGTAGCGTGCGCTGGTATGAGATGTCACAGCAAGAAGTACAACAGAAGCTGTCCGTCGACCAGTACACGCTCGGGCTCGTCGGCCCGGACCAGGAGTGGGCGGGGACCGTCGCCGACGGCGGCACGATCGAGACCTACACGCCGCCGGCGTGCTGGGGGCCGATGATCACCCCCGAGTTCCGCGGCGGCCACGAGGTGACGCGGCCGATTCGCGTCGAGAACGCCGAGGTCGGCGACGCGATCGCCCTGAAGATCCGTGAGGTCGAGGTGACCAGCATGGCGACCAGCACGGGGACGATGCGCGAGCGCGAGGGTGCGTTCGGCGACGATCCGTTCGTCGACCACCGCTGTCCCGACTGTGGCACCGAGTGGCCCGACTCCGTCGTCGAGGGGACCGGTGAGGACGCGATCCGCTGTGCGGAGTGTGGCGCGAACGCCTCCGCGTTCGGCTTCGAGTACGGCTACACCGTCGCCTTCGACGACGACCACACGGTCGGTCTGACGATGGACGACGACGGGGCTCACGAACTCGCCACGGACGCAGCGGACGTGATGGACATCCCCGAGAACGCCCGTCAACACCCGATCGTGCTCTATGAACCCGCGGAGATGCCCGGCACCCTGGGACGGCTGCGGCCGTTCATCGGGAACGTCGGGACGACGCCGCCGATCGAACTCCCCGACTCGCACAACGCCGGCGACTTCGGGCAGTTCCTGATCGACGCCGACCACGACTGGGGACTCGAGAGCGAAGCCGACCTCGAGCAGCGCACCGACGGACACATGGACGTCTCCGAGGTACGCGCCGGTGCGACGCTCATCTGCCCCGTCAAAGTCGACGGCGGCGGCGTCTACGTCGGCGACCTCCACGCCAATCAGGGCGATGGCGAACTCTCCTTGCACACGACCGACGTCAGCGGCACCGTCCGGATGGACGTCGAGGTCATCGAGGGCCTCGACCTCGACGGACCGATTCTCCTGCCCAACGAGGAGGATCTCCCGTTCATCAGCAACCCGTACAGCGACGCGGAACTCGAGACCGGCCGCGAACTCGCCGCCGCTCACGGCGTCGATCTCGAGGAATCGATGGGGCCGATCCAGGTCATCGGCTCGGGAGCGACGATCAACGACGCCACCCAGAACGCGTTCGATCGCGCGGGCGCGCTGCTCGACATGAGTGAGGGCGAGGTTCGGGCGCGGTGTACGTTCACCGGCGGCGTCCAGGTCGGCCGTCTGCCGGGCGTCGTCCAGCTCGACGTGCTCGCGCCGATGGAGATCCTCGAAGAGCGTGGAATGGCGCACCTGGTCCGCGACCAGTACGACCTGTAGTCGCGATCCGCTCGTTGCCGTGGCTCGGCGGCGGTTTCGATCAGGTCGGAGAATGGAGCGTGAACTGCGTTTCGGGGCGGTCTCATACGGTCTGTTACCATTCTTTACCGGTGATCGCCCCCCCGTCGGAGCGATCACCGGTAAAACGTTGTAACGATCCGTATCAGTCGGCTTCGTTGGGCTCGGTTTCGAGCGAG